>Ga0310823_100936_pt1 | contig 12728 bp, 9 predicted proteins | sample P4_ome_3_FD_201316 | JGI IMG/M metagenome (GOLD analysis project Ga0310823, IMG submission 201316) | Sorghum-adapted microbial communities from Joint BioEnergy Institute, Emeryville, California, United States - P4_Day56_Rep3 | ecosystem: Engineered > Bioreactor > SSF (Solid state fermentation) >...
GCAGCGCGGCCGCGCCGACCGACCCCGCGCAAACCGCCGACCAGTTGTGCCGCGCCGTTTCCCACTCGAAGGGGCCGCCTTGCAGATACGGCTCGAACAGCCGCGCCGACACCTCTTCTCCGATCCAAGCCCGCAAGAGCGGCGGAAGCCGATCGCCCAGCAGACAGCGGATTTCGCTTAGCGCAAAGCCGGTTTCGGCGGCGAACAGGTCGATCGTCTTCCGCGCATCCCGCCCCTTCACATGGGCCGGCAAGCACCACGTATACTCGTTCAGCACCGCCCAGATCGACTCGTACAGCGCCTCCCGCACCTTCCCGTTGTCCGGCTCGAGCAAGGACAAAAACACGAACGTATTCAGCCGTCTCCGCCGCTCGAAGTAGGCCCGCTCGTATTCGAGCCGCGATCCGGTACGCTCGAACACCGCAAACAGTCCGTACGTCAATTCGGGAACGGGCGAAGCCAGAAGACGCTCCCCTTCCGCCCGAATCTCCCGCACGCAGTCCGCAAAATCCGGCGATTCGCCGATCCTTCGCCAGTACGCTTTCAGTTCGTCCTCCCAGCCCGCCTGCGCTTCGTCAGCCCGGGACGGTTCCGCCTCTTCGTTCCGATCGGGCAACCCCCGTGCTCCGTCCGGAATATAAAGCCTGGCCGAAACCGGCGCCATCCGGTTCACGATGGCCCGAAGCGTTTCCTTATCCGGCAATGGCCGATGCGCCGCCTTGTCAGGCATCTTCCGCTGTGCCGCCTTGTCCGCCATGCCATCCCCGCCTTATCCGCGATATTCCATCGGGGTCAAACCCGTATGGGCCTTGAACGTCTTGATAAAATAGCTTTGATTGTCGTAGCCGAGCAGCTCGCAAATTTCCCCCACCGTATGCTGCGTCTGGTCGAGCAGCTCTTTGGCGCGCTCCATCTTCATCCGGGTGACGTACTCGATAAACGTGACGCCCGTTTCCTTTTTGAACAGTCTGCTGAAGTAGCTGGCGTTCAAATGCAGCTTCTCCGCCACTTCCTCCAGTCCGATCTTCCGGTTCAGATTCAGGGATACGTATTTGCACGCCTCGTTCACCTCGTAGCGCTTGCTGTAAGGCGCCGCGCCCGTTCCCTCCGCCGCGGTCATCAGGTGGCCGATCAGCCATTCCCGCAGCTCCGCCAGCGAACCGATGTCCGCGATTTCCTTGTGCAGCGTCTCCGGCGAATAGCCCGAGCGGACAAACGGCAATGAAAACAGCTTCAGCCTCAGGTCCAGCAGCAGCTTCAGCACCCATTCCTTGACCGCGGCGGGCGGGTAACGCTCCTGCCGGATCCGCTCCATCCAGACTTCCGCGGCGGCGCGGACATCCTCCGGCCGCTTCCCTACGATCGCCTCCCGCAGTTCCGAGCTTGCCGCGTCGTAGCACGCGAACAGATCCTGCTGCGACAGCACCGCGTGCCTGCTCCTCGCGATGTCGCCCGGCTCCAGGTAAAAGCGCTGTCCTTCGTCGGAAACGAGTTCGACCAGCTGGCGCTTCAGCTTCTCCGGCGCGTCGCATTCGGAACCGATGCGGAACGTCAAGCGGATTTTCAGCACCTTGCGCATCGTCTCCCGAATCGTCCGCAAGCTGTTTTCGACGGTCTCGTAAATATTGGTTTTCAGGCTCGGCTTGTAGGGAAAAAGAAGCAGCTGCCTGCGCTCGCAATAGCCTACGTGCAGCGCCCGGGTCTCGAGATGACCCAGCACTTCTTTCAGAACGTTGGCGACGGCGAACCGCAGCGTCTGCTCCGAAGCGAAGCGGTGCTTGACATAAAGGTAATCCTCCACGTAGGCAATGACCGGAAGACAGCACTCGCCCTCCAGAAACAAACCGTAAGCGCGGGCTTCCCGCTTCCATATTTCCGGGGAGAGGAGCGGCTGGTGAATGAAGTTTTTGATCGTCTGCTCCTTGCGCAGCTCCATCGACTCGCTGGCCAGCGCCCGCAGCCGGAGCCGCTCGCCGTTGAGCTGCCTTTCCTCGTCGAGCCCTTCTTTGAGACGAAGCAGAAGCCGGACCAGATCCTCCGGGTCGAGCGACTCCTTGAGCAGGTATTCCTGTACGTTCAGGCGCATCGCCTGCTGCGCGAATTTGAATTCGTTGTGGCAGGACAAAATGACGATGCGGGCGCCGGGCTTGCGCTCCTTGATCCGCGCGGTCAGCTCCAGCCCGTCCATGCGCGGCATCCCGATGTCCGTGATGAGGATGTCGGGCGCTTCAAGCTGGGCTTGCTCCCAGGCGCTTTCCCCGTTCTCGAAGGCGCCCACCAGCCGGAAGCCGAGCGTTTCCCAATCGATCGTTTCGGACAGCAGCTCGATAACGGGATAATCGTCGTCGGCCAGCATGACGCTATACATGATGTTCCCCCTCCCGATACGGAATCGTCAGGCATACCGCCGTCCCTTCTCCGGGGCGGCTTTGCACCTCCATCCGGAATTCGTCTCCGCACAGCATTTTCATCCGCTCCACCACATTGAGCAGGCCGAAACCGGAAAATTCGCCGCCGGCCGAAGCGCCTCCCGCGCCCGGGCCGCCTTCCTTCGCGAAGCGGGCGGAGTCTCCGGCCGCCGGGCCGTTCAGCTTGCGGTTGAGACTCTCCAGCCTGTCTTTGTCCATTCCGCAGCCGTCGTCCTCCACCGTCAGCCGCAGCGCGCCGCCGGCCGGAGCGGCCGCGATCCGGATCGTGCCGGCTTTGCGGTTCAACCCGTGAATCAGGGCGTTCTCGACGATCGGCTGGAGGATAAAGCGCGGCACCCTGACGAGCAGCGCCTCCGTTTCGATGTCGAGCGCAAGCCGTACCGGCTCCTTCTGGCGCATATTCATCAGGTCCACGTAATGCGAAATGAGATCGAGCTCCTCGTGCAAGCAGATGTCGTCTTCCTCGCGGCTGATCGTCATCCGCAGCAGCTTGGACAAGGAGCCGATCATTTTGCCGCTTTCCGGGTCGCCGCGGCGGATGACCTTCATGCGGATGGAATTGAGCACGTTAAACAGAAAATGCGGGTGAATCTGCGCCTGCAGCATTTTCAGCTCCGCTTTCCGTTTGCGGGTCTGCGTCTCCGAAATTTCCGCGATCATCTCCTGGACGCGGTCGAGCATCTGATCGAACAGAAAGCCGAGCCGCCCGATTTCGTCCTGCCCCCGGATGCCCGAGCGCACGTTCAGATTGCCCCGCTGCACGGCCGAGGTTACTTTTCCCAACCGCATCAGCGGTTTGGTGAACGCCCTCAGCAGCGCAAGCAGCAGCAGCAGGAACCCGACGAACGAGACGATCTGAAATACGAACACCCGGTTGAAAATCGAGCTGATGTTGACAATCGCCTCTTTGTACGGCTGCATCGAAACGAGGCGCCAATCGTTGAACGAAATCGGCTGCTCGGTAATGAGATAAGGCTTGCCGTCAACCGGCACGATGGCGGAACGGGTCTGGCCCGTCCGTTCTCCCGCGTAAGGGAATACCTTCCCGATGCTCGACGTGTCGGCGCTCGACAAAATCCGGTTGTTCCCGTCGATCAGCATCACCTTCTGGCCGGCGGAAAGCCGGTTGAACATTTGGTTGAACTGGTTCTCCATCATCGTGACCACGACATAACCGTAGATGGCGGAGCTGTCGAGCCGCAGCGTGCGGGCGACGGAGATTTGATACGGGTTTTCGGCTTTGTCGTATTGAAAAACGGTCGGGCTCGAGCCGATCCAGTACGATTCGAAGTTTTTCAGCCCTTTCAGCTTTTCGAACCAGGGTTCGCTTTGCATCGACAGCGGATTGTAGTCGCTTGTGGAATAGTTGGTAAAGTAGGTTCCGTTCGCGAGCAGCACCGTCACATAGCTCTTTTCGCCCACGACCGTCAGGCTGTCCAGCTGCTGGATGACGCGGCTGGTTTCCGTAAACTTCCGGTAAGGATCGGCCTCTTGGGAGCCGAAAACGATCATTTTGAAATACGCATTCAAATCCGAATTCACCTGGATATAATTGGCGATCGTCAGCATGGACTTCATCAGATTGGTTACGGAACCGCTTACAAGAAGCAGGGAATCTTGCGCGTTGGAGATCGCCTGCCGCTTGACCGCTTCCTGCGTGAGCGAGTTGTAGATGAGCAGCGTCAGCACGGCCGGAACGAGGAGGCAGGCGACGGATGCCGCCATCAGCTTGTGCCGGATCGAACGGAGCGTTATCCACTGTCTGAGCTGTCTGATCATCCCCGATCTTCCTTTCGTGCCATGCAAGAAAAACGCCGCCCGGATTCTCGAACAAAAAGGGGGGACGCGAACGCCCGCCCCTTGTTGGGTCCATTATATCAGATATATCAGATTATTTTTTGTTGGAAGCGATAATTTGAGCGGTCCGTTCCTGACAGTTTTTAATCGTGGTGTCGATGTCCTGGTTGCCGAGAATCAGCTTCTCGTACTCCTCGTTGATCGCCTTGTATACCTCGGACTGATAAGATGCAGGCGGCACGATCTCCGAAGCTTTGGAAGCGACCAGCGTACGGACGAGCGATTCCCGGTCGACCAGTTCGGGGTTTTTCGCGCTGCTGAGAATCGTGTCGATAATTTTGGCGACGTCCTCGTTGGGCACCTTGCTCCAGGCCGGAACGTTTTTGCCCTGCACAAGCTGTCCTTCCGTGGTGTACCAGCGAATGAATTTATAAGCTTCTTCCTTATGCTTGGAGCTGGAGGAAACCGCCATGTAGTCCGTCGTTACCGGCGTGTAGCCGATCGGGTCTTCAGGGTTGTTTTTCGGATACGGCGCCACGGCGACATGGAACGTAAGCGGAACCTTGTCCGTACCGCCGATCTCGGTATTCATCCAGCTGCCGATCGTCAGCATGCTCACCGACTGGTTGAAGAACTGCGTCCGGTAAGCCAGCTTCTGCGAAATCATGTCGGAATACGGCACCGAAGACTTGTCCTGCTTCTCCATCCTCACCCTGAGCTCGAGCGACCGCCTGAAGTTCGGGTCGTCCAGATTGGAGGAACCGTCGGCTTTCAAAAAGTCGGAACCGGAAGGCTGGTTCAGCATCATCAGCTTCACATATTCCATCCAGCCGCCGCCCTGCGGCCCGTGGAAATACGTGCCGTACCGCTTGGAGCTGCCTTCGCCCTTCGTCAGCTTCTTGGCGTACTCCGCATAATCGTCCCAGGTCCAGTCGGTCGGCACCGGAAGTCCCGCTTCGTCGAGATGATCCTTGTTCAGCAGCACATACCACGGATTGAATTTGCCCGGAAGCGCATACACTTTGCCGTTCAAATGGGTATCGACCTTGTATTCCTCTTCGACCTTGTAACCGCCGTCCTTCGCGATGAAGTCGTCCAGCGGCTCGGCCATGCCGAGCGCCACGCGCTGCGCGTAGCCGGCTGCATCGCTGAACATCAGAATGTCCATCTGCTCGGAGGAAGCTGCGGCAAGATCCAGCTTTTTCATCGCCTCCGCCGTGTCGCCCTTGTCGCTAAGCTGGACCACTTCCACCGTCACGCCGGGATTGGCTTCCTCGTAGGCCGCGATCGTTTTGGTCCAGTTGTAGTTTTCTTCCGTTCCGTGCGTATACAGCCGAAGGTTGATCTTCTTCCCGGAATCCGACGGTTTGCCCGATTCGGCCGGACTGTTGCCGGCTTCGTTGTTGCCGCCGCCGCATCCGGCCAAAAGCGCCGTCGTCAGTACGCCGGCGAGAAGGCCGGCCAACCATTTCTTTCTCATTGTCGTGACACCCTCCTAGATTTTGAATACGCAAGGCGCTTGGTCGGCGCAAAAGACGGTTGTCTCTCGCGCCGACATCCACATTATATGGGGAGCCATGTTCGACCTCATGAAACAATATTTACTCTTTTATAAACTATTTTTACTTTTATGGATAATATCGCCTCTCATCCTTTCACCCCGCCCAGAGCGATGCCCTCGATCACGTTCTTCTGCCCGATGATGAACACGATCAGCAAAGGCACGATCGCGGATACGGCCGCCGCCATAATCAGCGAGTAAAATTCGCCGCTCATCGAAGTGAACTTCTGCATCGCCAGCGGAATCGTGTACAGCCGGTCGGTGCGCAGGAAAATAAGCGGATTCTGGTAATCGTTCCACGTCCAGATGAACCGCAGGATGGCGTAAGTCGCGACCCCCGGCCTGACAAGCGGAAGCGCGACGGACCAGAAGGCGCGAAAATGGCCCGCTCCGTCGATTTTGGCCGATTCGATGAACTCGTTGCTTACGCCCATAAAAAACTGCCGAAGCATAAACGTGCCGAGCACGCTGAAGCTGCCGAGAATGATGAGTCCGATATGGCTGTCGAACAGCCCGATGTTGCGGTACAAAATGAACTGCGGCACGAGAATCGCCTGTCCCGGCACCATATAGGTGGCAAGCACGATGAAAAAGAGCCATTTGCCCGCCTTGAACCGGACTTTGGAAAAGCCGTAGGCCGCCAGGCTCGAAACGGTGCAGGAGACGAGCGTCGTCGCGATGCTGATCTTGAGCGAATTCCAGTAGTACAAGTAGAACGGGTAGCGCCCGAACCACACTTCCTTATAATTGGCGACCGCGTTCCAATGCTTCGGAATCCACTGGATCGGATAGACGAACACCTCGTTTTCCGTTTTGAAAGAGGTGACCAGCATCCAAACGAACGGCAGCAAAAACAGAACGCTCAGCGCAAGCATGATGACGGTGACGACGGTTTTGCCGAGACGGAGACGGGTTATGGCGTACACAGGCTGCGCTCCTTTCCGTTAATAATTGACCCATTTTTTCTGCGCCGCCCACTGGCCGAGCGTGATCAGAAAGACGAAGACGAACAGCACGACCGCCACCGAGGAGGCATAGCCGATTTTCAGGTTGGTAAAAGCCTGGTCGTACAAGTACCAGACCATCATGCTGGTCGAGCCGATCGGTCCGCCCTGGGTCAGCACCGCAATGATGTCGAACACTTTGAACGTGGAAATAATGCCGGTTACAAGCAGGAAAAAGGACGTCGGCGACAGCAGCGGAACGGTGATGCGGACGAACTTGGTCCAGCCGCTCGCGCCGTCGATATCCGCCGCTTCGTACAGATCCCGCGGAATCGACTGCAAACCGGCGATGTAAACGATCAGGTTAAAGCCGATGGAAATCCACACCGTAATCATCATGATGGACGCCAGCGCGAAATGCGGATCGGCGATCCATTTGGGCGGGTCCGACATGCCGAGCGCTTTGAGCGTCTGGTTGATCGGCCCGTAAGACGGATGGAACAGCACCTGCCAGACGACGGCGACGGCGACGATGTTGGAAATGTACGGCATGAAATAGGCGACCTTGAAGTAGCCTTTCATGTAAACGTAACGGTCGATCAGCACGGCGAGCACCATCGAGATGATCATATAGACCGGAACCGCCAGCAGGAAAATCAGGTTATTGCGCACCGACCGGATAAACAGCGAATCGTCCAGCAGCTTGCGAAAGTTATCGAACCCGATCCAGTCGATTCCGTCCCAGCCCGCCACGAAATTCCAGTCCGCGAAGCTGAGCACGAACGTCGCCACGATCGGCAGAAGGACAAGCACGAACACGCCGAGCAGCATCGGACTGACGAACAGAAATCCGGCCAGCGTCTCGGATCTTTCGAGCGACTTGCGCCTGCCGCCCCGCCCGATCGGCGCCGCAGCGGGATGTTGAGCCATGGGAAAACACCTCAATCCAAAAAGAAATAAGTGGTTTTTGAATGTCCTTATTATAAAAAAAATTACCGTCCGGCTTTGACGGTATTTTGATCTGATTCACGCTAATTTTGACTTTTGTGCGATCGGTTGGGCGGCGTCGCTTTCGAGGGCCCGCAGGGATTCGGCCATTGTTTTTTGGGGCGAAATCGTTTATGTTTATATTAGATGCGAAAATATTTTTCTTGTTATTTGTTTCTTTATAGTAAATAATTTTCGTGAACGGGAGGCGATCCGGGTTTGAGCATCCGCAACGCGATCCGCGACCGCATGGACGCCCTGCATCCGAAAGAGCGCGAACTGGCGGCCTATTTGCTGGAGCATCCCCAGGAGGCGGTCCGGATGACCATTTCGGAACTGGCCCGCGCATCGGGCAGCAGCACGGCTACGGTGTCGCGCTTTTGCCGGGCGTTTCATTTCAACGGCTTTTCCGATTTCAAGCTGAAGCTTGGAGCGGAGCTGGCGCAGCAACTGGCGCAGCAGCCGGCGGACCAGTACCAGGACATCGTGGCGGGCAACCCGCTGCCGCAAATCGTGAAGGCGATCACGGACAACCACATCCGTTCGCTCACCGATACGACCCGGCTGCTCGATCTCGACCAGCTTCAAGCCGCGATTGCGGCGCTTCATCAAGCCACGAGAATCGATCTGTACGGCGTCGCCACCTCCGGCATCGTCGCCCAGGACTTCTACCAGAAGCTGATCCGGATCGGCAAAGCGGCGGCGGCGTTCTCCGATCCCCATATGATGCTGACCTCCGCCGCTTCGTTGTCCGAGCGCGACGTGGCGGTGGCGATTTCGTATTCGGGCGAAACCCCGGAGACGATTCATGCGCTCCGCTGCGCGGTGAAGCAGGGCGCGACCGGCATCTCCATCACCCAGTTCGGCAGCAACACGCTCGCTTCGGCCGCTTCGGTGAGATTGTTTACGTCCTCGTCCGAAGCCGGCATGCGCAGAGGCGACATGGCGTCGCGAATGGCGCAGCTGCATGTGGTCGACATCCTGTTTATGGGGCTGGTCAGCGAGCACTTTGACGATTACGTCCCCCGTCTGGAAAGCTCGTACCAGACGGTCCGCCAATACACGGGCAAAGAGGAGGAGCATCCGCGATGAACATCTTGACTTTCGATTCCGGCGACAAGCTGAACGAAGCCGGGGCCAACATCATCGCCGGCCTCATTCAGACGCAGCCGAAAGCGGTGCTGGGGCTGGCGACGGGCGGCACTCCCGTCGGCATTTACGAACGGCTGGTGAGCGGCTTCAGGCGCGGGCTGTTCAGCTTCCGCGGCGTCACCGCGTTCAACCTTGACGAATACGTCGGCCTGGATCGGCAGCATCCGCAAAGCTACTATTCGTATATGCAGAAGCATCTGTTCGCGCATATCGATCTGCCGGCCGAGCAGGCGCATATCCCCGACGGCAATGCGGCCAACTTGCAAGCCGAGTGCGAGCGGTACGACCGGCTGATCGCCGAAGCCGGACAGATCGATCTGCAGTTGCTCGGCATCGGGCACAACGGCCATATCGGCTTCAACGAGCCGGCGCATGCGCTGATTCGCGGCACGCACGTCGTCGATCTGGCGGAGGAGACGCGGAAAGCGAACGCCCGGTTTTTCGGCAGCGCGGACGAGGTGCCGAAACAGGCGATCACAATGGGCATCGGCACGATCCTGAAGGCCAAAACGATTCTCCTCGTCGTGCGCGGGGCGGACAAAGCCGACATCGTCCGCCGCGCGCTTACGGGCCCGATCACGACCGAGTGCCCGGCTTCCCTGCTGCAAACCCATCCCCATCTGGTCGTCCTGCTCGACAAGGACGCCGCAGGCAGGTTGCCATGAGCGGGCCGTTGAATCGCAGGGATCCTTGTCCGCCTCTCGCGCCCGTCGGCAGGGCGGGAAGCGGTGCCTCCCCGGTTGAAACCGTCATCGAAGGCGTTCGCGTCGTCACGCCGCAGGGCACGCTCCCGCAAGGCTGGATCTGGCTGCGCGGCGGATTGATTGCAGGGCTCGGCGGAGCCGATTCGCCGCTGCCGGAAGAAGCCGCGCACGCGGAGCGGATCGACGGCCGTGGCGGTTGGGTCGTGCCCGGCTTTATCGACGTGCACGTGCACGGCGGCGCCGGCTACGACTTCATGTTCGCGGAACGGGAAGGCCTCGACGCCATTACGCGCTTCCATGCGCGGCACGGCACGACCGGGCTGCTGGCCACTTCGCTCACCGCCCCCCGCGAGCAGCTGACGGCCGTTCTTGAACGGGTAAGCCGGTACATGGACGGGCCGATGCCCTACGCCCGGGTGCTCGGCGTCCACTTCGAAGGGCCGTTCGTCAGCGTCAAATGGAAAGGCGCGCAGAACGCCGACTATATTCTTCCGCCCCGGCCGGATTGGCTGGAAGAATGGGTCGACCGGTATCCGGGCGTGATCAAGATGATGACGCTCGCTCCGGAATCCGAAGGCGCGCTCGAATATATCGACCTGCTGGTCCGCCACGGCATCGTTCCGTCCGCCGGCCATACCGACGCGACGTTCGCCCAAATGACCGCCGCCGCGGACCGCGGCCTTCGGCATGCGGTGCACACGTTTAACGGCATGCGGCCGTTCCATCACCGCGAGCCGGGCACGGCCGGCGCGGTGATGGCGGACGATCGCATCGCCGCCGAAGTCATCGCGGACGGCCATCACGTCCACCCGGCCGGCATCGGCATCCTCGTCCGCGCCAAGGGCGTCGGCAATGTCATTCTCATCACCGATGCGATGGAGGCGGCGGGCATGCCGGACGGGGACTACATGCTCGGGGAACTTCCCGTCACGATGGCGGACGGCGTCGCCCGGCTCCGGGATTCCGGCAATCTTGCCGGCAGCACGCTGACCATGATCGAGGCGTTCCGGTTCATGGTCCGCCGGGTCGGCGTATCCGTCGAGGACGCGAGCCGGATGGCCAGCGGCAACCCGGCGCGCCAGCTCGGCCTCGACGGGACGACCGGCTCCCTTGAAGCCGGCAAGCGCGCGGACGTGCTGCTGCTCGACGATTCCCTCGTCCTGAAGGGCGTCTGGATCGGCGGAGTCCGGCTGGCCGACGCGCAATAGACATCGGCGGCAGCGGAAAAAAACGACGGCTGACCCCTTAACAATTTGAAGGCCGTGTTGGGGACGGCTTCGGAACCGTCTTCGTTTGGCCCCTTCCGGCAAACGGGTTCGCCCGGGTCCACCCGGGCGAACCCGGCTCTAAACTTGCAAACCCGTCTACAGACGTAGAAACCCGTTTTCAGACATGCGAACCCGTCTTAAAACAGACGAGCCCGCGCTGCGTTTCGGTTTGAAGACGGGAACAAACGGGAACAGACGGGATCTCCGGGCGTTGAAGCCGGTTCGCCACGGGAGCTCCGTCCGGAAAGAGCCGCCCCGGACGATGGGGGGCATGGACGGGCGGCAATGTGCACCCGCCATGTAGTCCGTCCAGTACCCTACATTGCACTCGCCCGCAGCGTTCAACCGCTATGTAGTCCGCCCAGTACCCTACATCGCACTCGCCCGCAGCGCTCAGCCGCCATGTAGTCCGCCCAGTACCCTACATTGCACTCGCCCGCAGCGTTCAACCGCTATGTAGTCCGCCCAGTACCCTACATCGCACTCGCCCGCAGCGCTCAGCCGCCATGTAGTCCGCCCAGTACCCTACATCGCACCTGCCCGCAGCGTTCAACCGCCATGTAGTCCATCCAGTACCCTACATTGCACTCGCCCGCAGCGTTCAACCGCCATGTAGTCCGCCCAGTACCTCTCATGACCTCGAGCGGCAAATTGGATTTTATGTAAGATACGAGCTCCTTTTGCTTCTTTCCGGAATGTATGCTGGATTTTCTGCAATTAACCTTTTACTCATTCGAAATAATTCTTCCCTAAGAGTCTAGTCTCATAACTTCCCTCCCTCGTACTAATAGTTAGTAGTTTTTTAATTAACGATATCGCCATACTTAATAGCAATGATATAGGTTTTATGTTGATCCGAAATTTTTATTCCGACTCCTTTTGATAACATTTCTTGTGTCAGTATACTGTGTGTTTTGAATTTACGTTGAAAAACGGTTTCGTTATTAGCACTTAGGCGAAATGGTGAGTTATTATTTCTATCATCTGTTTTCAATTGTTCAGCTTCTACACCAACAGATTCCTTTAATTTTTTATTAAGGAAAATTATCGATGCTTGAAATGAAACATCATGCTTTGTGGAATTTGACACCACAATATATAATTCTAGTTCATTCTTTTTTTGTATCATCTTACATAACTTTGCTTTTCCAAAGTAATTTGATTTTTTTCAGAGCAAGCTGTGCAGCAAAAAACGAAAGCTATAAAAATGATTAATAAACGCATATGCATACTTTATCTCCTACCAGGCCAAGTCAGTGGCTTGAGCCCTACAACCGTATTTCCCCAGTTTTTTTCAAGCCCACTTTTAGGCTTTTAATCTTCAACAAGCGAATGACGGACTGCATGTCGTCTCATATTATGCCTATAACGCCCCGTTTTCTAACATTTCTTAATTGTCAATAGAAATTAAAAACTTTGAATCCTCATTGACTTGGCGATTTGGCGGGAAGAGTAGATGCGCTGGGTGTAGGCATAGATGATGATTTTGGTGAGCATTTTGGGATGATACTATGGCGTCCGCCACCAGGATAAGCTGCCTCAAAAATTCGATCGTCCAGTCGGTTGACGGCATCATTGACGACGCGCACGAGATGATTTTGCGGGATATCCTCTTCTAAATCCATTGGTAAACAGAGTTAGAATGTACAAAAGAAGCCCTCCTTGCAATGGTTGCTGGACACTTCCATTTTACCAAGGAATGGCTTCTTTTGGTTTGACAGAATATGCATGGGGCAGTCTCGAGGCATTTTTTGACCTTTGATATGCTCCCCTTAAGGTAGACAGGTGAAATAATAAAACCTGCTGCTGTAAAGGGAGCTTTTTTCATGCCTAATAAACAATATAGTGCGTCGGAGAAATTCGCCATCCTACAGGAAATCGAAAGT
>Ga0310823_100940_pt1 | contig 12680 bp, 14 predicted proteins | sample P4_ome_3_FD_201316 | JGI IMG/M metagenome (GOLD analysis project Ga0310823, IMG submission 201316) | Sorghum-adapted microbial communities from Joint BioEnergy Institute, Emeryville, California, United States - P4_Day56_Rep3 | ecosystem: Engineered > Bioreactor > SSF (Solid state fermentation) >...
TCGACGGCGTGCTTCACGAGTTCTCGACGATTCCGGGCGTATACGAGGATGTCACCGAAATCATCCTGAACCTGAAGAAGCTGTCGCTCAAAATCCATTCCGACGAGGAGAAAGTGCTGGAGATCGACGCGGAAGGCGAAGGTACGGTTACGGCCGGCGACATTCGCGCGGACAGCGATGTCGAGATTCTCAACCCTGATCTTCACATTGCAACGCTGGCATCCGGCGCTCGGCTTCACATGCGCATATTCGCCAACCGCGGCCGCGGCTACGTTCCGGCTGACCGCAACAAACGGGAAGATCAGCCGATCGGCGTTCTGCCGGTTGACTCGATCTACACGCCGATCACCCGCGTCAACTACACGGTGGAGAATACGCGCGTCGGCCAAGTGACGAACTATGACAAGTTGACCCTCGAAGTATGGACCGACGGCAGCATCCGTCCCGAAGAGGCGGTCAGCCTCGGCGCGAAAATTTTGAACTCGCATCTCGAACTGTTCGTCGGCCTGACCGACGAGGCGAAAGATGCCGAGATCATGGTCGAGAAGGAAGAGGACAAGAAGGAAAAAGTGCTCGAGATGACGATCGAGGAGCTCGACCTCTCTGTCCGTTCCTACAACTGCCTGAAACGGGCCGGCATCAACACCGTTCAAGAGCTGATCACGAAGACCGAAGAAGACATGATGAAGGTCCGCAACCTCGGTCGCAAGTCGCTCGAGGAAGTGCAGGAGAAGCTCGCGGAACTCGGACTCAGCCTCCGGCAGGAAGACTGACGTCACCGGCAGCGGCAGCATACGCACCAAAGGAGGGGAAAAGACGATGGCTTACCAGAAACTCGGGCGCGATTCGAGCGCGCGGAAGGCGCTGTTCCGCGATCTCGTGACCGACCTGATCCTGTACGAGCGCATCCAGACGACGGAAGCGAAAGCGAAGGAGGTCCGTTCGATCGCGGAAAAGCTCATCACGAAAGCGAAGAAAGGCGACCTGCACGCCCGTCGCCAGGCCGCGGCATTCGTACGGCAGGAGACGGCAGACGGCGAACAGGACGCCGTTCAAAAACTGTTCTCCGAGCTTGCCACCCGTTACGCTGAACGTGCGGGCGGATATACGCGGATCCTGAAGCTGGGTCCCCGCCGCGGGGATTCGGCGCCGATGGTCTACCTCGAACTGGTCGACCGGATCTGAGGCAGAAGAGAAAGGGTGGCGGAGGCGCCGCCTTTTTTTCTTTTCCCCGCCCGTGCCGCAGGCGGCGAACGCGGACGCCGCGCGCCGTGCACCGTGCGTGAATGCGGGATGGACCGTCCGCAATCCCGGTAGCCCGCGTTACCTCCGTCGCGGAATAGAGGAAAAAATTTCGCGAATGGCGGCGAGAAAAACGGTTGGCGGCGGGATAGAAGAAAATTTTTCGCTTATTTCGGCGGAACAAGCGGTGTGGGGCCGATTTTGCGACAATAGAGGAAGAAATTTCGTCTATTTCCGGGAAAATCATGATTATTGACGAAATAGAGGAAAACGCTTCGCTTATTGTGGACGGCGGATGGATGGAGCGGACGGCGGGTAGACGGCAAGGTGCAGAGGCGGTCTTCGGGAAATAGGCAGTAGTCGGATCGTATGCAGCGGTCGGGGGGTGCGGCAGTCGCGAGCATGCAGGCGGCCGCCGGGTCGGATCGTATGCAGCGGTCGGGGGGTGCGGCAGTCGCGAGCATGCAGGCGGCCGTCGGATTGGATCGCACACAGCAGTCGGATGCGAGCGGCCGATGCAAGGATGTTGATTGCGGTCGGTCGTTGTATGCGGTTGGAATTGCGCGGTACGGCGGGGCGAAGCTTTCGGCGGACGCAGCCGCAGCGGACGGAAGGAGAGGGCGGAAGAATGCGGAACATCGCGCTGATCGTCAGCTATGACGGCACGGCGTATCGGGGATTCCAGACGCAGCCGGGAGGCGGCACGATCCAGGACGAGCTGGAGCGGGCGATTCGCGGTCTGACCCGGACGGCAATTCGGGTCGAGGGTTCCGGGCGGACGGACGCGGGCGTCCATGCGCTCGGCCAGGTCGTCAGCTTCCGGACGGAGACGCCGATCCCGATCGGGAAGTGGGCGCTCGCGCTGAACGGCCGGTTGCCGGACGACATCATCGTGCGCAGCGCGCATGAGATGCCGGAAGAGTTCCACGCCCGATACTCGGCCATCCGCAAGACGTACCGCTATTCGATCTCGACCGGGAAATACCCGGAGATCTTTACCGCGCGCTATCGCTGCCACCATTACCGGCCGCTGGACGTTGAAGCGATGCGCGACTCGCTGAAGTTTTTCATCGGCGAGCATGACTTCACGGCGTTCAGCTCGGCGGGGACGCCGCGGAAATCGAGCGTCCGCACGATCTACGAGGCCCGGCTCGAGCGGGAAGGGAGCGATCTCCACCTCTATCTGACGGGCAGCGGCTTCCTGTACAACATGGTGCGGATCATCGCGGGCACGCTGATCGAGATCGGGGAAGGCAAGAAGGCGCCCGGCCATATCCCGGCCATTCTGGATGCGAAAGACCGGAATATGGCCGGTCCGAAGGCGCCGGCGCAGGGACTTGCGCTGTGGCGGGTCGAATATCCGCCGGCCTACGAGGCGATTCTGGCGGTCGATCCGGCGGAATGAAGCACAATAGGCCTTGCAGAGGAAGACATCCTATAGTAGAATATAACTTGTGCTTTCTTGGTGGCTATCCCACGGCCCCGGCCAAGGAAGAACGTTTGTTTTCGCATGTTCGACGCAGCAATGCATGGCGATCGGGGCGCGGGTCCCGGGCGCCGATCGGGTACGCCCCGCAGCGTTGACACGAACCGACATAACGGATAAGCAATTTGGAATAGACGGCAAGCCGCGCCCGGGCGGGCGCGCAGCAATCGGAGGAGGACATTAGCATGCGTACTACGTACATGGCCAAGCCGAACGAAGTCGAACGCAAATGGTACGTCATCGACGCGGCAGGCCAGACGCTCGGCCGTCTGGCGAGCGAAGCGGCCGCGCTGATCCGCGGCAAGCACAAGCCGCAATTCACGCCGCATGTGGATACGGGGGACTTCGTCATCATCGTGAATGCGGACAAAGTGCATCTGACGGGCAAGAAGCTGCAAAACAAGAAGTACTATCGTCACTCCGGATACCCGGGCGGACTGAAAGTGACGACGGCGGGCGACATGCTGAAGAACAATCCGACCCGCATGGTCGAGCTCGCCGTGCACGGCATGCTGCCGAAGAACCGGCTTGGCGACAAGCTCAAGCTGAAGCTGAAAGTATATGCGGGCCCCGAACATCCGCATCAGGCGCAGAATCCGCAAGTCTACGAACTGAAGGGTTAATCCTAAGGAGGACAGGTTCATGGCTCAAGTACAATATTACGGAACCGGCCGCCGCAAAACGTCGACCGCGCGCGTCCGCCTCGTTCCGGGCGAAGGCCGCATCATCGTCAACAAGCGCGACCTGGATTCGTATTTCGGCCAAGAGACGCTGAAGCTGATCGTCAAGCAACCGCTGGCGCTCACCGATACGCTGAACAAATATGACGTCATCGTCATCGCGAACGGCGGCGGCACGACCGGCCAGGCCGGCGCCATCCGCCACGGCATCGCCCGCGCCCTGCTGAAGGCCGACCCGGAATTCCGGCCGGCGCTGAAGCGCGCAGGCTTCCTGACGCGCGATCCGCGGATGAAAGAACGGAAGAAATACGGACTCAAAGCGGCACGCCGCGCGCCCCAATTCTCGAAGCGCTGAGCAGCCGTTCCTATCGCAGCAAGCCTCTCCGGCATCCGGGGAGGCTTGTTTTGTCGGTTCCTCCGGGTCGCGGACGGGCGGGCGCGGCGTAAAATGTTTTCAGCCGTGTGTTGTGGTTTTGGGCATACAGTCGTATACTAGAATCAATGCAGAGAAAACAACTAGGAATGCTAAGCGGAGGTACGGACGAATGAACCTGCTGGAGAAAGAAGCGCTGATCGCCGAGAAGGCGGTGACCCTTGAGCACGAATCTCCGGAGACGATCTTGAAGTTTGCCGTCGAGACGTTTCCGAATATTACGTTTGCCTGCAGTTTCGGGGCGGAAGATGTCGTCATCGTCGACATGCTGCAGAAGATCAGCCCGAAGACCGACATTTTCTATCTGGATACGGATTTTCATTTCCAGGAAACGTACGAGACGCGCGACCGGCTGGAAAGCAAGTACGGCGTGAAGTTCATTCAGGTGAAGCCGGATCTGACGCCGGAGCAGCAGGCGGCCGAGTACGGCGACGAGCTGTGGAAATCGGACCCGAACAAGTGCTGCAATCTGCGCAAGGTCGAGCCGCTTTCGAAGTTTCTGGCCGGTTATGAAGCCTGGATCACCGGCATCCGCCGCGACCAGGCGCCGACCCGCGCGAACGCGAAGAAGATTGAATACGACGCGAAATTCGGCCTCGTGAAGTTCAATCCGCTCGCTAGCTGGACGTCGGACGATGTCTGGAACTATATCCGCGCGAACGATGTGATTTACAACCCGCTGCACGACCGGGACTACCCGAGCATCGGCTGCGCCTACTGCACGCGTCCGGTCAGGCCGGGCGAAGATCCGCGCGCGGGCCGCTGGGCCGGCACGGACAAGACTGAGTGCGGGCTGCACAAATAAACGGGCTGAAAGCTGAGCGGGCTGAAGCGGAGACAGAGACATTCCGGAGCGCGCGCCGGATCACCGGAGCGCTTCGGCATATTTCAGGCAGGGAGGAACCGACTGCATGAGCATTAAGCCACACGGCGGCACATTGGTGAACCGCATCGCGGACGCGGGCGAGCGCGAAGCGCTGCTCGCCGAAGCGAAGCAGCTTCCGGTCATACCGGTGAACAATTGGACGATCTCCGATCTGGATCTGATCGGCGTGGGCGCGTTCTCGCCGCTCACGGGATTCATGAGCCAGGAAGATTACGAGAGCGTCGTGGAAAACATGCGGCTCGCAAACGGGCTGGTGTGGAGCATCCCGATCACGCTGGCGGTTGAGCCGGAACGGGCAGCATCGCTGGGCAAAGGCGATCGCGCGGCGCTGCGGGGCGAAGACGGCGTCATTTACGGCATCATTGAGATCGAGAGCATTTATACGGTCGACCAGCGGCGCGAGGCGGTGAAGGTGTTCAAGACCGACGAACTTGCGCATCCGGGCGTCGCCAAGCTGTTCGATCGGCCGAACGTCTATGTCGGCGGCCCGGTCACGGTGCTGAATCGTCCGCGGCCGGAGAAGTTCGGGGAGTTTTACTTCGATCCGGCGGAGACGCGGCGCATCTTCGCCGAGAAGGGCTGGAAGACGGTCGTCGGCTTCCAGACGCGCAACCCGGTTCACCGCGCGCATGAGTACATCCAGAAATGCGCGATGGAGATCGTCGACGCGCTGTTCCTCAACCCGCTCGTCGGCGAGACGAAGTCGGACGATGTGCCGGCGGAAGTGCGGATGAAGAGCTATCTGGCGCTGCTCGAGCACTATTATCCGAAGGACCGCGTCTTCCTCGGCGTCTTCCCGGCGGCGATGCGCTACGCCGGCCCCCGGGAAGCGGTGTTCCATGCGCTCGTGCGCAAAAATTACGGCTGCACCCACTTCATCGTCGGCCGCGATCATGCCGGCGTCGGCGACTATTACGGCACTTATGAAGCGCAGGAGCTCCTGAAGACGTTCAAGCCGGAGGATTTGGGGATTACGCCGCTTTATTTTGAACACAGCTTCTTCTGCACGAAATGCGGCAACATGGCGTCGCCCAAGACGTGCCCGCACGGCAAGGAGGATCACGTGGCGCTGTCCGGCACGAAGGTGCGCGAGATGCTGCGCGGCGGCATCTGCCCGCCGCCGGAATTTTCGCGGCCGGAAGTGGCGCGGATTCTGATCGAAGGGATGGCCGTGCGGGCGGCGCAGTCCTGACCGGCCTCACCTGGCATGGCTTGTTCATAAATAACCGCCACGTCCCATATAGTGTATGGACGCCGGATCACGCCTTGAAGACAGGCGCCGGCCGGACATGCGCGCAAGCGGGACTGGGGTGGTTTTTTGTCTATGCGGCGTTCGAGAAGACGGATTGTCATCTGGATCCCGTACCGGAGCGCGCTGCGCCTTGCGGCAGGCGCGGCCTGCGCGCTGCTGGTCATCCTTCTGCTCCTCGAGAATACCCCCGCGACGCAGACGTGGACGTATTGGACGCTGCCGCTCTCGGGCAAGACGATCGTGGTCGACGCGGGCCACGGCGGCGTGGACGGCGGCGCGGTCAGCAAGCGGGGCGCCGTGGAGAAGGATCTCAATCTGGCGATCGCGCTGTATTTGCGCGACTATCTGCAGCAGGCGGGCGCGCTGGTCGTCATGACGCGCGAGGACGACCGGGACCTGGCCGACGAAGGGACGAGGGGCTTCAGCCGCCGCAAGACGGAGGATCTGCTGAGGCGGGTGGAGCTGATCCGGCGGGAGAAGCCGGATCTTGTCGTCAGCATCCACATGAACAGCATTCCTTCGCCGCGCTGGTCGGGCGCGCAGACGTTCTATTATCCGAATCATCCCGACAACGCCGAGCTCGCCGCGCTGATCCAGGATGAAATCCGGCGCAATCTCGAGAACACGAACCGCAGCGCCGGCAAGGCGGACGAAGTGTTCCTTCTGAAAGCGATCGACGATATCCCGAGCGTGCTCGTCGAGGTGGGCTTCCTGTCGAATCCGCAGGAAGCCGGCAGGCTGACGGACCCCGAGTATCAACGGGCGGCGGCGGCCAGCATCTATCAGGGCATTCTGCGGTATGTGTCCGGGGAGCGGATCGGGTCGCGGAAGACGGACGAGAGCGGCGGCGCAGGCAGGCCGGGCGCGGAGGATGGCGTCTGAGGGGAACGGCGGTGACGGAGCGTCGGGCCCGCCATGCCTGAAGTTCGGCGCGCATTGTGGTATAATAAGTGCGGTCTGGAGAAAATCAGTACGGATTACGGACAATCGGTACGGAATACGAGGTGCAGCGCAGTGTTGACGCGTGAACAGGTGATCGAAGCGGCCGGCCGGGTGAAACGGCCGGGCGATCAGGGCGGACCGGGCATCGCGGTCCGCGATGTTGTGGTGAAGGACCGTCATGTGTCCTTGACGGTCCTCACCCCGAGCGGGGAGCCGGAGGCCCCGCTCGAAGCGGCGCTGCGCGAAGCGCTCGCCGCGATCGGCGCGGAAACCGTGCATGTGCGGTTCCGGGCCGACGGCGGCGGCAGCGGAGCGGGCGGCGCCGCGCAGAAGGCCGGCGCGGGCCCGGTGAGGGGCCACGCGGCCGGCCTGGAGGCGCACCCGCTGCTCCGTCCGGACAGCGGGGTGCAGTTCATCGCCATCGCCAGCGGCAAAGGAGGCGTCGGCAAGTCGACGGTGACCGTCAATCTTGCCGCCGCCCTCGCGCGGCTCGGCAAGCGCGTCGGCATCATCGACGCCGACATCTACGGCTTCAGCGTGCCCGACATGATGGGCATCGAGGAGCGCCCGATCATCGAGAACGAGCGCATCGTGCCGATCGAGCGGTTCGGCGTCAAGGTGATGTCGATGGGCTTCTTCGTCGAGGACAACAGCCCGGTCGTCTGGCGCGGGCCGATGCTCGGCCGGATGCTGCGCAATTTCTTCGCCGAGGTGGAATGGGGCGAGCTCGACTACATGCTGCTCGACCTGCCGCCGGGAACCGGGGACGTCGCGCTCGACATCCATCAGATGATCCCGCAGAGCAAGGAGATCATCGTGACGACGCCGCACGCGACCGCAGCGTTCGTCGCCGCGCGCGCCGGCGCCATGGCGGTGAAGACCGAGCACGAAATTCTCGGCGTCATCGAGAACATGTCGTATTACGTCTGCCCGTCGTGCGGCGGGCGGGACTACGTGTTCGGCCGGGGCGGCGGCGCCCGGCTGGCCGAGACGCTGCATACGGATCTCATCGCCCAGATTCCGCTCGGCGTGCCGGACAACCATCCGTCCGAACCGGATTTCTCGCCGTCCGTCTACAAGCCCGAAACGGAGACCGGCCGGATCTACACGGAAGCCGCCCACGCGATCATCGCGAAATGCGGCGTCTGACGCGTGTTTGCGCCGCGCGCTGCTCCCGGCGCGCGGTTCGCCGCATGATGGCGCTCAGAGCGCGATGCCGAACGCCATCCGTCCGAAAAGCGGAGGACAGCGATTAGCTGCCCTCCGCTTCGCCATCTTCGCCATCCGTCTCGTTGCTCCCGCCGGAATCGCCGCTTTCTTCGCCGCCGTCTTTCCCTTCTTCCTTCTTCCTGGCGGGATTCTTCGGATTGAGTTCTTCCCTCACGGCCTGGCGCAACAGTTCATACATCTGCAGCTTGATCATCGGACTTTGCAGCGACTCCTGCATGATCGTCACGATTCTTTTGCGGTAGTTGGTGCTGCCCAGGGCGTCGAGGATGACTTTCTCCATCTCCGGCCCCTTGAAGACGTTCACCAGGTCCTGCTGATAGGACGGGTCCTTGAGCAGATCTTTGTGAATCTGCTTGTTCTCCTTGTTGACGGCCTTCGCGAATTCGCCCGCGAAGCGGGTGTCCGTCATCAGCTCTTCCAGCACGGTTCTGGCGTCGGGCGACAGCAGCACTTCCTTGATCGCCAGCCGGATGTTCTCCCGATCCGACGCGGAGAGCATCTGGAAGCCGCCCGGGCCGGAGATGCGCGATTGCTCCTGCAACGCCTTCTGGGCGTCCTCCGTCTTCAGGATGTCGATGACCATCTGTTTCATGTCGCGGTATTCCATCGTCTGGCCGCTTCCTCCGGAAGGTTCCGAACCGCAACCGGCGACCGCCAAAGCCAAACAAGATATCATGAGAGCGGACATCAGAAGCCGCTTCACCATCGGAGCCACGACTCCCTTCACGCGTTGCATGTCTGTGCGCCTATTATGTGACGCCGCCTGGGCCTTTATCCTGTTGATTTTGCCCCGGTCATGGTAAAATGAAGTGAAGCAGAGGAGGCTTTGCGAATGACACTCAGAAAATGGTTCTTTCTGTTCTGGAGCTGCATGGCGGTCGGAGGCGCGGTCGCCGTTGCGGCGGGTTTGATCATGCAGTGGACGGACCCATCGTTCGGTTTTCTCGGCATCGAGGCATCCGGGTTCAACGCGGGGATGATGCTGCTGAGCGGCGTGATGATCGGCGCGTTCAGCCAAATGGGCTTCTTCGCGTATTTGACGCTGAACTACATCGCGCTCAGCGTTTTCCGGAAGGCGTATCTGTGGAACGCGCTGCAAGCTTATACGACGGTGTTCATGGTTATCTTGTTCGGCTACATTCTGTATGAACAGCGGGCGCAGCTCGGAAACGTCCTGTTCTGGCTGCTGCCGATCCTGCTGGCCTCCGGCGCCTGGGGCGTCGGCGTCATCAAGGTGAAGAAGACGAACCGCTCGGCGTTCATCCCGACGCTGTTCCTGATGGTCGCCGTCACGGTGCTCGAAGCTTGGCCGAGCCTGAACACCGAAGGCGGCGCGTCGGCCGTCATTTTCATGATGCTGCCGCTGTTCGCCTGCAATACGTACCAGATTATGATGCTCCACCGCCTCGTAAAGCCGACGGAGACCGAATCCGCGCAGCGCGCGAATACGATCTCCTGAAATCCGCCTATATTTCCATCGGAACCTGAGGCGCGGACGGCGCCGCGCCGGGCCGGTCTTGCACCGATTTGCCCTGCACTTCGGTCCGGGCGAGCAGCCGGGAGACGGAGACGAAGCTGTATCCTCTATCCCGGAGCTGGTCGATGATGACCGGCAGCGCCTCGTGCGTCTGCTTGCTGGAATCGCTGGCGTGCATCAGGATGATGTCGCCGGGGTGGGCGCGCGAGACGACGCGGCGGACAATTTTCTCCGTGCCGATGTTCATCCAGTCGAGCGAGTCGGTGTCCCATTGGATGACCGTGTAGCCGAGCTCGTTTGCAATCTGAAGCACCCGCTTGTCGAAGTCGCCGTTCGGCAACCGGAGCAGCTTCGGACGCTTGCCGGTGGCCGAGGAGATAATCGATTCGGCGGTCCGGATCTGGCTGCGGATTTCATCGTCGCTCATCTTCGTGTAAAAATCGTGCTTATGGCCGTGGCTGCCGATCTCGAAACCGGCGTCCATGATCTTCTTCACGATCTCCGGATGGGATTGCACCCAGGGCGAGGACAGAAAGAAGGTCGCTTCCTTGACGCCCTTGTCCTTCAGGATTTCGATGATCGGCTCGGCGCGTTTGTCTCCCCAACTGATGTCGAACGTCAGGGCGACGATCTTCTGATCCGTCGGCACGCTGTAGACCGCGGCGGGCATCTGCGGCGCGAAAACGGTGATATTGTCCCTCTCGGTGTAAATGACGCCGGCGGCAAGCAGCAGGCCCGCCAACGCCCAGAAGTACCGTTTGAGCTTGCGTCCGTTCAGCACATAAAACACGTTCCATCTCCTCCCGCATCGGATTGCAAGCCGGACAGGCCGGGCTTGGCCTATTGGTACAATGTATGCCCGTCTCAGGAAGTTATGCTCCACGGAAAGGAGACGCCATGTTCAATCTGCGCGCGAATCTGACGTATCTGGCCGGCATGCGGCCGTACTTCGTCATGTCGGTCATGCTGTTCTTCGCCGGCGTCATCGTCGGAGGTTCGAATCCGTCGCTGCGCGGCTTTCTGGACAGCCAGCTTGCCGGGCTGGCGGAAATCGGCGAACTGGCGGAATCGGCGGGGAGTCCCGGACTGGCCATTTTTCTGCTCATCTTCTTCAACAACGCGATCAAGTCGGCGCTCGTCCTTTACATGGGGGCGCTGCTCGGCGTCATCCCGGTGTTCTTCCTCATCGTCAACGGCATGATTCTCGGCTATCTGTACACGACGACTGTCGAGCGGGGCGAGAACGCCGCAATGATTTTCCTGAAAGGCGTGCTGCCGCACGGCATCCTCGAAATCCCGGCCGTCCTGCTGGCATGCGCCTTCGGCCTGAAGTTCGGAGCCCTCGTATTCAAGTCGTTCGGTACCATTTTCAAAAAGCGCGCCGGGCTGGCGGACGAATTCGAGACGTTCGTCGTCCGCTCGGTGCCGGCTCTGCTGCTCATCGTCGCCGCGCTGCTCGCGGCGGCTCTCATCGAAAGCACGCTGTCGGTGTGGCTGCTCTCGCTGTAAGGCTGTTGCATTTGCGGTAATATTTTCGGTCAAGACTGCGCATAACAGTACAAGCGGAAGACCGCGCCGATCCGTGCTCGGGGAGCGCCGCCCGCGGCTCAAGGAGATTTCCCCGGCTGTTTTGCGAGGAAGGAGGTCCGTTCATGCTTGGCATGCTGCTGACGGACAGAGAGTGCAAGGAGCTGGATTACGTGCTCCGCAAGGAGCTGGACGAGATGCTGCTCGATCTGCAGGATACCCGCCTGGACGCGGAGGTCAGACAGTCAATTGCGAGGCGCTATCGTGTGGTGTTCCGCATGTACGCCCGGTTCGCTTCTCCCAAGGAATTGTCCCGCTACGTCCTGAACATTCGCACGGATTCGTGACCGGCCGCGGCAGGAAGCGCGTGAACGGTTTTGACGGGGCGATTCTCGCTGCCGGTCGCCAAGGCGCACGGACGTCAGAAAATTTTTTGCGCGCTTCACGAAAAATGCGAGCCTCGACCGATAAATTTTGCGTTGCGGTTTCGTCTGCATAGATGAGAGACCAAAAATTCAAACGGGAGAGGCGATGGAAATGGCACTGACGTCCAAACAGATCTACGTGAACCTGCATGTGAAAGACGTGAAAAAGTCGATGGCGTTCTTCACCGGGCTCGGATTCGAGTTCGACATGCGGTTCACGGACGAGAATCAGGCGGCGTGCCTGGTCGTGGGCGAGAACATTTACGTGATGCTGCTCAAGGAAGAGTATCTGAAGTCGTTCACGAAACGGGAAGTTGTCGACACCGACAAGTATGCGCAGCTCACGATCGCGATCGCGGCCGAAAGCCGGGAGCATGTCGACGAGCTCGTGAACAAGGCGGTGTCGCTCGGCGGGAAACGGTACACCGATCCGCAGGATCACGGTTTCATGTATCAATGGGGATTCCAGGACCCCGACGGCCATATCTGGGAGATCGCCTACATGGACATGAACGTGTTCGAGCAAATGGCGCAAGCGCATGGGCAGGCGTAAAATCGTTGCCGGACGGCGGCGGGCTTAAAGGCCGGCGCATCCGGCGAAGCGGAGCGGGACTCCCGGGAGGGGGGCCTTATCTTCGTCTTGCCGGAACTTCAAGATGAGACTTGCGCTGCCGCTTCCGGCGTTCGGCTTGGCCTGTGTCGCCGGGCACGTCCGGCAGATCCCTTCTTGAGCATGCGGACCGAGCCGGAAGCGGGCCTTGAAAGGATCGTTCCGGTCCATTCCGGCACACGCGGCCTGCAAATGTTGCCGTTGAAAAAGACCTTGACGTACATCAAACGGCTATGGTAAATTGATTATCCGGTCGGGATGATTCGCGATCAGCCGACAGGCGGCGATGCCCGGCGGGTTCATGCAGGCAGCGGCAAGACGGAATTGGAAATAATAAATTGTTGCAAAGTTCTGCTGAACTGTGATATATTATAAAAGTCGCTGTTGCGAGCGCGACGGCGGCGAACGCAAGCAAGATGGCTCCTTGAAAACTGAACAACGAGCTTGAGTTGCCCGTTCTTCATTTGAGGAACGAAAGCAAAGCGCGAAC
>Ga0310823_100954_pt1 | contig 12525 bp, 7 predicted proteins | sample P4_ome_3_FD_201316 | JGI IMG/M metagenome (GOLD analysis project Ga0310823, IMG submission 201316) | Sorghum-adapted microbial communities from Joint BioEnergy Institute, Emeryville, California, United States - P4_Day56_Rep3 | ecosystem: Engineered > Bioreactor > SSF (Solid state fermentation) >...
GCCGGTATCCACGATCATCGCCACATGGTTCGGATCCGCCCTCGCCTCCGTTCCGACCAGACCGAGCAGCTCCGGCAGGAACTTGCCCACATTTGCCGGCAGGGCCGCGACCGCGTTCGCCATCAGATCGCTGTTGGACATGAACAACGAAGCATAAAACGTATCGTTGTACTGCCAGACGAAAGCGAACAGCAGCACGGTGATGATCGGCGGAATCGCGTTCGGAAGCATGATCGTCAGAAACGTGCGGATGCCGCCCGCTCCGTCGATCAGCGCCGCTTCCTCGATCTCCTTCGGCAGCCCGCGGAAAAACTGCCGGAATATATAAATGTAGAGACCCGATTTCAGGCCGACGCCCAGGGCCGATGTGATGAGGGAAGGCCAATAGGTGTTCAGCAGATTGACGCCTTCCTTGCCGGTGAACAGCGTGACGAGATTCAGCACGTCGAAATTCCGGAAATGCAGATACATCGGCACCATGAGCGTGCTCGACGGGATCAGGATCGTCAGCACGACGAGCATGAACAGAAGATGGCTTCCCGGAAATTTGAACCGCGCGAACCCGTAGCCGGCCAGCGCGCAGGAAGCCGTCGACATCAGCGTCGTCGAGATGACGAACAGCAGCGTATTCCGGAGGAGCGGCCAGTAATCGAGAATGTCCATCGCATATTTCACGTTCTCCAGCGTGAAATGGACGGGGACCAGGTAGATCGTCGGATTGTAGATGTCTTCCGGGCTTTTGAACGCCACCGAGATCTGGTGCAGGATCGGCCGCACGATGATGAAGCCGATGCCGATGATGAGGACGAGCCGGAAAATCGACCAGAGCCACGACATCGACCTGTTCCTGGCCCGCTGGTACCTGAGCACGATCGCCTCGTTCTCCAGCAGTTTCCCAGCCATGTGCGCTTGCCCCCTTTCGTCCGTCAGTTGTGGTAGAACACTCTTCGCGAGATCAGGTAGCCGATGATGATGAGCAGCAGGCTGACGGCGATCGTATAGAGCCACGCCATGGCCGCGCTTAGCCCAAAATTCTGCGCCTGGAACGCCGTCTGATAGATCCGCTCCGTCACCGGACTGTCGCCGAACGAGTCGATGATCGTATAGATGACGTTCGTCAGAACAAGCGGGCTGACCATCGGAAACGTGATCTTCCAGAACGATTCATAGGCCGTCGCGCCGTCAATCTTCGCCACTTCGTACATCGAAGCCGGCACCGATTGCAATGCGGCAAGGAAGATCAGGATCTGCACGCCGGAGCTGCTGATGATCTCATAAATCCGGGTGATCGCTTCCGCGATATACTCGACGAACCAGAGCGGAATGCCGGCGTTGCCCAGCATCCGGATGACGATCATCGGATCGAATCCCATCTGCTGCTGGGCCAGCTCCTGCGCCGCCTCGGAGCTGCCGGTCAGCTGGATCAGGCCGGATTGCTGCGCCGCTTCGACGGCGCCGGACGCCAGAATGACCGGCAGGAAGAAGACGGCCCTGGCAACCGACCGGCCCCGAAACTTCTGATTGAGCAGCGCCGCCGTGAACAGGCTGAAGAAGAGGATCATCGGCACGTCATACACCATCTCCAGCACGGACTGCGTCAGCACCCGGTTGAAGTCGGGGTCGACCGCGAGCGCCGCCCTGAAGTTCTCGATGCCGATGAATTCGAGCGTGAACCCGTTCGGCGCCACTTTCAGCTCGCTGAAGCTGAAGCGGATCGACTCGAGAAGCGGCGTCAGGAACAGGAATACGAATCCGATCAGCCACGGCAGGATGAAGAAGATCCCGAGGAGCGATCGCTTCTGCGTGAGTGTCAGTCTTCTCTTGATCACCTGGAATCACCGCCCACCGTGAAATTTTGCGCCTCGATCCTGACGCCGTTCACCGTCACCGGTTTGTCGGTATAGTTGACGAAGATGGACGTGCCGTCCGAGTAGCGGACTTCGACGACGCCGTCCCGGTGGCGGATATGCTCCTCGATCGTTTCCGTCCGGAGGCCCGCCAGCGCGTCATTCAGCCTGGCATACAGATCGGCCGCCTCGTCGATCCAATCGGTGTATTGCGTCGAGAACATGTAGTCGTATCGCGTGAATTTCAGTTCCGACGACGATTCATGCGACCACAGGAAATGCGGCGCGGCGCCGTACTCGGCCAGACGGAGCAGGTGTTGCCGCGTATCCTGCTCATCGTGCAGGTTGATCGGCGATCCGCCGTACTCGATGGAGCCGTGCAGGACCATCTGATAGAACGGCACCGTTTCGTCCACGATGTTGAAATGGCTCGTCTCCATCGGCACGTTCACGATCTGATCCGCATAGGGCAGCGCGTACGCGTTGCCGCCGGTGATCAGCACGTCGCCGTATCGCCCGCTCAATTTCGCGAGCTGCTCGGCGGCGATGATCTTGGCGTTCTCGCGGAAGACGACCCGTCTTACCCGATAGTCCGCGTGAACGAGATCGCCGAGATCCCGCAGCGATACCGCGTCGATGCCGTACTTGTCGTATCCTTTCATAAACTTGTCGACGAAGTGCGGCAGCTTGGCCGGCGACAGCAGCCAGTAAGTTCCGAGATTGGCGTTCATCCTGTTCAGGGCGCGGTCGTAAGGATAGCGCCACGCCTGTTCCCGTGTCACGAAGCGCGCCGCGTCCGACGCAGGCCTGAACGTGAAGTTGTCGCGCAGCACATGCTGCAGGGCAGCGTCCGGATAGAGCCCGCCGCCCATCGATTCAAGGCGCTCCGCGAGCTGCCGCAGGCTCTTCTTGCTGCCGAGCTTGCCCACCATGTTCACCTTGGACGGCAGCGTATGGCTTAACCCCCCGTTGAACCAGCCGAGATACCGCATCCGCACGTTGCGGATGCCGCGGGCTTCCAGCGCGCCCGCAATCTCTCCGGCTTCCTCGACCGTCGTCATCGCCACGATCCCTTTGTACGGCACGCCGAGGAACGATTTCCGCTTGTCGACGGCGCCGAGCACGTCGACGTAGAACGGCAGATCGCCTTCCGCTTCCAGCGGCTTCAGCTTGCCGGCCGCCCGTAGGCGCTCGCGGTACAGCTTCGCCATGCCGGAGTAGGTGGCATCATTGCCGGACAGGAAGCTGAACCGGATCTGCAGATCCCCGGTATAGCGGTCGTCCGTCAGAAGCTGGATCTCCTCCACGCCCCGCGATCCTTTGTACAGCTCGAGCTCGTCTTCGCCGCGGAGCATGAAACTCGCGTAGATGTTGTTGTAGCTGTTCTGCCGGCCGCCGATATCCGCCGTGATGCTCGCGATCGCTTCGCCGAGCTCGATCTCCGCAAGCCACGCGTGGTCCCCGGATTTGAGGCCGAACACCGGCAGCCGCACGGATTCCGCGATCTGCTTTCGTCTGCCGGTGTTGTCGTTCAGATCGTCGCCGTACACGCGCTGGCTGTACACCTCGGCGTTCTTCTTGCCGTTGTTCAGATAGATCAGGCCGCCCGATCCGTCCGGCACGAACATGTAACCCTGCGCTTCCGGGCCGGCCGCGCCGAAAAATTCGAGCAGCTCGATGTTTCGGATCTTGTAGCCTTCCGTCTCTTCGATCCGGCCGGCCGGCACACAGACGACCAGCGAGTCGCCCTCGAGCCGGTATTCGATGACGACCGTGAAGCTCGGCTTCTCGGCCAAGCCGCCGCCGATGCCGTTCTCCTCATTGTCGAACGCGAGATCTTCCCCGGTATATCCCGCCTGCTCGAACGCGGCCAGCACGCGGGCGAGGACGAGCGGACGCTCGACGTATGTGTCGAGCCGCTCCAGCACTTCGGGGTCGGACTTCGTCGGGGCGTACGCCCGTCGGAGCGCCGCCTTCGCCTGATCGTCCACTTTGCTCAAGATCTTCTCTTCGAACCGGGCCTTGCTGATTTTCTTCGGCAGCGCATCAATGCCGGCTTCGGCGTTGCCGAGGACGTAGGTGATTCGGATCCCGTTCTCGATGCTCTCCGTCTTGAACTGCCCGTTCGCGACGCTCATCGCGTAGCTCGTGAACGTGCCGAGCGTCCCGATGTCATCCCGGTAGTTCACCGTCACCTGCGAGGCGAGCGCTTCTTTCTCATAGGGCGAAGCGATCGGATCGCTGTCCAGGTCCTCCGGGCTGCTCCGCCACACTTTGCCGCTTCGTTTGTCCAGCACGGCGATCGCGGTCGTCTCTTCATCGTAATAGAGCGCCAGGGCATCCGTCTCCGCGACCGGCTTCATGCCGGGAACGGCATTCCGGCTGTCCGGCAGGAAGCTTAATTCGGATGCCTGCAGCCACTCCGCGGAGGCCTCCGTGTAACGGGCGACGTCAACCGCCGGAGCGCCTTTCGTTGCAAGGCAATACGTCGCGGCTGCGATGCCGGCGGCCAGGACGAAGGCCGGCACCGCGTACCACTTCTTGCGTCTGTTCACTGGTGCGGCCCCCTTCTAGCGGAATATGAGTTCGCGATAGACGTCATAGACGAACCAATACATATCCATGCTGATGGTCAGCGCCAGCGCGCCGAGGAAGACGATGATCCCCATCGCGATGACGGTCAGGAAGAGCGTGAAGACCGCCTTGGCCGCCGTGTACTGGTGAATCGTCATGTTGCCGACGAACAGCAGATAGAGGAACCAGAGGGCGGCGAAGCTGTTCAGCATCCAGTAAAATGCCGTCTCCTCGCTGGTCATGAACCGGCTGATGAACGTCAGCGGCAGATTGACGAGAATCATCGGCAGCAGCGCATACCCCGTGGCGACGACGATCTCCCTGAACTTCCCTTCGCCTTCCATGAGCGTCGTCACCGACCAGTTGGCGACGCAGAACAGGAAGAACGGCAGCACGGTGAACATCAGATCGTCCAGCGTGTTCAGATACCGGGGATCGTTGAAATTGACGAGAAAACCGGCGAACTGATTCATGAGCGACGTGGACACGACCATCAGCAGCAGGATCGTCATCGCAACGCGAAGCTTGCCCTTGTTCTCGAATTTCAGATCCCAGAACCCGTCATACGGGTGCACGATGAGATGAAGCGGAAACTTGATCCAGTCATGCTTCATGGCCCGCACTCCTTCCAGGCCGGACTCTCCTGATGATGCGGAAGGCGGCGAACGCGGCGATCAGGATGACGGCCGTCGTCATGAACGTGCCGAAATGCTCCTGCATCACTTCCCTGCGATACCGCTTGAAGGCGATGGAGTAATATTTGCGCGACATGCCCAGCTTGAAATATTCCATCGCTTCCTTGTTCTTCTTGGCCATCAGCAGCGACTTGCCGATGCCGAGATAAGCGATGTCGTAGTTCGAGTTGAGGCGCAGCACTTCTTCCCACCGTTCGACCGCGGCCGCCGTGTTGCCGCTGTAGTGGAGCGCGGTTGCTTCATGCACCAGCTTGCCGAACCGGGTCGGCTTGAAAATGACGATGTTGTTCTTGCCCCGGTCGAGCACGAGCAATTTGTCCTTCTGCCATTCCACCGCGACCGGCGTGTTGAACACGCCGAGCTGGGTGCCCCTGCCGCCGAACGCGTAGAGCAGCTCGCCCTCGTCGTTGTAGGTGAACACCCGCGCCCGGTTCGAGTCCAGCACGACATACATGCCGTCACCGATCACCTTGATGTCGGTCAGTTTGGACGGCCCCGATTCCCGGCCGTAGGTCCGATAGCGGATATCGCCGACGTTCGGGTAATGGCCGAACCGCTTGATGACGTCCTGCCCGAGCGGGTTGAGACGCTTGATCGTCTCCGTCGAGCCGACGTCGATGTTCGTCGCATAGACGAATCCCTTGCGGTCGATATCCAGGCTGGAAAACTCCGTCGGGATGAACAGCACCATCTGCGCTTTCTGGGCATCCGTCGCCAGCCAGCGCCACAGCCGGTCGGCCGCGCTGGGCTGCACCTTGATCGTGCCGACGTAGCCGAGAAATTCGCCTTTCTCATCGAACTGCATGATGCCTTCGTACACGCCGCGCGCGATGACGAAAATCCGGTCCGCCCGGTCGGCCGTCACCTTGAGCGGCGCGAACTCGAAATTTTCCGCCAGCACTTCGGACTCGGGATTCTCGACGATCTTGACAAGCTTGCCGTCTTCCGTCAGCACGACGACGCGCCGTTTGTCCGTGTCCGCGACGTAGATCTCGCCGTCTTCCGCGACGAAGATGCCGTTCGGATTGCCGAAGGTGTCCGGCGTTCCGTTGTTGTCGAATCCGTCGATGATGCGGATGACGTTCCAGTTGTCATCCAGCACGATGATGCGGTTGTTGCCGCTGTCCAGAATATAGACGATGCCGTCCCGGGTCACATAGATGTCGTTCGGCTGCTTGAAATCGCCGACGCCCAGCCCCGGGCCGTCCACGGTCCGCTCCGGCAGGAACGGCGCGGGCAGCGCCACGGCATCGCTGTAATAGTTGTAGGTGTACGCCTCGTACGGCGCCGCCGCCTGGGCGGCGGGCGCGGCGGTCAAGACACACAGGGAAATGATCGCCGCAAGCAAAAGCGCTTTCTTCCTTTTCACGCGTCGATCCCCCCTTCAGTCCTTCATGCCGGACGTCGCCATCGTCTCGATGATGCGGCTCTGCGAGAAAATGAAAATCGTGATCGGCACACTCATCAGAATGAGCGCGACCGCGGCCCCCACGCCCGCACGCGCGATGCCGCCCTGAATGATCTGGTTCGACGCGAAGTGAAGCGTTTTGAGCTGTTCGCTGTAGATGAAGCCGTTGCCGTCCGTCCCCCACAGAATCTGGAAGACGAGGATGATGAGCGTGAGCCACGCCGGCTTGACGTTCGGCATGACGATCGACCAGAAGATGCGGTATTCGCTGGCGCCGTCAATTTTGGCCGCCTCCAGCAGCGCGTCCGGAATCTGCTCCATGAACTGCTTCATCAGATAGAGCCCGAGCGAGTAGGCGAACGCGGGCAGGATGACCGCCCAGTACGTGTCGACGAAGCCGAGCCACGACATGATCATGTAGTTCGGAATCGACGTGACCGCCGGCGAGAACATGAGCGACAGCACGACGATCTGGAACAGCACGTTCCGTCCCGGGAATTTGTGCTTGGCCAGCGGATAGGCGGCCGCGGACGCGAAGAGCACATGCCCGAGCACGCCCATGCCCGTGATGAACACGGTGTTGAAAATGTAGCGCGTGAACGGCACCCACGAGTTGCCGAGCAGTTCGACCAGGTCGATGAAATTGTCCAGCGTGGGGTTGCGCACGAACAGCCGCGGCGGGAACAGGAAAATTTCGTCCAGCGGCTTGAACGCCGCGTTGATCGCATAGATCAGCGGCAGCACCATGAACGCGCCGAACACCGCCAGAAACAGGAACAGCGCGAAGCTTCCCAGGAAGGACCGGTTGACGCGTCTTCTGCGCCGCAAAGTCAGAATCATGTTCATGCGTTTATTGTCCCACCTTCCTGAGAAGTCGTTGGACGATCAGGTTGGTGCCGACCATCAGGATGAACAGGACGGTCGCAATCGCGGAGGCGAAGCCCATCTCGAACCGGATCGTGCCGAAGTCGATGAGGTGCGTGACGATCGTCTCGGCCGCGTAGTTGACGCTCGGGAAGCCGGCCAGATTGATCGACACGTCGGCGACGGCCAGCGACGTCGTGAGCTGGATGACGGCGCCGAACATGAGCTGCGGGCGCATGGACGGCAGCGTGATGTACCACAGCTCCTGCCAGCGGTTCTTGACGCCGTCGACGGCTCCCGCCTCGTACAGCGTCTTGTCGACCGTCTGCAGGCCGGCGATGAACGCCAGGAAGCCGGTGCCGAGACTGAGCCACAGCTGGACGAGAATGATGATGGCCAGAATATATTTCTCGGTTTTGAGCCACAGAATCGGCTCCAGAATGATCCCCATCTTGATCAGAAACCCGTTCGCGATGCCGTACCGGTCGCCGGAGAAGATCATCTGCCAGATGAAATAGACGTTCCCGGAGATCGACGGGGCGTAGAAGACGAGCGTCATGAACGCCCTGAGCTTCGGTCCGAGCTCGTTGATGATCCAGGCGAAGATGAAGCAGGCCATATAGCTGACCGGACCGGTGATGGCGGCGAACAGCAATGTATTTTTGACCGCGATCAGAAACACTTCGTCCTCGAGGAACAGCCGCGCGTAGTTCTGCCAGCCGATGAACCGCGGAAATTCCAGCATGTTGAAATACGTGAAGCTGATGAGCAGCGACATCAAGACCGGCAGCACGGTGAACGTAAAGAACAGCAGCATGTAGGGCGCCATCAGGAGGTACGAGTGCTTGTGCAGCTTCATTTCCCGCTTCCGGACAGCCCACCACGTGCGCAGGCGCGGCTGCCTGCCGGTGCCTGCCGGCGCGGTCTGCTCGACGGTAATATTCGACACGGTCAGTCCCTCCTCTTATTCCGGCAGGCCGAATTCCTTGCGCTTCGCGCGGATCTCGTCATGGATGTACTCCACATATTCGATGATCGTCTCCCGCGGCTCGTTGTTGCCGTTGACGACGACCCGGTAGAACGCGTTGATCAGATGGCGTCCGGTGAAATATCCGCCGGGCACTTCCGGGATGCCTTGCACCCACTGGAACTGCTCCTTCAGGTTGGCGTAATCCTGCACCGGCCAGGGCAGGCTGTCGAGCGCCTCGATGTTGGCCGTCGGATAACGCGCCGCAGCGCCCATCAGGCCTTCCATTTCGCGGCCGAACTTCGTCTGCGTCTCGGCGGACGTCCACCATTTCATGAACTCCCAGGCCGCTTCCTTGTCCTGCGCGTTCTTCAGCATGATCGTGCCGACGCCCGTGCTCGTCACGTCATGGCGGACCGTTCCGTCCTCCCGCACCGTGCCCGGAACCGGCGCGAAACCCCACATGCCGCGGATCTCCGGCGCAAAGACGGTGAGCTGGTTGTAGATCGTATAATCCCATATGCCGATCGGCATCTCGCCGGTCCGGAACCGGTTCGCGAAATCGAATTCGCGCTCCAGCTTGTAGTCGGTGTAGAACTCGGTCCACATCTTGAACGTCTCGACGGCGACCGGCGAATCGAGCCCCGACGCCCGCCCGCCGTCGCGGTAGAATGCTCCGCCGTTCTGCATGAGCAGCGCCGCGAACAGCGGGTTCGGCGGCAGGTTCTCGCCGGGATAGGACGGCGTGATGACGAGCGACAGCCCGAACTGCATGTTGTTCTTGTTCAGGACGGCCAGCAGGGCGGCAACGTCTTCCCAGGTCTCGGGCACTTTCAGACCGAGTTCCTTCAGGATGTCTTTCCGGTAGAACAGCATCGGGAACGTCTGCGTCTCCGGAAGCGCATACACGCCGCCTTCATAGGTGTACGGCACGAGCGCGCTTGGCCGGAATCGCTGCGCCACTTCCCCGAAGTCCGGGAACCGGGTCAGGTCGACCGTTGCATTGCGCATCGCGTAGTTGACCGGAATGTCATTGCTGATCTGCATGGCGACATCCGGCCCCTGACCCGCCAATGTAGCCGGCAGCAGGTTCTGCATCTGCACGAGCTGCAGGTAGACGTTGATGCCCGTCTGCGGCGTGAACGTTTCGTCAATCATTTGCTTCAGCGTGTTCGCCTGGTCGCGGCCGCTGCCGATCCAGACCGTAATCTTGCGCTGGGCGTTTTCGTCGACGACATTGCCGATCGTGTTGTAATCGATGACGAAAGAGTACGCGAATGTCAAAATTTCGTGCTTGACTTCGCTGAACCATCCGCTTCCCGCTTTCGGAAACTTGACATCGGGCGAAGCGACATAAAGCTCGTCGATTTCGAGCGGCATCTCCCGCGCTGTCAGCAGCCAGGTGCCGAGACCGCCGGTGTTCTGCTTGAACGCGACCAGGCGCCGCGGGATCGTGTCCGGGTCGTCGATCATTTCTTCGAGCTGGTGGTACATCGTCTTCAGCATCGCCTCGGAGTTGCCGCTGCCGCCGGACAGCCGGCGCAGCTCGTCGCTGATCCGCTTCAGCCGGTCATGCTCGAATTGGAATGTCTCCAGCAGGTTCGGAATCTGGATGTGGACCCGGTAGTCGCGGAATTGGTCCGGCGACGAACCGGTAATCATCAGGATTTTCCGATACATGCTGTTCAGATTGAACAGACTTTCTTCGACTTCGCGGATGAGCGAAGCGAACTCGCCGAGCGTAATTTCAAGGCGAATCGTGTTCTTTCCCTTGTTCAGCCTGACAAGATACGGTTCTTTCCCGTCGCCGACGACGTCGACCCTGTAACCGCTCTTATATTTGAACGCGATGCGGTCGGCTTCCCGGAACGGGATCTCGCCGTTCACATACAGCCGGCGCGTCGAATAGATGCCGCGGACGAAATTTTGCTGCGACTTGAACGCAAGTTTATACAGGCCGGTCTCGGGCACTTCGACTTCCCATTCGATCCATTGTCCGGGCACGCGCCAGTTGTAGCCGCCGATCGTGTTGATGCGCACCTTCGACGGGCTGTACGGCGTGACCGCGGAGGTCGAACGCTCGGTCTGCGGGTAGAGCGTCGGCGAGGATTTGGCGGTTGCATCCTCACCCTGGACGGTGAGCAGGATGCCCGACGTTTCCTCGAGTCCTTCCGCGCGATACTGTTCGACGACCTCGGCATAGGGAGCCGGCGGCTTGTACTGGAACAGTTTCAGACGGCGGATCACCATCGGCTCGCGCGACGAGACAAGCGAGATCGTATGGCGGCCGGCCGGAAAATAGAACTGGAACGGCTGCTCGTGGTAGCCTTCATAATCCTTGAACAGCATTTCGCGCCATTCGGGCTTCTCGACCTGCTGCGGACGCAGATCGTTGCCGCGGTTGTCGCGCTTCACTTCGTCGTGCTGATTGTCCCAGATCCGGTCGAATTGCAAATACGCGGCTTCCCGGAACGGCACTTCGCCGTCAATCAGCAGCATCCGCTCGATGCTGGAACTTTTCCCCTCGATCGGGTAATACAAAATCGAAATATGATAAAGTCCGCTCTCCGGAATGTCGACGGTCCAGTCCACCTGTCCCTGCTCGCCGGTCAGCAGCGAAGCGCCGTCCTGGCCTTCGAACCGGTCAAGCACTTCGAAGCCGTCGCCGTGTACCGCCTGATATTGCGCGGCTTCAATCACGATCTCCCGTTCCGGAAGTGCAGCGCTTTCATGCCGGGCCAAATAATCTTTGTATTCGATTCGACCGTCGACGAGATCGTACAGATCGTTGACATCGGATGTCGCGACGGTCGATAAGGCGCCGTCTGAGGCGTTCCCGGCCAGAATGCGCGGACCGGGCGGCAGCAGTCCGAACGCCGTCACGGCGCACAAGGCGGATATAGCGATGTTTCTCAGCCGTGGTATCCCCTTCAAGGTCAGCCCTCCCAATTCAGTCAAACGGCCGGCGCGCCGCTCAGACGGCCGCATCCTTGCCATCCCTTCCGCGAGGCGCCATTCAATAACAAGAAGAGGTGCACCATGTTGCGCGGTACACCCCTTCCCCCGTCGTTTACCGGCAAACGCCGGCCGTCATCTTACCTTCTCAAGCGCAGCTTCCGCGTCCGGTCTGTACTTCTCGATGGTGGCGGATACCGATTGGTTCTGCATGATGATTTCATCCATGATGGCGTAGAACGGGAAGTCCGGGATGCCTTCTTCGAGCGAAAGACGACCCGTGCCGTTGATGTGTTGCAGCGCCATGTCGATATCCTCCTGCGTCTTGAAGCGGGACTCCAGCCAGTCTTGACCGAGATATTCGGCCGTCGACTCGAAGTCGAAGCTTTTCTCGAAGATCGAGTAGACGATTTGCGGATCCTTGACGCCCTTGAGAATGAACCAGGCGTTCTGGGCCGTATTCGCATACGTGGTCTTGCCGTCGGATTGCGGGCCGGCCGGATTCGGCACGACGCCGACTTCAAAGGTCAGGTCGCCCATGTTCCAGTCATAGTTGATGGACATGAGGACGTCTCCGTCTTTGAATGTGTTCGTTTCATTCCAGTCCATCTTGTTGCCCGTCTTGACCTTGACGACGTTCTCGACGTTGTACAGGCGATTGACGAATTCCAGCGCTTCGATCATCTTCGGATCCGTCATGCCGAGCGTCAGGTCTTCATTGACGAACAGCGCGCCGTTCGCCGCGCCGAAGTGGCGGGCTGCGTCAGCGGCCCAGCCGGCATAGCCGAACGTGTCGAGCGTGCCGTCGTTATCCGTGTCGCGCGTTGCGTCCTTCGCGAGCTGCAGGAACGCTTCCCAGTTCCACTCACCGGCATTGTAAAGTTCTTGCGGGTCTTTCACGCCGAGCCGCTTCACGAGGTCGCGGTTGTAGTACATGCCGACAATCGAAACGCCCGGTTCGCCGAACGCGTACTCAACGCCGCCGATCGGCGTCAGTTTCCTCATCAGACGCTGCTCGTTGTTGATGTCATCCGTTGCGGCGGTGAATTCGCTGAGCGGGAGCACCAGGCCTTGCTTGACGACCGGGATGGCCCGCTTGACTTCCATGATCGCGATGTCGGCGAACGGCTCGCCCGCGAGCGTGGACGTCGTCAATTTGTCCATGTATTCTTCAAACGGGATGTTGATCCATTCGAACGTGAAGTTGAATTTCTG
>Ga0310823_100961_pt1 | contig 12356 bp, 10 predicted proteins | sample P4_ome_3_FD_201316 | JGI IMG/M metagenome (GOLD analysis project Ga0310823, IMG submission 201316) | Sorghum-adapted microbial communities from Joint BioEnergy Institute, Emeryville, California, United States - P4_Day56_Rep3 | ecosystem: Engineered > Bioreactor > SSF (Solid state fermentation) >...
CAGCAGCGAAATCGCCATGCAGACCGGCACGGTGAACATGAAGATCATGTTGTTCATCCAGGTCTTGTGGAAACGCCTGTCGTCGATGAGCTGCTCGAAGTTGTCGAGCCCCGCCCACGAGAACTTCTCCAGCCCGAGCACGAAGTCCCAGTCGACGAAGTTGAGGATGAGCATGATGAGAATCGGAAACAGCGTGAATATGGAAATGCCGAGCAGCATCGGCGCGACGAACAGCCAGCCGGCGAGCGATTCTCTCCGCTGCAATCGCCCTGTGCGCGCCTTGCGCGCCGGCTTCTGCGCCATCGGTTTCTGCGCCATCGGAGCGGCATCCATCGGCGGTTCACCTCTCTGTTCTCTGCTTGAGTTTCATTGTAGAGAAAAGCTCCCCGCTTGCCTTGCCACTTTTTTGATCCGATTGAAAAAATTTTGACTTCACACGGAGTGCCAATCCTGAAGCAGCCGGCCTCGGTTCATGCGCCGAAGCCGGAAGTATCACCAACCATTTTTCTTATGTTGAAGCGGATGCAGCACAAATATAGAATAGGAGGTAAGCAAGGCGCACGGCCGCGTGACGAGACAGAAAAGGGGGGAGTCGCGTTGGGCGAGAGGCGTTTGAAACGTCTGTATGCGAACAAATCGTTTCTTTCAATCAGCCTGTTGTCCTTCCTGCTGTTCCTGGTGCTGGCATCCATCGTGCTCAGCTTTTCGTTCCAGATGTATCTGGAAGAGACCAAGCGCAAGGCTGTTGTCCTCCATCAGGAGCGGCTGAACTCCTACGCCAACCAGATCAACTTTCAATACAACAAGATCGTTTCCTCTCTGGATCAGCTGCTGTCCGATCCGACGGTGCTCAAATGGGTCAATGCGGGCAAATCGGAGGAAGACTTCTATTTGTCCAAGCAGCTCCTTGAGCGGCTCAAATATGTAAGCATTCTCAATGATGCGGTCTATTCGCTGGAAGTGTTCAATCCGAAAAACGGCATTGTGCTGTCGCATTATTACGGGTATTTCACCTCTCGCCGCGAGGATGAGCGCATCAATGCGAGGCGGGAATTGTATACCGATTTCGTGAAAAGCGCCAACATGCGCGAAGTGCACATCTCCACCGAGACGATCAACGCTTCGCCCATGCCGACGCTCATCCAGGTCAGTTCGGTACCGGTGTATCACAAAAACGGCGTGATCGGCATCGTGATCGAGGCGCCCAAACTTATGCCGGACAACATTGCGCTCACGGAAAATCTGTTCATGTTGGCAACGAAAAATCCGGACGTGCGCTTCGCCAATACGACTGAATTGCATATTCCGGAAGAGCGGGTCGGAACGTGGATCGCGTCGCTGCTGGAACGGGATGCGGAGGGCGTCATGCACGAAATCGTGGTCGACGGCCAGATGTATTACTCCGCATACCGAAGCGTGATCAACAACGAGTTCAAGCTGCTCATGCTGGTGCCGGAAGTCCAGTTGGTCGAGAACCTGCAGAGCTTCACCGAATATTTCCGGTTCGCCTTCCTGCTTATTCTGGTGCTTTCGGTCTTCAGCTCGTTCCTGGTGTACCGGATTGCGCGCCAGCCGATCCGGCGCATTGTCAAAAATATCAGCAGCAAGCTCAACTCCCCGATCGCGCATGTGCACGCGGGCGACGATCTTCAGTATCTGGACCGGACTTTCGATCTGATTATCAAGCAGAACACGGAATTCGAGAAAGCGTTCCGCGAGCACAAGGAAATGGTGGAAGAGACGATGATCCGCAATCTCATCTACGGCAGACTGGACGAGGATACGCGGCGGTTCTTCCGTCATCATTTCCCCGAAGGCGGCGACGCCCGGTTTGTTATTCTCATTTTCAACATGGATACGTATCTGCAGAAGAATGCCGCTCATGTCATGGAACAGTTCGACAAGCTGATGTGCGCGAAATTGACGGATGCATACGGCGGATGCTGGCTGCGGACGGGCCACCGGCAGTACACGGTATGGGTCCGTCTGCGGCATCCCGAACAGCGCAAGGATTTGCTGCAAGATGTGCAGAACGCCATGGAGCAAATCCGGAAAGACTACGGCGTCACGCTGACGGCAGGCGTCAGTTCGATAAAGCGAGGCATTGAAGACGTCAGCGAATGCTACAACGAAGCGCAGGAAGCGGTCAAGTACAAAGCGGTGCTCGGGCAAAACCGGATCATCGACAGCGCGCGGCTGAACCTCCATAAGGGACGGCTTGGCAGCTTTTCGATCCAGGAAGGCCAGCAGCTGATGCGCAAGCTGCGCACCGCCGGCGAACAGGAAATTCTCGAAACGCTGGATCGGATGATCGAGGAGAAGAAGCATCAGTTTTCCATCGAAATGCTGCATGCGTTCCTGTTGTACATCAGTTCCTGCATCGTCCAGGTGGGCATCGAACACAACATCAGCCCCGAAGACCTGGTCGACAACGAGCTGTTCAAGGCGATCGTGGAGTCCGATTCGTTCGAGGAAATCAGGAAGCATCTGGAGAACCAGTGCAAAGTCGTCGTCGCCGTGCGCAATTCGAAGCAGAAGAAGTTCAAGAAATTGTCCGGCGAGCTGGCTATCCGGTATATCGAAGAGAACTATAACAAGCCGATTTCGCTCGAAATCGTCGCGGCGGAGCTGAATATGAGCCCGTCCTATCTGAGCCGGATCGTCAAACAGGAAGTCGGCGAAAATTTCAATGCCTATCTGAACAAGCTCCGCGTCGACCGGGCCATCAAGCTGCTCGGCGACGGCGCGATGACGGTCAAGGAAGTGGCGGCCGCCGTCGGTTATTTCAATGAGCACACGTTCATCCGCAATTTCAAGAGCATAACCGGCAGAACGCCGGCCGATTACCGCAATTCTGCCCGGAAAACTTAGCCGGAATCAAATTTCGTCCATGCGAAAAAAATGTACATGCTCCCCTCGTCTTGATGCTTTCAACCCCGATGAATACAACAATGCCATGCTTCCCGCCCCTCTTGCCGCCTCTTGCTCTCCGCATGCGCAAGTCAAGAAATGTCCATGCCGAAAGAACTGAACATTTACGGTCCCCGCGGGGACCGCTATGATGGGGGTGCACTCGCGGCGGGACCGCATGCATCCCCCCGGGTGAAGCTGGCCAGCGGAGACAACCCGGACAAGGAGGACGAGAGGTGGCAATTCTGAAGCTGCAGCACGGACGAACGGCGCTCTCTTTTCATCGAAAGACGGGACTTCCCGTTGCGCTCGAACATACGGGCACCGGGAGAAATTATTTGCAGGGAGTCAAGCAGCCGTTCTTCGTCATCACGATTCGGAACAGGGATGGCAGCAAATCGGTGTACACCGGATTTGATGCCGCAACCGCGCATGTGAAGGAAACGGAATCCGGCGCAACCGTCTATTACAACTTCCTGGGTCAACGCAATCTGTCGGTGAAATGCCATATCGCCTACGGAACGTACACGGATTTCGAGCTCGGTTTTGAAGTCCGAAATGAAAGCGGTTGTGCGATCATTGACATCGAATACCCGATTCTGTTGCTGCCCGAAGAGCTGGAAGGCGGCAGCAGCGATTGGGTGCTGTGGCATCATTGCTTCTTCAACGGCATTCTGACGCGCGGCTTCGACAAGCTGATGACCGGGCCTTCCTGGCTGATGGAGAGCGGCTTTGCGTCGCCGATCCAAATGTGCGCCTGCGGCACTTCGACGGAGTCGCTCTACTTCTGCACGATGGATACGGACCGGTATTCCAAGGACATGCAGCCGGTCTGGACGGGTACGAACGCGAAGCTGTCTTCGGTGCACCATGTGGACGAAGTCGACCACAGCCGATTCCGGATGCCGTATGCAAGCGGTTTCGGATTTCTGGACAGCTCCGAGTGGTACGACGCCGCGGAGAAATACCGGGATTGGGCCGAGCGGCAGTATTGGTGCGCCGCCAAACTGTGGGAACGGGACGATGTCGCCGCATGGTGGCTGGAATCCCCGATCGTGCTCGCGATCAAGGAGCGGGGCAAGCGGAACAAGGAGATCGGGCAGCAGCCGTCCGCCTGGTGCCATCCGCTGGTGAACGGCGTGGAGCGCATTCTGCAGCTGGCCGAGCGGTTTGACAGCACAGTCAACGTCCAGGTGTTCCACTGGGAAAAGAACGGCGCGTTCCTGAACGGCGACCATTTCCCGCCGCTCAGCGGCTACGATGGAATGAAAGCGTTTTTCGACAGGCTGCACGAGCACGGGCACCGCGGCGGCGTCTACATTCTGCCGTCCAAATGGTGCCTGCACGCGGAGACGACGGGGTATGACGGAAGCGAATTTTTTGACGAACACGATGCGGTTGGCAGCGTCTGCTGCGACGAGAACATGAACCCGATTCGCAGCAACTACGATTGGGAATGGCGCAAGCGGTACATGATCTGCGCGGTGACGCCGGAAGGGCGGAACGAGATCGTGGAGGCGTTCCGGGTGTTCAACGAACTCGGCGCGGATTACATCCAATGGGACACCTTCAACGGCCGGCTGCGCCATTGCTGGAACGAGAAGCATGGGCATTACCCGGGCAACGGCAGATGGCAGCACGAGACGCCCCTTTCCATCATGGAGGAAATCCGCGCGCAATCCCGGGAGACGATCGTGACCGTGGAAGCGCAGCCGGCGGAATGGCTGATCCCCAAGGTGCACGGCTTCGTCGAGCGCGGCGTCCATCCGAAGGCGGAGAAGGGATGGGAAACGATTCCGCTCTATCAGTACATCTACCATCAGTACGTGCAGGGGTTTGCCGGGGAAGACCACGGCGCGTTCAACACGCCGGACAACTTCTTCCTCATGACGGGCATTACGATCGTCTCCGGCGACATGCTGATGATCTCTCTCAACGGAGAAGGGAAAATCGCGATGATTTCCCACGAGGTCCATCAGTACGACCAGACGGTGGAGAACGTGTACCCCGCCGAATTGATCGAAACCTACATCCGCGATCTGAACCGGCTTCGAAGGGAATACGCGCGCGAATTTCTGGTCACGGGCCGGATGGAGAAGCCGCCGGTTATCGAATGCGGAACGGGGAAGGTGCTGGAAGCCGAGTTCCACAAGCTCCATTATCCCGCCGTGCTCGGGAGCAGCTGGACGTCGCCGGACGGGAGGAAGGGCACGGTGCTGGTCAATTATACGAACCGGGAGCAGACGTTCCGCATCCGGTTCCGCTACGACGCCGGCAAATCCGTGACGGTGACGGACGCCCGCGGCAACAAGCGGACATTCGAGATTGCGGACGGCGGCTTCGAGGCGGCGATCGGACCGTATGCCGCCTGGGTCGTGACGAACGGGTGAACCGTTCGGGCAAAGGAGCACTGAAGCGATGAGAACGGTCATCAAAGATATCGCAAAGAACAAGTATCTCTATCTCCTCTTGCTGCCCGGACTGCTATGGTTCGTCATTTACCGGTATCTGCCGATGTTCGGATTGGTCATCGCCTTCAAGGAATTCCATTTTTCCAAAGGCATTTTCGGCGGAGAATGGGTGGGCCTGAAGTATTTCAAGTTCATCTTTTTCGAACACCGCAACTTCTATCAATTGGTGGTCAACACGCTGCTGATCAATTTCTACAAGCTGGCGTTCGGATTTCCGATCCCGATTATCCTGGCCCTGATGCTGAACGAAGTGAGGCGGAGAAAACTGCGGTCGTTCATGCAGACTTCCATCTATCTTCCGCACTTCGTATCATGGGTAATCTTCGGCGGCATCATCGTGCAGTTCCTGTCGCCGTCCGGCGGGATCGTCAACCAGTTGATCCAATGGTTCGGCGGTGAGCCGATCTTCTTCATGGCCAGCGAGGAATATTTCCGCAGCATCGTCGTGATATCGGAAATCTGGAAAAACGCGGGCTGGAACACCATCATCTTTCTGGCTGCGATCGTCGGCGTCGATCCGACGCTGTACGAGGCCGCGCGCATCGATGGGGCCGGAAAGCTCCGGCAAATCTGGCATGTGACGCTGCCGGGCATTTCGGAGACGATTGTCGTCCTGCTGCTGCTCAACATCGGCATCCTGATGACGACGGGCTTCGATCAGATCTATGTACTGTACAATCCGGCGGTGTACAGCGTCGGCGATGTCATCAGCACGTACGTTTACCGGGTCGGCATCGGCAACGGAAGATTCAGCCTGACGACGGCCATCGGTTTGTTCCAGTCGGTCGTCGGATTGTTCCTGATCTTCACAAGCAACTTCATGATGAGGCGGCTTTATGGAAAAAGTTTATGGTAAGCGCGCCGTCCGAAGACCGGAGGTGGTGTCAAGATGCAGCGTCGATTGACGTTGGGCCAGGCCGTCAATTATGCGATTTTGCTGATATTCGTGTTTCTGTGCATCCTGCCGTTCTACTATGTGGTCGTGGTTTCGCTGAGCGAGCCGACACTGGTGAAGGAAGGGCGGATTACCATCCTGCCGCAAGGCTTCTCGCTGCGGGCGTATGAAATCGTGCTCGCGCAGGACCGGTTCTTCAACGCCTTCCAGATCTCGACGCTCAGAACCGCGGTCGGGCTGGTCGTCAGCCTGTTCCTGCAATGCACCATGGCGTACGCTCTGTCGCGGAAAGCGCTGCGCGGAAGGAAGTTTTTCATTCTGTTCGTCGTGTTCACCATTCTGTTCAGCGCGGGCATCATTCCCACTTACCTGGTGGTCCGATATACGGGGATCATCAACACGTTCTGGGCGCTCATCATCCCCGACGCCATCAGCGCATGGAATGTGCTCATCCTGCTGTCGTTCTTCTCCAGCATCCCTGATGCCATTGAAGAGTCGGCCAAGATGGACGGAGCCAACGATTTCCAGGTGTTTTGGAAGCTGATGATTCCGCTGTCGATCCCGGCGGTGTCAACGATCGGTCTGTTCATCGCCGTCCACCATTGGAACAGCCTGATGGACGGGATCATGTATATCAACAAGACCTCGCTGAAACCGCTTCAGGTTTATTTGATGGATCTGGTGATGCGGTCGGAAATGACGGACATGAACGCCAATATTGACGACCAGGCGCTGCCGTCCTTATCCATCCAGACAGCGGCCATCTTCGCGGCGACGCTGCCGGTGCTGCTCGTCTATCCGTTCATTCAGCGGTACTTCACCAAGGGCATCATGCTGGGCGCGATCAAAGGGTAAAAAAAGAGGGGCATAGCATATTCAAAAGGAGGGTTTTGTGCAATGGCAACCAAATGGCGGATGTCGTCCGTTCTTGCGGTCATCGTTTCGTTTGCGGTATTGATGCTCGGATGCGGGGGAGGCAACAAGGGCGCCGACGGCGGCTCGAACGGGTCGAACGGGACGGCTCCGGAGGTTCCCAGGATCACGTTCCTGTCCAACATCAACGTGGATACGGAAGGCTACGATGTCAACGACAATCCCTATATCCGGTACGTGGAAGAACGCAACGGCATTGACCTTGAACTGATCAACGAGTCGACCAACTACGAGCAGAAGATGTACACCGTCATGGCGTCGGGGGATCTTCCGGATTTCCTGGTCGTCAACAACAAGAACGACCTGATGATGTTCGCTTCACAAGGTTTGCTGATGCCGCTGGATGAACTGCTGGCCGAGCATCCGGACTTTGTGGCGAAATTCGAGCCGATTTCGTGGGAGCTCGCGAAATGGGAAGGGCAAATTTACGGCATTCCCGCACAGCGCTACGACCCGACGCCGCTCGCTGCGTTCGCCCTGAGAAGCTGGGTGGAAGACGCGGGGATTGATCCGGAACAGACGCTGACGATCGACGAATATTACGCAATGCTGGAGAAATTTGCGTCCCGCGGAGAGGGCACGTACGGCATGACGGCCATGGGCGAGGTCGATCTGACCTACAACCTGTTCATGGATGCGTTCGATGCCGCGAAATATCAGTATATCGACGGCGAAGTCCGCCCGAACTATATTCTCGACGGGTACAAAGAATGGCTCAAATTCATGAACAAGCTGTACGCGAACAAAATTCTGGACAATGAGTACATCGTCAACACCGGCACGCAAATGTGGGAGAAGGCGGCTTCCGGAAATTACGGCATGTGGCAATGGTTCTGGTCCCAGATCGAATTCGAGACCGCGGGCGGGAAACGGGAGGACATCGTCGCCCTGAAGCCGCCGAAGAAAGCGGACGGCACCCCCGGCAAGTATCTGTACACGTCGCCGGTCCGCCACTATGTGGCCATCACAAAGAACAGCAAGTACGCCAAGGAAATTATCAAACTGCAGGAATGGATCACGAGCGAGGAAGGGATTATCTACGAATTCGCCGGCGTGGAAGGGCTGGACTATGAGCTGAAGGACGGCGAGATCGTTTTCAAGGAAGGCCGTGCGGGAAAAAACGCGGGATGGCGCAACAAAACCGTGGGGGTCATGTCGCCCGTCGCCAATGAAACGGTGCAACGCCTGCTGGCCCATTCCTTCGGCGAACTGGCGATGCAGCAAATGGGCGTGGCGCTTGAGAACGGCACGTTCGACGAAATCAAGCTGCTGGCGCCGTTCTTCCCGGAACTGGCCGGCTATGATCTGGATGCGATGGTGAATGAGTTCAGGGACAAGGCGATCATCGGCCAGATCGATATCGACAAAGAATGGGACAACTTCGTAAGAGAGTGGCGAAAAGCCGGAGGCGACCGTTTCATCGAACTGCACACGGAATGGTACAAGGAGCACTACGGCAAGTAATCGAAAACCGCGGAACATTCGCCCGATCGCATCGGTCGGGCGAATGCCGCGATTCGGGGAAGCACGGGGAGGCGCTGGCTTATGGCGGAAATCATCAAATCGTATTATAACGGCAATCGGCCGATCGTGGACATCGGCCATGGGGTGCTGCCGCATACGTATTTCAATCTGCTGAAACTGAACAAGGGCGAATTGGCTGAGCTGGAAGTGGCCGGATACGAGACGGTATATGTCGTGCTGTCGGGCAATTGCGATATCGAGGCCGCAGGCTGCCGGTTTTCCGGCGTCGGCCGGCGGGAAAACATCTGGTCCGGCGCCGCGGACTCCGTCTATGTGACGTCGGGCGCCCGGACGATGGTCCGGAGCAATGCCGACGGCACGGAAATTGCGGTGGCCGGCGGACGGTACGACAAGCGGCTGCCACCGTTCCGCATTCTGCCGGAAGAGACCGTCGAGGTTGTCGTCGGTTCGAACGAGACGAAGTCCCGGCGCCGCATTGTCCATATTCTCGGGACGAACACGAAGGGTCGCACCGGAAACTTGCTCGTCAGTGAACTGTACGCCGACGAAGGATGCTGGGCGGGGTATCCGCCGCACAAACATGACGAGGAGCGGTATCCGGAGGAGACCGCGTTCGAAGAGCTCTATTATAACCGGTTCCAACCAGAGAACGGGTTCGGCGTTCAGGTCGTGTTTCACGATGACGAAACGTCGCAGTGCTTCCTGGTCCGGCACGGCGACACGTGCCTGATTGACGGCGGCTATCACCCGATGGCAACGTCGCCGGGACATGCCCAGTATGTGTTTACGATACTTGTCGGGAAGCATCGGAATTCGCTGATTCAATATTTTCATGAAGACTACCGACGCTTGATGGACGTCATTCCCGGCCTGTCCGACATGAGGGCCAAATTCAGATAGAGGAGCTGAAGCCCGGCATGATCCAGAAGTGGTTCGATCTGACCGGCAAAACCGCGCTCGTCACCGGTTCGAGCCGCGGCCTCGGGCTGGTGATCGCGCGGGGGCTCGCAGCGGCGGGCGCAAAAGTGATGCTTAACGGCGTGAACCGGGAACGGCTCGATGCGGCGGTGGAAGCTTTTCGCAGAGACGGCCTGGAAGCCTATGCTTGTCCGTTCGATGTCACCGACCGGGAGCAGATCGAGGCGAGCCTACATGATGTGAAGAAAACGACGGGGCCCGTCGACATTCTCGTCAATAATGCGGGCATCCAGCGTCGCGGCCCGCTGGAGTCGTTCGATCCCCGGGAATGGCAGGCCGTGATCGACACCAATCTGACCGGCGTGTTTATCACGACGCAGTGCGTGGTCGGCGATATGATTGAGCGGAAATCCGGCAAAATCATCAACATCTGCTCGTTGGCCAGCGAGATCGCGCGGCCGACGACCGGGCCCTATACGGCTGCCAAGGGCGGCGTGAAAATGCTAACGCGGGCGATGGCCGTTGAATGGGCCGCGCACAATATTCAGGTCAACGGCATCGGTCCGGGATATTTCCTGACGGACATGACCCGGACGTTGGCGGAGAACGAAGAGTTCGACAGGTGGATCAAGGGGCGCACGCCGGCCCGCAGATGGGGGGACCCGGAAGAGCTGACCGGGCCGGTCGTTTTCCTCGCTTCGGACGCTTCCAGCTTCATCAACGGCCAGATTCTGTATGTCGACGGCGGTCTGCTGTCATTGATTTGATAACCGATTCTCGAAGGCAGGGCGGGAATGATACCATGATCATCACCAGAATCGAGACCATCATCGCGCCTGAACATCCGCAGATGATGTGGATCCGGGTGCATACCGACGAAGGGATTGCCGGCCTCGGGGAGACGACGCCGCGAACCGCTTCGATCAGGGCGGTCATCCATGATGTGCTGGCCGGCATGCTGATCGGCCGAAATCCGCTCGACATCGAAGGATTGTGGCAGGACATGTTCCAGGCGCTCAGCTATCACGGCTACGCCGGTTCCGAGATGCGGGCGATCAGCGGCATCGACATTGCGCTCTGGGACATCCTCGGGCAGGTCGCACGGCTGCCGGTTTACCGCCTGCTCGGGGGAAGATGCCGGGATGCCGTCCCGATCTACAACACCTGCGTTTCGCACGGGCCGTACAACGACCGCGAGATGTTCCTGGAGAATCCCGGAGAGTTGGCGAAGCAGCTGCTTGCGGACAACATCCGGGCGATGAAGATCTGGCCGTTCGATGAATTGAGCGTAAGCACGAGGGGCCAGTCCATCTCGGCCGACGATCTGGAGCGGGGCGTCAGCGTGATCCGCAGCATCCGCGAGGCGGTCGGGGATCAGATGGAGATCGCGCTCGAAGGCCACTCCTGCTGGAATCTGCCGGCGGCGGTCAAGATTGCCCGCGCGCTGGAGCCTTACCGGCTCATGTGGCTGGAAGACATGATCCCCGTCCACAATGCGGCCGCATTGGCCCAGCTGCGGCAGGCGACCTCCACGCCGCTCTGCGTCAGCGAGCGGTTGTTCACCCGCTATCAATTTGTTCCGGTGCTGGAGCAGCGGGCGGCCGACATTATCATGCCCGACATTTGCTGGGTGGGCGGCATCAGCGAAATCGTCAGGATTGCCGCCATGGCCGAGGCCTATCAGCTGCCGATCGCGCCGCACAATTGCGGCGGGCCGGTGCAGACCATGGCGTATGCGCATGTATGCACCCGCCTGGCCAACGTGATGACGCTTGAAACGGTGCGGAGTTTCTACAAAACCTATTACGGCGATATCGTCACCCATGTGCCGAGAATCGAGGACGGCCATCTGATCGCCGAAGACCGTCCCGGGCTCGGCACTGCGCTGAAGCCGGAATTTTTGCGGAGGAACGATTTGTCGGTGGTCGTATCGGAAGAGGGAGAGAGCGTCAATCCGTGGGCGTCGGGCGATCCGTGGAAAGGCGATCTGGGCAACAAATTTTGAGGGATTGCAAATAGTTCAAGACCGGCAGGGGTTCCTGCCGGCCTTTTGCGCTTGGTGGCCGATCACACTTTTTTCTTGTAGAACTCGAACTGCTGCGCGAGAAGCTTCTCTTCCCAAAGGTGTTTCATAATCTCCAGCTCCTCGGAGTAGTCGGTCTTGGTCTCGTCTTTGGAATAGGGCAGCAGTTCCAGCACTTCGAACTCGAACTGATCGGGACCGTGCTGATTCCAATCCTGCTGCAGCTCCTGGTTGGGGTAATTCCCCGCGTTCAGCTTGAATTTCGTGCTGTTGATTTTGCCCTTGAGGTTCTGGGACGTCTCCAGGAAACACTTGCTGCCGCCCTTCAGGCGGATCCGGTAGATGCCCATGTCCGGCTTCATCTGGTTGTATTGTGCGATCAGTTCCTTGCGTCGTTCTTTCATGTCAATATCCCATCTCTTTCAGAAGTCTTGAGAGTACGCGCATTCGCTCGCCGAGCGTCTCACCCTGCTCGCTCAGCGCCTGGTTGAACAAGCGGATGTCTTCGTCGATCATGGCGTTGTCCGTGCACACTTCCACCGTCATCGCATCGCCCTGCAGACCGACCCGGTCGATCACGGGACGCTCCGGGTCATACAGCTTCTCGTGCCGGTAAGCCTCCTGAAAATGCAGCTGGGCCCGCAGGATCAGGATGGCCAGATCCAGCACGCGATGCAGCGGCAGTTCCTCCGACTGCCGCGACCATTTCCCGCCGGTGTGG
>Ga0310823_100968_pt1 | contig 12279 bp, 11 predicted proteins | sample P4_ome_3_FD_201316 | JGI IMG/M metagenome (GOLD analysis project Ga0310823, IMG submission 201316) | Sorghum-adapted microbial communities from Joint BioEnergy Institute, Emeryville, California, United States - P4_Day56_Rep3 | ecosystem: Engineered > Bioreactor > SSF (Solid state fermentation) >...
CTTCGAAGCTATTGCCATGATGGACGGAAATTCCTTTCGATGCCGCCGGATCGACGGCGAGGGTGTGCGCCTTGCCCCCGTCAGCCGGCCGTACGGCCAGGCCATAAAACGAGGCCCCTCTGGCCTCAGCGGAAAAACAGTTAGCGGGTTGCTAGTTCAATGCAAGTTACAAGTTGGAGGACGAATTCCACCGAAACGGTGCTCAAGTGAAATTGTCGAAGCCGCTACTTGCGGCGCTCGAGGATGGCGATGAAGAAACCGTCCGTGTCGTGCGTAGCGGGCGTCAGAAGAAGGGTGTCGCTACTGCCATCTGCGGAAGCAGGCGGCGTGCCGCCGATGTAGGCAACCCAGCTTTCGGCATAGGGCAGCACTGAGTATTCCGGATGTTGCTCGAGAAAGGCAGTAACCTGATCCCTGTTCTCTTCCTGCAGCACGGAGCATGTCACATAAACGAGCCGCCCGCCCGGCTTCACCAACGGCGCGGCGAGCTCCAGCACCTCCTGCTGTTCTTTCTGCCGGTCGGCGAGGTTTTGCGGCTTCACGCGCCACTTCGCATCGGGGCGACGCCGCCAGACGCCCGAGCCGGTGCACGGCGCATCGACCAACACGATGTCGAAGCGGGCGCCCAGCGCGCGCACGGCCTCTTCATCGCCCGCCGGCAAGACCTGCACGTTGCGCACGCCGGCGCGTTTCAGCCGCTCGAAGATGGGGCGCAGCTGCACGCGGTCGGCATCGTAGGCGTAAATCTGCCCGGTGTTCTGCATCACCGCGGCCATAGCAAGCGTCTTGCCGCCGGCTCCGGCGCAAAGGTCGAGGACTTGGCGACGCGGCGACGCTCCAGAAAGAAGCGCAGCGATCTGGCTCGCCTCGTCCTGAACCTCGAACCAGCCTTTTCCATGTCCCGGTTCGGCTTCGACGTTCGGCGTGCGGCCCGGTCCCGTGGGAGGTGGAATACGGACGCCAACCGGAGACATCGGTGTCGGCTCAGCGCCGAATCGCGCCAGCGCCTTGAGCACGCGCTCACGATCAGCCTTCAGCGTGTTCACTCGCAGGTCGACAGGTGCCCGACGCGCCAGCGCCCTGCCCTCTTCGACGAGGCGATCGCCGAACACCCTCGCGAACGATGGCGCCAGCCATTCGGGAATGTCGGCACGGACATGAAGGGGAGACTCTTCTGGCACCTCGCGTTCGAGCCCCGCGCGCTCCGATGGCGAGAGCGGCTCAAGCGAATAGTCGGAGCCGTCGGCCGCTGCCGCGACCTCCTCGGCGGTCATGGCCAAGGCTTCGGGCGCAGCTGCGAGCACGAGCGAGCGGGTCGAATCGTCGCCCATCTGTGCCGCAAGCGAGAGCCGGCGGCGGAGGACGTCGAACACAAGATTGCCGATAGCCGCGCGATCGCCAGAGCCGGCGAAGCGATGCGCCTTGCCCCAGTCGGCCAGTGCCTGTGCAGCGGGCCGGTGGCGGACGAAGATTTCGTCCAGCACCTCGACCGCAGCTTTCATTCGGGCACCCGGCCGCATCGACTACAACCCCACTTGCAGATTGCGCCAGAGGAGCAGCACCCACATTTCGACAAGAGCAATGAAGAAGGCGACAAATCCTCCCCAACGGACCACCTCGGTGGTCCTGTGGATCACACGCGACACCACGAAGTCCAAGCGAACGTGCGACAACTGCAGATCAGCCGTTGCCTGGGTAGTTCGGGCTTTCTCGCGTGATGCCAACCCCATGTATATGGCTCTCGCGAACAGAGGCTTGAGAGATGCGAACGAACTTGGCTTTTGCCTGCAGTTCCGCGATGCTGGCGGCGCCAACGTAGCCCATCCCAGCGCGCAATCCGCCGACGAGCTGGTGCAGTACCGTAGCAACCGGTCCCTTGTAGGGTACTTGGCCCTCGATACCCTCCGGTACGAGTTTCAGGGTATCCTTCACCTCTTGCTGGAAGTAGCGGTCGGCGCTGCCGCGGGCCATGGCCCCAACCGATCCCATGCCGCGGTAAGCTTTGTATGTGCGCCCCTGGTAGAGGTAGGTTTCTCCGGGGCTCTCATCCGTGCCGGCCAACAACGAGCCGATCATTACGGCGTCAGCGCCAGCTGCAAGAGCTTTGGTAATATCCCCGGAGAACTTTACGCCGCCGTCCGCAATGACCGGTATGCCAGACTTTCGCGCCTCATTTACACAATCGATAATCGCAGTGAACTGGGGGACGCCTACGCCTGCCACAACGCGCGTGGTGCAGATGGAACCTGGTCCAATCCCAACCTTCACCGCATCCGCGCCGGCATCGATCAGCGCCCGTGTCGCCTCCGCAGTAGCTACATTGCCGGCAATGACCTGAGTGCTGTTCGAGAGTCGCTTGATCCGAGTTACTGCATCGAGCACGCGCCGTGAATGGCCGTGCGCGGTGTCGACGACGATCACGTCACAGCCAGCAGCGATGAGTCGCTCCGTACGCTCGTGTCCCTCGTCACCCACGGTCGTCGCTGCCGCGACCCGCAGCCGGCCCTGCTCATCCTTGCACGCGTTGGGAAAAAGCGCCGCCTTCTCGATGTCTTTGACGGTGATGAGACCAATACAGCGGTAGTCGTCATCTACGACGAGCAGCTTCTCGATTCGATACTGATGCAGAAGCCGCTTTGCTTCCTCGCGATCCACGCCGGATTTAACCGTGATCAACCGGTCTTTCGTCATCAGCTCGGAGACCGGGGTCTCCATGTTCGTGGCGAATCGCACGTCCCGGTGGGTCAAGATGCCCACCAGTTTGCCGTTACGGCCATTACCCGCATCCTCGACTACGGGGATGCCGGAGATCCGGTGCTCCTTCATAAGGGCGAGAGCATCCTTGAGCTTTGCAGAGGGCCGGATAGTCAAGGGATTGACCACCATCCCGCTCTCGAACTTTTTGACCGTCTCTACCTCCTTGGCCTGCTGCTCCGGCGTGAGGTTGCGATGAATCACGCCGATACCGCCAGCTTGGGCCATCGCAATAGCCAGCCGCGACTCGGTCACGGTATCCATGGCCGATGAGATGATCGGGATGTTAAGGGTCACCGTCTTGGTGATCCGAGTTGTGACGTCGACCTCACTTGGTAGGGTCTCAGAGGCTTGAGGTACCAGCAGAACATCGTCGAACGTCAGACCGACGTTTTCGACGATCTCGATCGGGCGAACCGCCATTGGCGTGGCTCCTGGGATGAGTGAAATGGTCCGTCTCGGCCGGACGATTTCGCAACGCGCATACCATGCAAGATGGTGCAAAGGAAGCGAGCGGGACGTCATGGGCGTCGGTCCGCCGCTGGTTTCCCCAAGTGGGGCTTAGTCATTGGGCGAGTCGTGGCGGCGGAACAAACATTATCCTAAGAATGAGCCTTACGCCCCTCGATCAAGAGTCCTGATCTAGCACAAGGACAAATCTAGGCGTGGTCCTACCTGGATGAGGCTTCGCTGCCAAGTTGCCAAGTCGTGATGGCTATGGCGCCTTCAGGCTCCACCTCGGAACCCGGTCGCGAGCACATATAGCTCAGGACTTTCGGGACGACTGGCCGGCGGCTTTACGTGGCGCACCTTCGCGAAATCGCGTTTGAGAGCTGTCAATAGCTCTCCTTCAGTGCCTCCACGAAAGACCTTGGCGAGGAAGGTGCCGCCAGGAGACAGCACCTCCCGCGCAAATTCTGCCGCCGCCTCGGCTAGTGTCATGATGCGCAAGTGGTCTGTCTTGGAATGTCCGGTCGTCGGCGCCGCCATATCCGATAGCACCACGTCCGCACCGCGATCCCGCAACCTAGCCCGCAAGACCTCCGGTGCGGAAGGGTCCATAAAATCGAGGTGAACAAGCTCGACGCCAGCAAGGGGCTCCATCTCCTCGATGTCGATCGCGACCACTTGCCCTCGCCCCTCGACGGACATGACGCGCTTCGCCGCCACTTGGCTCCATCCGCCGGGGGCCGCTCCGAGGTCGACGACTCGCTGGCCCGGTTTCAGGATGTGATACTTGTCATCGATCTCGATCAGTTTGTAGGCCGCGCGCGAACGAAATCCCTCACGCTGCGCGGCCAAAACGTAGGGATCCGCGAGCTGCCGCTCGAGCCATCGCCGCGACGACGGCTTACGAGCTTTACCACTGCGCAGGCGGACTTTGAGTGGCCGTTGACCGCCTCGGCCGCTCTTTTGCGGGGACTTAACCATGATCCCTTGTGCTGGGGTGGCGCAAGTTTGTCGATTCAGGAAGGTCTGCTGGCGCGGCGATAGAAGCCCCTGTAGCAGCCGTCCTCAGCCATCATGGTGGCGAGCATGCCTTCCCGCAAGCCTCGGTCCGCGACTCGGAGTCGCTTCGCCGGCCACATCCTGAGCAAGCCTTCAAGGATTGCACATCCGGCGAGAACCAGGTCCGCCCGTTCCTTGCCGATGCAGGGCTCGGCGACACGCTGCTCGTACGAGCGCGCGAGCAAGTCATAGGTGATGGCTCGGGCCTCCGAGGCTTTGAGCCAGCAACCATCTACCCGGTTGCGATCATAGCGTGGCAGGCCAAGTCTGATGCCCGCCATCGTCGTGACGGTTCCGGATGTGCCGAGCAAATGAGCGCGGCCACGCTCCACACGCGGCCGGAAACCGTGTTTGGCCTCGAAGGGCTTCAGGAGCTCCGAGACCGTGTCGACCATCTGCTCGAACCCTGCCTGCGTCAGTTGGCGTCCCCCAAATCGCTCCGCCAGCGTCACGACACCGACAGGAAGGGAGGTCCATGCGGCGATGCAGTTCATTGCCTCGAGACGGTGGCCCAGCGAGCGCCGCCAATTGCCACGGCGTTGCGTCAGATCGAGCCACACCAGTTCGGACGATCCTCCGCCGATATCAAAGACCAGAGCGAGGTCCGCGTTGTCGTCCAAGAGGGTCGCGCAACCGGAGACAGCCAGTCGCGCCTCCGTCTCCCGCGAGAGGATTTCAATTTCTAGCCCCAGCTCGCGGCTAATCCTATCAATAAATTCCTGGCCGTTCTCTGCCACGCGGCAGGCCTCCGTTGCCACCAATCGGGCGCGAGCAACATTGTGCCGGCGCATTTTGGCGGCACAGACTTTGAGTGCATCCAGGGTACGCACCATGGCCGCTTCAGACAGGCGCCCAGTGGTGCTCAGCCCCTCTCCCAATCGGATGATCCGAGAAAACGCATCGACGACCTGGAAACCGCGGCGCGTAGGACGAGCGATGAGAAGGCGGCAGTTGTTCGTCCCGAGATCTAGGGCGGCATAGACCCGCCTTTCACGTCTCTCAAAGGATGTCGGTCTAAGCGTGAGAGAAGTAGGCGGCGCGGGCCAAACCGGCGGCAATACGGGCGAGCGTTCGACGGGCGGAACCTCGACCACCATGTCGCGGCGGGAATCCCCAGAGACAGACAGTTCAACTGCCGGCCTCAGCGGCTCCCTTTCATCGGTTGGCACCTCCACGGTCCTTCCCCAGCGCCTGGATCAGCTCCGCCGAGATGTGTCGATGGGCGGTCGGAGAGTAGGTCATCAGGCGTCATCTGGTTGCACTTGCGATCAGTGTAGCAGCTTGGCCGTCCCGGTAAACATATTGTTATGGACTTCGTTGAAGCTCAGCTCAACTGCCGGAGTTATCATCCAATTTGCTGCCTGGTTATTGTCGCATGAACACTTTGCGACTGGGATGTCGGGCCGTTCTGTTGGCTAGACGACCTGGTTGCGCAGGTTGGATTCGCCGCGCCAAAGCCGCTCCAGGTTCTCCATCAAGATATCGAGAACGTTGTCCTCGTAGCGGCTGGTCTCCCCTGCTGTGTGAGGAGTCAGAAGAACGTTGCGCATGCTCCACAACGGTGAGGTGTGTGGCAGCGGCTCCTCGCGTGTAACGTCGAGCGCTGCAGCAGCAATCTTTCCCTCCTGAAGAGCCGAGATCAGCGCCTCCTCATCGACGACCTTACCTCGTGCGACATTGATGAGACGCGCCGATGGCTTCATCAACGACAGGGCATTGGCGTCGATCAGGTCTTCCGTCTCTGGCGTTAGCGGACAGGTGAGTGCCACGATGTCGGCCTGCGGCAGTAGCGCGTGCAGCTCGCTGTGGGGATGGATGCTTTCCACACCGCCGCCACCAGTGCTTGGATCGCGCTTCGTTGCGATCACCCTGAGATCGAAGGCTTTGGCGAGCTGGGCAAGCCTTGCGCCGATCGTGCCGAGGCCGACGATGAGCAGCGTCTTTCCGCCAAGTTCTTCTTCCCGCTTCGCCGGATCGCCGATCATCCCGCGCCAGTGCTTCTCTTTCTGATGATCACGGCCGGTATGGAGCTGACGCGACAAAGCCAGGATCAATGCCATGGCGTGCTCGGCGACAGCATTGGCGTTTGCGCCTTTGGCACTGGCGAGCCGCACTCCCTTTTCCCGGAAACGCTCCAGATCGTACTGATCCGTTCCTGCGCTGATTGACTGAACGAAGCGCAAATTGGGCGCTCGATCCAGAAGCTCGTTCCGCCAGAACCCCGATGCCACGATCACATGAGCCTGCGGCGCCACCGAAAACAGGTCTTCGACAGAGCGCACCTCGACCGCATTGATGCCGGTCTCACGGCGCAAGAACGCATCCTTCATCCTGTAAGCCGCGTGAGCGAAGCAGATGAGGAGCTCGTCGCGGCGCGGAAGTGAGGTCGATGGCATGAAGCTCCGTTCTCCCAAGGCTAGCAGAAACAACGGCTAACAGACGCCAGAATGCCCCAGCGGGATGCTCCAGGCAATTCATCGACAGCAATGCGCCAATCCGCTGCCGCGGCGATCAATAGACAGGGTTAGGGAAGTAACGGAGCACCAGCTCCTCATAGCGGCCACTCTCGCGAACCCGTTTGAGAGCTTGATTGAGCAAGTGCTTCAGATCTTGATCTCTCTTCGATACTGCGATCGCCAACCCATCCCCAAAGTACTTCGGCTCGTAGTAGGGTCCACCCCTCAGCTCGCAGCATTCACGAGATGCCGTCCCAATGACCCAAAAGCTGAGCCCGATACCATCATCGAACACGAGGTCAACGTCACCGTTCATCAGCGCCTCGCGGGCAAGTTCGGGATTGTCAAACTCTCTGATGGAGCTGAATCGGAAGAAGGCCTTCAAGTAAGCCTCGTGGGCTGTTCCTTTCGCCACCGCGATCGATCGTCCATCAAGACCCTCCGGATTGACTTCGAACTCCTCAGCATCGCGTCTTGCCGCAAAACGGGCGGGTGTGTGGAAGTAACGTTCCGTGAAATCGACTGATTGGAGCAGGTGTGGAGAGATCTTGTGCCCGGCGATGATCGCATCTGCATCGCCTCGATTGAGAGTAGGCACGAGCGCTTCCCACGGCCTAGCTTGTATATCACAGGACGTGTTCACCTCGAGGCACAGGGCACGGGCTAGGTCCACGTTGAAGCCCGTTAGAATGCCTTCTTCGTCGTAATAGTTGAACGGCGGAAAATCACCGTCGGTGACGAAGCGCAGCAAAGATCGACGGGTTCCAGTTTCCGCGGTGGTTCCTTCAGGGTCCGGCGTCTGGGCCTTGGGAGCGCCGATGAGGATCGGCATAATCAATAGACAGGCCAGCAGTTGCTGCCATCGTCTCATCGTGAACCGATCCTCACTCGCTCACCGCGACTTCCAGCATAACCGCCTCGTCCTCCTAGGTCTCTACCTAGGGTGCTGCTTCATCGTGCAACACTTAATGTGAGCGGGCTTCTCAGACAACGGGTTCTCCAGCTCGCGTTGACCGTGAACCATCACGATGAGGCATTAGCAAAGAGCCTTACCCAAGACGCCACGGACCTGACCGAAGCTGAGTACTCATTCCTGGTCGGCAGTCTGCTGGACCGCGAAACCCTCCTCCAAGCAATTGCGATCAGCAGCCAATGGGGAGTTGCCCCGCACGAGGTGCTGGTTGCGCAGGGCTGGATCACCGACACCGATTACGTCGAGGCTTTGGCCAGGCATCTCGGGCTGCGCGCGCTGAGCCAGATCCCGACTCCGTTGAAAGCAGGGGTCGTTCTCATCGACGGTATCGCAACATCGCCTTGGCAAGTCGCTCGTTGCGTTGCCGAGCGCGAATCTGCTGGCAGTGTAGTGGTCCTGGCGTTGCCTCGCGAGATTGCCGACCGGGCGCCGGCTAACGCGCGGCGCCTGCGATTGCAGCGGGCCATCGCGGGCCTCCTCCGCTGGCGCCCGGTATGGTCGGCAGGAATGCCGATGTGGTTTTGGCAACGATTGGCCCTCGTCGCCGGAGGAGGCTTCCTGGCGGGTCAGGCCGTGACGGAGCCTGCGGTTGCGTACACCACCTTGCTCATCGTCCTCACCCTTGCGTTCACACCGATCGTTGTAATGCGGCTGGTGATCCTTGCACTGGGGTTGCTACCCGAATGGAGAACATCCGTTCGAGCACGTATCCCCGACGCGGAGCTACCTGTTTACTCCATCCTCGTGCCGATGTTTCGCGAGGGGGAAGTCTTGCCGGATCTCGTGGCCGCGATCTCAGCAATTGACTATCCGGCGGCTAAACTCGACGTGCTGCTCGTCCTCGAAAGTGTCGACCGTGAAACACAGGAGGTCGCGGCGTCCTTGGACCTCCCCGGCTTCATGCGGGTCGTCGTCGTTCCGGACTCGCAGCCGCGTACCAAGCCCAAGGCCCTCAACTATGCGCTGCAACTTGCGCGGGGCGATTACGTCGTCGTCTACGATGCCGAAGACGCACCCGAGCCTGACCAGCTCCGAAAGGCGATTTCCCGCTTTCGTGAATCTCCCGCCCGCGTGGCTTGCCTACAGGGCAGGCTCAACATCCATAATGTGCGCGATAGCTGGCTCACACGTCAGTTTACGCTGGAATATACCGTCCTGTTCGATGTGATCCTGCCTGGATTGGCACGGCTCGGTTTGCCGATCCCACTCGGCGGCACCTCAAACCACTTTCCTCGCCAAGTGCTGGACCGTTGGTTCGGCTGGGACCCTTTCAATGTAACGGAGGATGCCGACCTCGGTATACGGCTGGCGCGGACCGGTGCCCGAGTCGAAATGCTGAGCTCCACGACCTGGGAGGAAGCACCAGCCCGGTTCGGCAGCTGGTTCCGACAGCGCACTCGATGGATCAAGGGGTGGATGCAAACATACCTCGTGCACACCCGCCAGCCGCTGCGGTTGATGCGAGACCTTGGATGGGCAGCCTTCGTGGGCTTCCACCTCTATTCCGGCGGGCTGGTCCTGTCGGCACTCGTGTTTCCGATCTTCTGCATAATGGTAGCCGTGGAGCTCTGGCAGGGCGTATGGCTGGACCTCCCGGTATCCATTCCCAGTGGCGCGCTATGGACCCTTGCCGTTTTCAACCTGGCGGCAGCTTACACGTCGATACTTGCAGCTACTGTCGTGGCGATCTGGAGACGCGGCCGCATCTGGCTCTTACCAGCTGTGCTGCTCATGCCAGTGTATTGGCTGCTCATCTCTCTTGCTGCCTATCGTGCTGCCATTCAGCTCGCGACGGCGCCTTACTACTGGGAAAAGACAGATCATCGCTCCCGCACGCGCCGTCGGCAGGTGACGTAATCCAGAGAGATCCTTACTCTCAGCTGTGCGCATGATCGACGACTTGAGAGAGGATCGCGCATGTCCGGCTTCGTTCTCGCCATAGACCAGGGGACCACCTCAACACGCGCCATCGTTTTCGATAGCGAATACCGCATCCGTGGCCTCGGCCAGCAGGAGTTCCCCCAGCATTTCCCCCGCTCTGGCTGGGTCGAGCACGATGCGCAGGACCTGTGGCGCACGACAGTGGAAACGGTCAGGGCGGCATTAGCACAGTCCGGAGTGTCGACAGACCAGATCGCTGGTTGCGGCATCACCAATCAGCGCGAGACTACTCTGCTTTGGGATCGTGAGACCGGACATCCCATCGGACCGGCGATTGTTTGGCAGGACCGGCGTACGACCGAAACCTGCGCCGCGCTTAAAGGAGACGGGTTGGAGCCCGACGTGATGACGCGAACGGGCCTGCTGCTTGACCCATACTTCTCCGCAACGAAGCTTGCCTGGCTTCTCGACAACATCGAAGGTGCCCGGGCTAAGGCCGCAGATGGCCGCCTCGCATTCGGCACGGTCGATAGCTGGCTTTTGTGGAACCTGACCGGCGGCAAGGTGCACGCTACTGAGGTGACGAACGCGTCACGTACTTTGCTGTTCAACATCAGGCAACAGAAGTGGGACGAGGAGCTGCTGCGCATATTCCGCATCCCAGCTGCAGTCTTGCCGGAGGTTCGAGACACGGCTTCCGAATTCGGCACCATCGATCCGGCCCTGTTTGGCGCGCCGATACCAATCCGCGGCATTGCCGGTGACCAGCAGGCGGCCACGATTGGGCAGGCCTGTTTCACCCCGGGGATGATGAAATCGACTTACGGCACCGGTTGCTTCGCCCTGCTTAACACAGGGACCGATCTCGTACCCTCGACGAATCGTCTGCTTACCACCATCGCCTACCGGCTCGACGGCCGAACGACTTATGCCCTCGAAGGCTCCATCTTCATCGCCGGCGCGGCGGTGCAATGGTTGCGGGACGGGCTCAAGATCTTGGAGCGGGCCGACCAATCCGGCATGATGGCCGCTGCGGCTGACCCCCACCAGGATGTGTATCTCGTCCCCGCTTTCACCGGCCTGGGAGCGCCATACTGGGACGCGGACGCCCGTGGAGCCCTGTTCGGCTTGACCCGCAATACGGGACCGAACGAGCTTGTCCGGGCGGCGCTGGAAGCGGTCTGCTATCAAACATGCGATCTCGTCGACGCCATGCGCCGGGATTGGTCCGAGAGTGCAGGTACGGTCTTGCGCGTGGACGGCGGCATGGTGGCGAGCGACCTGACGATGCAGTGGCTCGCCGATCTCCTTGGTGCCCCGGTGGACCGCCCTGCCGTGCTGGAGACTACGGCTCTCGGCGCCGCCTGGCTCGCCGGGCGTCAGGCGGGAGTATGGCCGGACGAGGAGGGATTTGCGCAGGGCTGGCGTCGCGACCGCCGCTTCGAACCATCGATGGACACGTCCACGCGCGCCCGCAAGCTCGCTGGCTGGCGGGATGCAGTGCAGCGAACGCTTAGCCGAGATCGAGAATCCCTCATGGCATGATGCCCGCCGATCCACCTGAGCAAGGCGAGTTCGCCTCGCTAACGCTTATCGCGCTCGGGGACACACTCTCGGACACACCCCAGCTGGATGCTCCATGATGCACGAGTTAAACCAACGAGACAGTTGAGGAAATTGGAGCGGGCGAAGGGAATCGAACCCTCGACACTCAGCTTGGGAAGCTGATGTTCTACCACTGAACTACGCCCGCAAATCCGGTCAGCTTGACTCGCTGGTTAGCCACGACCTCCGGCGTCGTGATCTATAATGGTCGGCTCCTGCGCGGTGCGCAAGAGGCACGTCGAGGCTGTTGTTGCATATCTCACGCACGAGAACGCCAGCTCGCCCTCGACCCCGGAATCAGGCTAGCCTTTCAGCCGAAGCTGAACGGCCTAAGAGGAGTTGATCATGCCAGTTACATTTGAGGATATCGAGGCGCTCAAGAAGCGTTCGGAGGATAATAAGAAGGCTCCGGTCGATCAAAGAAGTTATCTCGCGCTGGAGCTTATAGCCGACGCATTGATCCTGACGCTCGAGCAAGAACTCGACGAAGAGCTGGCGGACGAAGAGGATGAAGAGGAGGACGAAGAGGAGTTCGAAGAGGAACCGGAAGACGAAGGCTAGAGCTTCACAGACGCAAGGCGATGTGCTGGCGCGCGAGTCTCTAGCCGTTACGATCCCGCGTACCCTCCTTTTTTCAGCTCGCGCAGGATTGATCGAAGGTTGAGCGGGTGGCACAAAGCCGTTGTGATAGTGTCTTGCGGTTCATGACTACCCCCCTCCAGAGGTCTTTCATTGGCTATGGAACTCCCCGCGACCACAGCCAGCCGTCGCCTTGCCAAGTTTGAGGACCCGGACTGGACTGCATCCCTCGAACCTAGAGCCGTTGTGCCACTAGTCCGGCTCGAGACACTCTGGATCAACACCGGAACGCTCTGCAACATCACCTGCCGTAGTTGCTACATCGAATCGAGTCCGAAGAACGACCGGCTGACCTTCATTACCGCCACCGAGGTGGCGGCATACCTCGATGAGATCGAAGCGCATCACATCCCAACTCGGGAAATCGGCTTCACCGGCGGGGAGCCATTCCTGAATCCGGAAATCCTAGTAATGTTGGGAGACGCGTTGAGACGCGGATTTCAGGTCTTAGTGCTGACCAAC
>Ga0310823_100971_pt1 | contig 12250 bp, 8 predicted proteins | sample P4_ome_3_FD_201316 | JGI IMG/M metagenome (GOLD analysis project Ga0310823, IMG submission 201316) | Sorghum-adapted microbial communities from Joint BioEnergy Institute, Emeryville, California, United States - P4_Day56_Rep3 | ecosystem: Engineered > Bioreactor > SSF (Solid state fermentation) >...
CGACGGACATCCGGGTCTCGCGGATGCGCTTGCCTTCGAAGTAGACGCCGGTGACGAGCTGCAAGTCTCTGCCGGAGCCTGCGGTCGAATCCGGAAGGACGAAGTCGAAGCGCACGGACTCCTCGTCGAACTTCGGCGTAATCTTCACCGACCGGATATGGTCCGGTTCCACGAACTCCATCCAGACCGTCTGCCAGATGCCGGTCGTCTGCACATACCAGCAGCCGAAGTTGTCCTTGATCCAGCGCTGCTTGCCCCGGGGCTGCACGGTGGACGGGCTGTCCGTCACCTTGACGACCAGCCGGTTGTCGCCGCTTTCGCTTAAGTAAGGCGTGATGTCAAAAGAGAAGGCCGCGTAGCCTCCCTCATGCATCCCGACATAGTGTCCGTTCACCCACACTTTGGCCTGATAGTCCACCGCCTGGAAGTGCAGGATCGCCCGCTTTCCGCGGTACTCCTGCGGGATGACGATCATGCGCTGATACCAGACGCAGGGGTGGAACGTTTCGTCGCCGATGCCGCTGGCCTTCGTCTCATAGGTGAACGGCACCGTGATCTTCCGGTCAGCCCTGAGTTCCCTCGGCCAATTCTCCCGCTCGCCGACTCCGTCGTCATCAAAGCGGAAATCCCAATCGCCATTGAGATTCATCCACGGCTCGCGTACAAACTGCGGTCTCGGGTAGTCCTTGATATATTTATGTTCTGCCATTCATGGATCTCCTTTTTGCCTTGTGATTGAAATGTCAAAGAACGACCGTCTGACAGCGGTCTCTATACTCCTGCGGCGTGACCGAATGCTTCTTCTTGAACGCGCGGATGAAATACGCGACCGACTCGAATCCGACGGAAGCCGCCACTTCGCCCACCTTCAGATTGGTCGTGCGGAGCAGTTCCGCGCCTTTCTGCAGCCGCCTCTCCATGACATATTCGCTGAAGCCCGTTCCCGTGACCTTCTTGTACAGCTTGCTGAAATAGGTCGGGCTGTGAAAGACAAGTCCGGCCACCCTGGTCAGCGACAGATCGTCCTGCAGATGCGCTTCCACGTACCGGTTCACGGAATCGATGATCCGGTTCACCTTGTTCCGATTCTCATTCGAAGCCGTACGGAAGATGAGCTCGGCCAGCTCTTTCCACTTGTTCACCAGTTCCGGCCACGGCGCCTGCTCGGTCAAGCCGAATTCGCGGGTCAGATCGAAGGACAGGGCCGCCTCGTCCATGAGCCGCATCCGGTTCAGACTGGAGATGAACATAAGCTTGATCGACGTATGCAGTTCGATCAGGTGAGCGTATTTGAAGCCGGAACCGATCTCCATCGTGTCCTCGAACAGCTCGAAGAACGCCTCGCGCTGCCTCGTTTCCAGCAATTGCTGCAGCAGCCGGACCTGATGCAGCTTCTGCTGCAGCCGCTGCTCCTGCGCCGCCTGCTCCCGGTCCCGGCCTTTCGACCGGTCCGACGCCTGATCCATCAGCAGCAGCGCCTGCGAAATGCCCTGCAATTCATACAGCGTCGATTTCAGGCAGGAAAACTTCTCCGCGACCTCCCGCCATTCGCACGGTTCATCGGACATGATGACGGACAGCTTCGTCTTCAGGATTTTCCGGCACGCTTCCTGAACGCTCTCCAGCGTGTCGTACGCGAAGGTGCGGACGGCTTCCCAATCCTCGCCCCCGGCCGGCTGCAGGAAGCAGACGAGATGGTACGGATCGATGCCGATGGTCACGGTGCGGGCACGATGCGACAGGTACTCGGAAATGACGTTCTCCACCGCAAAATGCAGCAGCTTGTAGTCCGCAAGGGCGAACCGCTCCCCGAACCGGTCGATGCGGCAGACGAAGAGCAGCACCCGGCTGTCCGCCTGCAGGGGAATGTTCCACTCCGAGAACTTGACGGCCAGGGAGGCATCCGCCCGCGTGATCCCCTGGATCAGGTCAATCAGGAAATCTTTCTGCAGCAGCGGAACCGCCTGTCTCATGCTCTGCTGAATCCGGTTTACCAGTTCCTGATTCGTCTCGTCCTGCTCGATCTCCCCGATCGCTTTCACAACGGCGTCGCGGATGACGTCGTTCTCCTCGTTCTTGAGGACGAAGTCGACGACGGCGCTGCTGCGGATCGCCTGCTGGGCGAATTCCACCTTGTCGTAGCTGGTCAGGTAAATGAATTTGCATCTCGGCCAGATGGAGCGGATGTTCTCCTGCAGCTCCATGCCGTCCATTACCGGCATGCAGATGTCGGTGATCATGATGTCGAGGCGGGTTGTCCTGGCGATGTCCAGCGCATCCTTGGCCGAATACGCCCGGTAAATCTGCAGTTCGAGATCGGTATCCTCCACGAAAAATTGGTACAGGCTGTTCACAATGATCGGCTCGTCGTCAACGATCATCAGTCTGTACATGGGAATCACCGTTCCTTTGCTGTGGGATGCGAATCGTGACGCGGAAACCGCCCGTTTCCGGATGCTCCGCCGTGATGCCGCCTTCCTCGCCGAATCGCAGCCTGAGCCGCCTGTGAATGTTGATCAGCCCCGTCGTTTCCTCGTATTCTTCCTTGTCCTCCAGTCTGGCTTGCAATTGCGCCAGCTCGTCTTCCGGCATGCCGGGGCCGTTGTCCTCAATGGCGATGAGCAATGATGAATCTTCCGGACGGATGAAAAGTCCCACCCGTCCGCCTTCGTACAATTGGCTCATGCCGTACTTGTAGGCGTTCTCGATGAGCGGCTGCAGAATCAGGCGCGGCACCATGATGCCGGCATACGCTTCGGGCAGCGGATCGACGTGGATGCTGACGCGCTGCTGGTAGCGGATGCGCTGAATCTCCAGATACGTCCGGGCATGCTGGTACTCGAACGCCAGGGACACGTCGTCCTTGTCGTTGCGGGTGATGAACTTCAGGTAATCGCCGAGATGCTTCGCCATTTCTTCGGCGGTGTCATAATCCTGGTACCTGACGGATTGCCGCAGGATATAGAAGCTGTTGTACAGAAAATGCGGGCTGATCTGCGCCTGCAGATGCTTCAGCTCGGCCTGCTTGAGCCGGATTTTCTGCACGAACGTCTCGTCGATCAGCCGGTGGATCTCCCCGAGCATTTTGCGGAAGCCCCGGAACAGGTATCCGAATTCGTCGTCCTTCCCGTAATGAACGGCGACGTTCAGGTTGCCCCGCTCGACCTCCATGAACAGCCGCACCAGGCTGCGCAATGGCTTCCGGATCATTTTGCTCAGTCCGTAGGAGAACACCAGCACAATGACGATGGAGGCAGCCAGCAGCAGCACGAGCAGCATGCGGTATTTGCCGAGATTGCCGAGCACGGATTTCTCCGGCACGTACACGAACAGCGACGCATTCAGGAAAGAGGACGTCTGGTAGGAGACCAGATATTGCTCGCCGTCCTTCTCCACTTTCTCCACCTTGCCGGTGTCGCTGCCGACCCGCCGCTCAACCGCGGTTTCATACAGGGACGTGAACATGGAATCGTCGCCGGAGATGAACCAGTCGCTGCCGATCAAAGCCGCATTGCCCTCCGGTCCGAACTGGTCGAACATGCGCTTGACGGCCGCCTCGGACAATTCCACGATGACATTGCACAGCGGCTCCCGTTGCTGTCCGGTAACCGGATAATTCAGGATCATGTACAGCCTTCCGTCATGAAAATCGAACACGCCGCTCCCGGGCTTTTTCCGTTTCCGGTACAGCTTCATTTCCTCGTCGGTGAACTCGTCGCGGTAGTAGCCGGACGTGGAGACGGCGGCATGCATTTTCGGAGCGTAAACGGTTACATCCTGAATCAGATCGCTTGTATATTTCATGATGACGAGCCGATTGTAGAGGACCGATACCGTCTGCCCCAGCTCGTAAGGGGTCATGACGTGCATCCGGGAACTGAAGTCGACGAGGCTTCCTTCATAATCGGCATACAAGGATTGGACGCTGACGATCCGTTCGATCTCGTCCTCAAGCTGCCTGAGGGCGTAATCGACCTGAATCGACAGCGTCTCCAGCTTCTGATCGTTGATGCCGGCGATGGACAAGTCATTCAGGATAAAGCTGAGCACATACAACGGCACTAGCGTCACAACGAAGAAAATGAGCAGTCTGGTGTATAGTGACAAGCTTTTCCGAATCTTGACCATGCGCCACATCCTTTTTTTGACGATTATCGAATCGTGATTTCAGCCCTCGCGCCCGGGCCCGCGTCCGCCATACCCGCGGAAATCAGGACCCGGCCGTCCCATTCCGGAGGGGCGTGCCGTGCGGGTTCCACCGCGAATTGCGTCAGTTCCTCCACGGTGACGATCTCATCCGCCTTGCGGCCCGTGCCGAACGGATACGTTTCGTCCCCGCTTCCTTCATACAATCCGCCGTGGAACACGACGCTCTTGGCATAGCCTTCCGGCGTATGATAATCGATGCGCATGTACAGGGCGCTTCGATCCGAGAGCGCCTTCGGATCACCGCTCACCGCAAACCGGACGTCGAGCCTGTCGGGCAGCGCTTCCGCCGTCACCCCGGCCAGGGAGCGGGCTTGTTCCTGACTGCCCATGCCGAGATAGAACCGCCATCTCTTGCGGTCGAACCAGGCGTAGTTGTCTTTCTTGCGGTCTTCGAAGTAGTAGTGCGTGCGGATGTCGGACGCCGTGTAATGGTGGTACGCTTCGGGATGAAAATCTTCCGGAGCGCTGCCGTCATCCACGGTCAGATAGACGACGCCTTCCGCCGGAATGGCGCCCGTCCAGACATAGCCCGACAAGTCCGCATCCGTCTGCTGCTCCACGACTTCAAGGTCTTCGGAAGCGCCGTCAAAATAGCTGGCATGCTCGCCGTCGATCCGGTACAGGCGGACATTGCCCTGTCCGAACGGCAGGTTGTTCAGGTGAACCGACACGTCCCGGTCTTCCACCGTCCGGTTCCACAGCACCACGCCGGCCTTGTGCGCGTTGGCGGACGCAAGAACGCCGATCTCCTGACCCGCTTCCCAGTCGTCCCCCCAGTCGGCGACGACCCGTTCTTCCGGGAGGTCGGCATAGATCTTGAACACATTGTAGGCGGCCTTCTTGCGGCCATTGCGATGAATGATGCCGTAGGCGTCGTCGCCCGCCGTCGATTCCATGAATTGCGCCCAGTTCACCATCGTGATGTCGGGCGCCTTGAGCGTCTCGCTGATGAGATCGAACATTTTGGGAGCGATGGCGTATTTGTTGTTCAGACTGTTCGCGCCCTGGGGACCCCCGACGTAATTCAGTTCGTTCAGATGGATCTCGGTCGTCTCGAATCCTTCATACCAGGTCATGATGTTTCGGATATTTTCGAGTTTGTTCCAGAACGAACCATTCTCCCAATAGGCGTGGAAGGAGAAGAAGTCAAGCGGCAGCTCTTCCTGGTCCACCATTTCCAGAAAACTCATCACGTTGGCGACGGATTCGCCGGATGCGAGCGCGGGACCGCCGATCATGACATCCGGGTCTCCTTCGCGCAGCCCCCTGGCGCCGTAACGATACACGTCCAGATACGTCTCGAACGGCTCCTGGAAGAAGACTTCGCTCAGGTCGGGTTCGTTATATACTTCATGATAACCGATGCGGATCCCTTTTTCCCGGAAGTGGGAAGAAAAGGTGCGATGCATTTCTTGCCATTTTCGCGTCCAATCGGGAATCTCCGTGTTCAGCCGGCGGAAATCGTCATCCTCCTGGAAAGGGAGCGGAACATACGCCCACGAATAGTAGGGCACATTGTGCTGCTCGTGCAGAATCTCCGCCAGCCGCTCCAGCGGCTCGAAGTTGTACTCCAGCCGGTCCGGCGTTCCCGTCACCACGTCGCGGGCGAGAAAATCGATGTTCAGGCCCGCGCCGAGTCCGAGGTCGATCCGGAACGCCTGCGAATCGACCGCCCGCAGCAGATGCGCGTCCCGCTCGTAGTGGGCGAGCGGTGCGATCCCCGAATTGTACTGGGCGATCTTCTTGATCAGCGGCGGATCGCTCCGCACGGCAAAATCGACATTCAGCACGGCCGGTTCGGCCGTCGGCTTCTCCTCCTGTTGCGGCATGTCCGCGACTACCTCCCCGTCCTGGTTTTCCCGCGGATTGCTTGAGGCCGGAGCCGATCCGCCGCCGGCACTCGCCCAGATGACCGCAGCCGCAAGGATGAGCACCACGGCAGCCGCAGCCGCAAGGATGATCGCGTTTCTCTTTTTCCTATCCATGTTTCTCTCCTTACCACCCTTTCGATTGAATCAACCTTTCACGCTGCCCAGCACAAGCCCCTTGGTGAAATACTTCTGCAGGAACGGATAGCACAGGATGACCGGCAGCGAGCCGAGGAAGATTTGCGCCGCTTTGTTCGAGCGTTCGCCGAGCAGGGCGAACCGCTGGATTTCCGCATCCGTCAGATTGTCATAGTCGATGTTGACGACCGCGGTCTGCAGATACGTGATGAGCGGATATTTGTTCGGCTCGTTCATCAGGATCAGCCCGTCGAACCAGCTGTTCCACTGGCCGAGGATCGCATGGACGGCGATCGTCGCCAGCGCCGGCTTGGACAGCGGAACGAAAATCTGGAACAACATGCGCCAGTGTCCGCAGCCGTCAATGAGCGCCGCTTCCTCCAGCTCCGCGGGAAGGCCGCGGAAGAAATTCAGCATGATGAGCACGAGGAAGATCGGAACGGCCCCCGGCAGGACGAGCGCCCAGATCGTGTTCAGCAGGTTCAGCTCCTTGATCACCATGTACCACGGAATGAGCCCGCCGCCGAAGATCATCGTAATGAAGAAGATCCAGGCGTACACCGTCCGGAACCGGAAGTGATGCTTCTCCTTGGACAGCGGATAGGCGGCCAGCACGACGAGCAGCAGGTTCAGGCTGACGCCGATGACGATCCGGACGAACGAGTTCCACATGCCGCGCCAGAACAATTTGTTCTCGAGAATGTACTCATACGCGATCAGCGTGAACTGCTTGGGCCAGAACGTGACCTGGCCCGATGTCACCATGTCGTTGGCGCTGAACGACACAGCGAGAATGTGGACCATCGGCGCGATGCACAGGAGCGCCACCGCGATCAGAAACACCGTGTTGCATGCGTAGAAAATGCGTTCTCCCACAGTCGGCTTCATATCGACAAGTCCTTTCTAGAAGATCCGGTAATTCAGGAACCGGTAGGCGATGTAATAGAAGATGGAAATGAGAATGCAGGACACGACGGACTTGAACAAACCGATGGCCGTGGACAGGCTGTAGTTGGCGTCCAACAGGCCGATCCGGTAAACGAGCGTGTCGAGCACATCGCCGCTCTTGTACACCTGCGGGCTGTACAGGTTGAAGATCTGATCGAAGTTGGCGTTCAGGATGCTGCCGATGCTGAGCAGCGTCAGGAGCATGATGATCGGGAGCATGCCCGGAAGCGTAATGTGCCAGATCTGCCGCCACTTGTTCGCCCCGTCGACGATCGCCGCCTCGTACAGATTCGGGTCAATGGACGTGATGGCCGCCAGGTAGACGATCGTGCCGAAGCCGAATTCCTTCCAGGTGTCCGTCGCGACGAGCACATAGGGAAACCAGGCGTTGCTGCCGAGGAAGAAGATCGGTTCGATGCCGAACGACTGCAGCAGCCGGTTGACGATCCCGTAGGACGGCGACAGGATGTCCACGAAGACCCCGGCCAGGATGACCCAGGACAGGAAGTGCGGCAGATAGATGATCGTCTGGATCGAACGTTTGAGCAGCGCCAGCCGGAGTTCGTTCAGCAGAATGGCGAATACGACCGGCGTCACGATGCCCGCGACGATTTTCATGAACGAGATGTAAAGCGTATTGAACAGCGCATCCCGGAATTCCGGCAGCTGGAACGCGTATTTGAAATAGTAGAGGCCGACCCATTCCTGCGGGCCGAACAAGCCTTTGGCCGGAATGAAGCGTTGGAAGCCGATCACGATGCCGGCCATCGGCAGATAGGCGAAAATGATCAGCAGGATCAGGCTGGGCAGCAGCATCAGATGGAGCGATCGGGTTCCCCTCAGTCCGTACTTCATGCAATCCTTCCTTTCCGGATCGAAGCCGTCAGAACAAGCGCCGATTGAAACAGTGCCGCCGAAGCGGTCTGCGTCTTTCGCGAACGCTCCGGCAGCACTGTCGTGTCACGGCTTTGCGGCCGCGTTATTTTTTCGCCCATTCATTGAGCTCTTGCGTAATCTCCTTGCCGCCCAGGTTCTCCCATTCTTTGACGAACTTGTCGAATTCGTCGATGGACGATTCCCCGGTGATGATGCGGGTGAAGGTGCTCTGTTCCAGCTTGGAGAGCGTCGCCTGCTTCTCCAGCATCGCCGGCGAGACATAGGCGCCGCGCTTGTCGATCATGAGCCGGCCGTTCTTCTCGTAATCGTCCGCGATCTGGAATACCCGGCCGGACAGCATCCAGCCCCAGCGGACCTTCGCCCATTCCTTGTCTTCTTCCTTGTTGCTCTTGCGCATCTTGTCGCCCTGTTCGACGAACGCCTTGATGTCTTCGTACTGCTCTTTGTTGAGGTAGTTTTTCTCGACCTTCGACGTGTCCCCGGTTTCAAGCGCCTCGAACGTGTTCAGCCAGCGCTGCATGTTGGCGTGGATCGTCTCCGGACGGAGGAACGCGTAGCCCCAGTTCGCCCACAGTTCCTGCCATTCCTCGTAAGGAATCGGCTGCGGACCGTGCCCCATCAGATGGATCCAGTTCAGCATCTTGACGCCCGCTTCCGGATGTTCGAAACCTTTGCGCACGACGAGGAACGAGTTCGTGTTGTTGTAGACGTTCACCTTGGCGGGCGTGCCGTCGATGCTCGGGATCGGATAGACTTTCCAGTCGCTTTCCAGGTTCTTCTTGTACAGATCCACGCCGGCGCCGGAAATCCAGTGCGTCCACTGCACGCCGAAGAACGCGCCGACCTGCTCCTTGATGACCGCCTCGCCCGCTTTGCCTTCGTCGCGGACCGTGAACTCCTTGTCGATCAGGCCGTCCTTGTACAGCTTCTGCAACGCGGCGAGCGCTTCTTTCATCTCCGGCTGCACGCTGCCGTACACGATGTTGCCGGACTCGTCCTCGATCCACGCGTTCGGGTAGGCGTGGAACATGTTGGCGAAGCTTGTGATGTCGAAGCCGTTCGTGTACAGGTCCTTCGTGATGTTCAGGCCGTACGTTTTCTTGCCGGTGCCCGTCGGATCCTGGGTTGCAAACGCATACATGATCTTCTCCAGGTCCTCATACGTCTTCGGTTCGGGAAGGCCCAGCTTCTGGCGCCAGTCTTCCCGGATGAAAAGCGCGTGCGCGGTGTCGACCATCGGCGTGATAAGCGGAATGCCGTACAGCTTGCCGTCGACCGTCGCCATTTCGAAGCTGTCCATGCCGTTCGCCGTCAGCGACTGCTTCAGGTCGTCGGAAGCGTAGTTTTCCCACGCGGCCGTCAGGTCCTCGACCTGTCCGGCGTCGATCATCTGGTGCAGCTGCCGGAGGTTGACGACCATCATGTCCGGCAGATCGCCCGACGCCAGCGTCAGATTGACCCGCTGCTCGTACTGGTCGCCGATGACCGTCCATTTGTATTTCAATTTGATGCCGAGGTCTTTCTCGTAATACTGGTTGATGATGTTGTCATTCATGTCCGCCTCGGTGGAGCCGGCCATCAGATCGCGGACCGCGACCACCTCGATGGGCGGATCGTATTTGCCGAGCGGATCGGCGGGCTCGCCCGGTTCGGCCGCGGTGCGGTCTTCGCCGGCCGATTCGTTGTTCCCCGCATTGCCGGGCTGATCTGCGGTGCCCGTGTTATTGCCGCCGCTCGAACAAGCCGTTGCGATGACGAGCAGCAGGCTTGCCAGCACCGCGAACGCTCGTCTGGACCATCTGTCTGTCATGGATAGACCTCCCTCGATGGATGGATGACTTCGTTTGTGATCATTGTAAAGGGGCCGCGATTGACGCATCCACAATCCGATCTTGCCTTTCGTTATCTTCTCTAGCCATCTTTCAGGCGCGGCTATCCTGCAGGCAGAGGCTGCGGAACAGCTCGATTTCCTTCTCGTCGTAAGGCGTCAGATCCGCATGGAACAGATCGTGCTGCCACAGGGTGAGATCGATGCCGGGCACCTTGCGGATCGACTCCCACGGTTCGTAGGTCTGCGTCTTGCCGGCCACAAGCCCCCAGTGATAGCAGCCGATGCGCTCTTGTTTGAAATACGGCAGCAGGTCGGCCACATGATTGGCGAACGGCCGGTGCAGCCATTCGGTAATGAGCAGCGGCCGCCCCTCCCGCTTCAGCTCCTCCGCGACCCGGATCGAATGTTCCTTGTTGCCGTAGAAGTGGTAGCTGATGACGTCCGACAGATCCATCGCAAGTTTCTCGATCTTGCTGAGTCCGGCCACGCCGTGATACGGCCCCGTATAGCCGTCGCCGAAGTTCCAGGGACCGGCCGTCAGGGGCTGCATCGGATTTTCGGCGCGGGCGATGGCGAACGCGTTCACCATCATCTGCAGGCTCCTCTCATGGCGGTTGCTGTTGCCGGGTTCGTTCCAGATATCCCATACGACGATGCGCTCGTCCCGGCCGAATCGGGACACGAGATCCCGCACGTAGGCTTCGAGATCCGGCACATTCTCCTCGTCATCGCACAGGTGGTACCCGACCCTGTCGCTTCCGTCGAACGGCGTCACGGCGAATCCGCCGTGATAGCCCGGCACGGGATCGGGCTGCTTGCCGAAATGCGGCTCCTTGTTCTTCGGCTTCGGGCCGCAGCAGTCATCGAACAGTACCGGCATCAGGGAGATGCCGCGCTTGTGCGCAGTGTCGAGGAACGTATCCATCCGCTTCAGGAAGCCGTCGTGCTGGTATTTCCAGACGGCGAACGGCAGCACCATGCGGATCGAATTGATGCCGATGGAAGCGGCGAGATCGAGCTCGCGTTCGACGGTTTTCATCACGTCGTCAAATTCGAATTCCTGCCAGATTTCGATGTGGTTGATGCAGCGGCTCGGGATGAAATTGCAGCCGACAATCCAGTCCCGGCTGTCCCGCCACGCGTTCGCTTTCTCCTTGGACCACCTTTGCTCCATTCGGTTTCCTCCTCGTCTGTCTTGCGGCCGGCCGTTACCTTTTCATTGTAGGCTGTCCGGGCTGCTCCCCACCATGCAACAATCTTGCCTTTCGTTGCCCTTTCCGGCCATTTCGCGGACAAAAAAACAACCCGACCTGAAAAGATCGGGTTGTTTTTTATGGAATAAGGCGGGATCAGGACAGATTGATGGTGCGGATCTTCTCCGGATCGACCTTCGGCTTGCGGCCTTCGGTCAGCAGGCCGGTCGTCTACTGCTGCACGTCCGTGATCTACGTGTGGCAATAGCCGTCAGATAGGCGTGGATTTGATTGCGCTCGTCATCTTGCTGTAGCGCTCGATGAACTCCTCCTCGTTCTTGACGTGGTTGCCGTAGCCCCGACCCCTGTCCGTCGTGAAGGCAACGCCGCCGTATTCGCTGATGATGACCGGCTGGCTGCGTTATTCGTACGCTCGCGCGAAGGCGTAGCGGTCGTTGTTGAACGGCATGCGTCGTCCCGCAGGCTATACCGCGCCAAGAAGCGTACCCCGTACTTTTCGTAATCGTGAAGCGCGATAATGTCTGACAAGGTGTGCTCCCAGCCGTCGTTCACCACGGACGGGCGATACTGATCGAACGCCTTGGTCAGATGATAGATCGACTCGGTAAAATGTCCAAAAGCCTGCTGTTCTTCCGGCTGCAATCCCAGCTGCACGAGAGCGGCTACCAGACGTTCATCCGGGTGACGAAAGACAAGATGGAGAAGGAGATCGAGGAGATCTCCGGCTGTTCGGCGTCCGCGGCTTCGTCATCTTTCCCGTCATGGAGAAGCACTACAACGAGGAAATTCTAAAGCTCAGCCTGGACATGAAGCCGCACGTGCTCGTCGACAGATATTTGCCAAACATTACGAACAGCAGCGTGACGTTAGAGAATTTCCAGGGCACGTTGAAAGCGTGCTCGCCCGCCTCACGTACGCCGCCCTGGGCGAAATGGGCCGGCGGGTGCCGCAGGACGTGGAGCTCATTGTAACCGCTAAAATAAAATTAACAAGAAACACGAAATAATCTTGAACACGAATTCCCTGATTCTCCCTCACCCGATATAATCAAGCTGGAAATTCATCAGTGTAGGGTGAGGAGAATGAAATCTGCGGAAAGGTGGCCTATGTACATCAAAATCTATCAACTGAAACAGTTGGGGCTC
>Ga0310823_100976_pt1 | contig 12162 bp, 11 predicted proteins | sample P4_ome_3_FD_201316 | JGI IMG/M metagenome (GOLD analysis project Ga0310823, IMG submission 201316) | Sorghum-adapted microbial communities from Joint BioEnergy Institute, Emeryville, California, United States - P4_Day56_Rep3 | ecosystem: Engineered > Bioreactor > SSF (Solid state fermentation) >...
GGCCGAAGCCTTCCATTCGTAAAAGCCGTCGGCCGGCAGCAGGCAACGTTTTCTCCGAATGGCGCCGCGAAAGGCGGGACGCTCGGTCAGCGTCTCGGCCCGCGCGTTGATCATCCGGCTGCCGATTCTGGCATCGTCGGCCCACGGCGGCACAAGCCCCCACTTCAAAACGCCCAGCCGGTTGGCCTTTCCGTCGTTGACGACGGCGGGCACGAGCTGCCCCGGCGCCACGTTGTAGCGGGGGGCGTGAAACGGGACGGCGACGTGATCGGCCCTATACCGCGCGATCAGCTCCTCCAGCGTTACCGTGATCGTATATCTTCCGCACATGTCCCTTTTTCCTCCTTGCAGGAACGTCGAATGGAACCGTTATGTTTATCCTACTCGGAATTCCGGATCGAAGCCAGTCCTGCCTGCGCAATAGCGGTGAACGGCAGGCTGGCGCTGCGATTCCGTCTTGCGGCATTATCCCGCTTTCAATGTTCCGCTTTCAATTGACGGGAAGGTGTTTACGCGGTATATTCAAAGAGCATGGATTCGTTTTTCGGACAACCGCATACCGCCCCGGGAGCTTAGGGAACTATGCTGAGAGGAAAGCTGAGTCCGCTTTCGACCGGTAAACCTGATCTGGATAATTCCAGCGTAGGAAGGTGGCCGCGAACGCATTCGATTGATATGCGTTTGGATAGACATCAGCTCGCCCTCCGGTATCGGGGGGCGGTTTTTTATGTTGTCCGGTAACGCCCAACGGAAAAGAGAGGAAACGGAGAGATGGTCATGCGCTGGCAAGGAATGTGGACAAGCTGGAAAACAAAGGGGATCGCCGCGGCGGCGGCGCTGCTGTTGCTGGGGGGCTGCGGCGGCAACGGCGGCGGAGAGGGGAACGGCTCCGCTTCGCCCGCTCCCTCGTCTTCGGCTTCATCCGCCCCGCTTAAGGAAGTGAAGGTGGTGCTCGACTGGACGCCGAACACGAACCATACGGGACTGTATGTGGCCGCCGCCCAAGGGCTATGGGAGAAACGCGGGCTGAAGGTGGAGATCGTGCAGCCGCCGGAAAGCGGCGCGGATCAAATGGTGGCCAGCGGCGAAGCCGAATTCGGCGTCGGGGCGCAGGAGGGCTTGACGATGGCGCGGCAGCAGGGCATTCCGCTCGTCTCGCTGGCCGCCATCATTCAGCACAACACGTCGGGCTTCGCTTCGCTGAAAGAGAAGAATATCAAGGAGCCGAAAGATTTCGAAGGCCACACGTACGGCGGCTGGGGCTCGCCCGCGGAGGAAGCGGTCATCGGCTCGATGATGAAGGCGCAGGGCGCCGACGTGAGCAAGGTCAAGTTCGTCAACGCGGGCATGGCCGACTTCTTCACAGCGGTGAAAAAGGATATCGACTTCGAATGGATTTTCTATGGCTGGACCGGCATTGAAGCCGAGCTGCGCGGCATCCCGATCAACATGGTTTACCTGTCCGATTTTAATAAGAAGCTCGATTATTACACGCCGCTGCTGGAAACGAACGAAGACATGATCAAGGAGCAGCCGGATGTCGTGCGCGCGTTTGTGGAAGGGGCGTCCGAAGGATACCGGTACGCGATCGAGCATCCGGACGAGGCGGCGGACATTTTGCTGAAAGCCGTGCCGGATTTGAACGCGGATCTGGTCAAGGCCAGCCAGAAGTGGCTCGCGGACAAATACCAGGACGACGCTCCCCGCTGGGGCGAGCAGAAGCGGGAAGTATGGGCCGGGTATACCGAGTTTTTGAAGGAGCATGGCATTCTGACGAAAGATCTCGACATCGACGCGATGTTTACGAACGAATTTTTGCCGAAATAACGGCGGGCCGTACAAGGCCGTACGGAGGCCGGACACGGCGGAGGACGAGCGTCGGAAGACGAGCGGCGGAGAACCCGCTGCGGTGCAATAAGCTTTGAACAACACAGGCGGCGGGCAACGCGCATTCGAAGCGCCTGCCCGCGCCGCTAACGGAGGGAACCATCATGGCGCAAGCGCTGCTAAGCATCCAAATTTTGCCGAAGACGAAACCGGAAGATACGGACGTTTATCCTTATGTGGACAGGGCGATCGAAATCATCAAAGCCTCCGGCGTCCCGTACCGGGTCGGACCGCTGGAAACGACGATGGAGGGCGATCTGGACACGCTGCTCGACATCGTCAAGCAAATGAACGCCGCAATGTTCGAACTCGGCAGCCCGTCCGTCCTCTCCCAAATCAAACTGCTGGTCGACCGGGAGGATGGCGCCTCCATGGCTCGGCTGCTGCAGAAATACCCGGATGGCCAATAAACCGTACCGCTCCGTCCTGCTTCCGGTCGCGACGCTTTTCGGTCTTGCGCTTGTCTGGCAGGCGTCCTGCTCGCTGTTTGCGATCGATCCGTGGATGCTGCCGAGCCCGCTGGACATCGCGGAGCGAATGGGGACGGACGCCGCCCGGCTCGCGGAGCAGTCCGCGGCCACGCTGACGCTGGCGTTGAAGGGGATCGGGCTGGGCGTCGGCTTCGGCGTTGTGTCGGCGATTTTGTTTCATCTTATTCCGGGAGTGCGGACGGCCTTATCGCCCGTCATCATCATTACGCAGAACATTCCGTTAATCGCGCTCGGCCCGCTGCTGATGCTGTGGTTCGGGTTCGGGATTTTGCCCAAGCTCATCCTGCTGGTGCTCGTCTGTTATTTTCCGGTCGCTTGGTCGATGCTGGCCGGACTCGGGCAGGCCGAACCGCACTTGCGCGAATATCTGGCCATGATCGGCGCGAAGCGCTGGGAAGTGCTTCGCCGGCTGGAGCTGCCCGCCTCGCTGCCGTATTTCTTTTCCGGCCTGAAAATCACGGCGACCTACAGCATCTCGTCGGCGATCGTGGCGGAATGGCTGGGCGGCAGCGAAGGCATCGGCCATTATCTCGTCCTGAAGAAGAACGGCTACGATACCGCAGGCGTATTTTCCGCCATCATCTGCATTGTCGCGCTGTCGCTGCTGTTTTACGGCATCGCCGCGCTGCTGGAACGGCTGGTGATCCGCTGGCGTCCGCCGCGGTCTGAGGAAAAAGGAGGCAAAGCGGCATGAACGGGGAGCAGGAAGTGAAGCTTAGGCTCGACGGCGTCAGCAAGAGCTACGCGCGCGGCAAGCAGCGGCATCCCGTGCTCGACCGCATTTCGCTGACGGTGCGGGAAGGCGAGTTCGTGACGCTGATCGGCCCTTCCGGCAGCGGCAAAACGACGCTGTTCCGGCTGATCGGCGGCGTGGAACGTCCCGACGAGGGGCAAATCTATATCGGCGGAGAGCTGGCGACCGGCCGCCGCGGGCTGATCAGCTACATGCCGCAGCAAGCGTCGCTGTTTCCGTGGATGTCGGTTGCGGCCAACATCTCCTCGGCGCTGGCGTCCGCCGGCGTTCCCGCGAAGGAGGCCGAAACGCTTGCAAGCCGATGGCTGGAGCGGATCGGTCTCGGCGCCGTGGCGAAGCAATATCCGCACGTGCTGTCCGGCGGCATGCAGCAGCGGGTGTCGTTTTTGCGCGCGCTGCTGATGCCCCGCGATATCATGTGTCTGGACGAGCCGTTCGCCGCCCTCGACGCGCTGACGAGAGCCGATATGCAAGCGTGGCTGCTGCAGTTGTGGGAGGCGGAGCGCCGCTCGGTGCTGTTCGTCACGCACAGCATCGAGGAAGCCTTGACGCTGTCGGATCGGATTTACGTGCTGTCTCCGGCTCCCGCCCGCGTGCTGGCCGAGCTTGCGGTTCCGTTCCCGCGGCCCCGTCGGGTCGGCGTGTGGAAGGACCCCGCGTTCGTCGAATTGAAGGAACGGGTGCTGGCGATGTTGGGGGAGGGTGCCGCTCATGGCCGTTGACGCCCATATTCATCTCGACCAATATCCGGATGACCGGCGCTTGCCGCTCGTCGGCCGGGCGGCAAGCGCCGGCGTGGAAGGCATGGTCGCCGTCTCGATGGGATTTCCATCGTTTTCCGTTCTCGGGGAGTTGGCGTCGCGTTATCCCGGCCTCATTCTCCCGGCTTACGGCCATCATCCCGAGCAGCCGCCGCTGAAGGCGGAGGAGCTGGACCGGATGCTCGCCTGGATTCGGGAGCGTAAGCACGAGCCGTTTGCCATCGGGGAAGTGGGGCTGCCGTATTATATGCGCACGGAAGCGGAAGCTTCCGGCGAGCCGTTCGACGAAGCGCCCTATCTTGCGCAACTGGAAGCGTTCGTCAAGCTGGCGGCCGAGTTGGACCGGCCGATCGCGCTGCACGCGGTGTACGAGGATGCCGACAAGGCGCTCGACCTGCTGGAGCGGTACCGGGTAAGGCGCGCGCACTTCCACTGGTTCAAAGGGAGCGAGGCTGCCGTCCGCCGGATCGCCGCCAATCGGTATATGATTTCGATAACGCCGGACGTGCTGTACGAACCGGAGATTCGCGAGCTTGCGGCGAACGTGCCGCTGGAGCTGCTGATGACCGAGACGGACGGCCCGTGGCCGTTCGAAGGTCCGTTCTCGGGGCGGGAGACCGTGCCGGAGATGGTGTTCGCCGTCGCGCGCGAAATCGCCTCGATTCGCGGGCTTGGCGAGAAGGATACGGCCGAGCGGCTGGCGGCGAACGCCAAGCGGTTTTACGGGATCGGCTAGCGGGGCTGGCGCAGCTTGGTCATTTGTCTGTTTTGACGCCCTTCGGGGCGTTTTTTTCTTGGCGACGGATACCTTAACATCCCCTATTTGGTTTCCGTTATTTGAAGGTCATGTTCGGGATGGCTTCTGAACCGTCTTCGTTGGGTTCCTTTCTGATCAACGAGCGAACCCGCGCTGCCGTTCAACTTGAAAAGATGGGGCATCCACGCGTTAAAGCCCGTTCGCAATGGGAGTTCCGCTTGGAGGGGGCCGCCCCGAGCCGCGGTGCTCAGCCGCCAAGTAGACCGTCCAGTACCTCTCATGGCCCCGAACGGCGGCTATATTGGATTTTGTGCAGGATACCGGCTCCTTTCGCCACTTACCGGAACGTATGGTGGATTTTCTCCAATGAAAGGGCCCGAGAGCCTTGCGGATTCGGCTTCTGCGGGCCAAATGACTGGATATATCCAACATAGACCGGCTTCCGGCGCTTGAACGGCGCATTCGGTTGGATGTTTTCCAATATATACGCACAACCGCGGGGCTGTATAGCCAAAATTTGCGATTAACGAACGAACGTTCTTCCAAGCGGTAGGATGCCGCTTTCGTTCCGTATCGCAATGACGGCCATGCTGAAGCTCCGCGCGGAAGCGCATGTTCCTTACAGTACAACGCGATTCTTGGGCAGGGGTATTATCCAAATCTCTGTCCTGGGCGAACCCCAAGCCCGTTTGCGAAGGAGTCGAAACGTTCTGCGGCGAACATAAAACAAAGAATAGTATGCGCTTACATCCGGGAACGGGCGGGCCAAGACGATCCCAAATAGCGGCGGTGTCGGAACGTGAGAAAAAAACGTTTTATCAGCATCCGTACCAAAGTCATGCTCTTCTCCATTGTCCTCACGGTGTTTCCCATTCTGATTGTGAGCGGTTTTTCGTATTTCGAAGCGGTCAAGGTCGTCCGCAATCAAGCCATCGAGCTGAATCTGGTCAACGCGAAACAAATTTCCAACACTCTGGATATGATCATCAACGATGTCAACACCATTTCGTTAAATTTGATTCAAAACCGCGAGGTGGCCGCCTATCTTACGGCTCCGAGCCCTGAATCCAAACAGCAATATTACGCGCGGATTCTTTCCATTCTCAACGACCAGGCCTTCAATAAGAAGTATATTTACTCCATTTACATCCAGGATCGAAGCGAAACGGGGATCGACAACAGGGGGGCGGTGAATCTGGTCCCGGACGACAGGCTGCTTCAAGCGAAAGCGTTAAGAGGAAAAGAGAGCTGGTATTTCGACAGCGTGTTCGTGCAGAACAAAGAAGTGAACGTGATTTCCATGATTCGCGACATTCGGGATATCCATCATATCAGCCGGTCCCTCGGCATATTGAAAATCAACGTGCTCGAGAGCAGCGTCAGGGAACTGTACCGAACGAAAATGCAGGACCGGAGCCTCTTTTACCTGATCGATCAGGAGAAGGTCATTCTGTCGGCGCTTTCAGCCGATGAGGTCGGAAGACGGATCGAACCGTTTCGGATTCATTCGGGCATGGACGGCCGGACGGAGGGCTTTTTCAACACGAGCATCGACGGACGGAAGTACCTTGGGATTTTCTACCGGATGGAAACGCAAAATTGGCGCATCGTCGAATTGACGCCGTACGAACGGATATCGAAGCCCGGCAACGTCATTAAAAGGGTCACCTTCTATTCGATCTTGGCCAGCCTTGCCGTCTGCTTCGGTTTTATCCTTCTATTTGCCGCGAGAGTGCTGGAACCGCTCAAGCAATTCCGCGTGCTGATGAAGCATGTGGAGCGGGAACAATTCCATATGGAGATGAAGGTGCGGGGAAACGACGAAATCGCCCTGCTCGCCCGAAGCTTCAACCGCATGTCGCACCGGCTGAATGAATTGATCAATGAAGTGCACGTGTCCAAGATCAAGCAGAAGGAGGCGGAATTAAAAGCGCTCGAGGAGCAGATCAATCCCCATTTTCTCTACAATACGCTCGATCTTATTTATTGGATGAGCAGGATGGAGAAGGCTTTCGAGACGTCGGTCATGGTGAGCGCCCTGTCCCAACTGTTCCGGATCGGACTGAACAGCGGAAGCCGGTTTACGACGGTCGAAAAAGAGGTCGAACACCTTCGGCATTACATCCTGATCCAGCAAAAACGCTACGAAGAAACGATTGCGTTTGCGATTGCCGCCGAGCCGGAAACATCGGGCTGCAAAGTGACCAAGATGGTGCTGCAGCCGGTTGTGGAAAATGCGATCCGCCACGGCATCGAGCCCAAGGGCAGCAGCGGCCGGATCGAGATCCGCATTTTCCGGGAAGGGAACGACCTTGTCTATCGGGTGAGCGACGACGGAACCGGCGCCGACGCGGCGGCCGTTCAGGCGGTGCTGGACCGGCCGGCCTCTGAGCATCAAGGGCTCGGGCTGAAAAACATTCATGACCGGCTCAAGCTCAATTACGGCGCCCGGTACGGCGTCACATTCGAAAGCGTGCCTGGCGAAGGGACGACCGTGACCATCCGGCAACCCTTTGAGAAAGGAACGATGAAGGATGTATAAAGTGATGGTTGTAGACGACGAAATCATCGTGCGCAAAGGCATCATGACTTCCATCGACTGGTCCGAGCACGGCATCGCGATCGCGGCAGAGGCCCGAAACGGCAAAGAGGCGTTGGACAAACTGCAACAGCATCCCGTCGATCTGATCTTAACGGACATCCGGATGCCCGTCATGTCGGGAATCGAGCTGGCAAGAACGGTAAAAAGCGAATATCCGGACATCGAGATGGTTCTGCTGAGCGGATATGAAGATTTTCAGTATGCCAAAGAAGCGATGTCGATCGGCATCCGCCATTATTTGCTCAAGCCGGTCATCGCCGAGAAACTGGTCGAGCTCCTTTCCGGGTTCCGCGACCGGGAGCGGAGCAAGCGGCTCGCCAAGCAGGAAGAACTCATCAAGAACAAGCTGTTCAACGAACATTTGCCCTTCATGAAATCGAAGCTGATGAACAGCCTGATCGATCGACAATCGGATACCGGAGACATTCTCGAAAAGGCGGGAACGCTGCAGATCCAACTTACGGGACCGGCTTACCAAGTGATTGTCGTGAAAGCGGATGGCGATTGGCTTCATGCGCAGCGCCTGTCCAGGAAGGAATGCGAAGCTCTCGCGTTCGCCTTTCTCAACATTACGGAAGAAACGCTGGTCTCCCGTTTTCCGGGATTTGTCAGCTTCGGGGAGCCCGGAACGCTGATCGGCCTGATCAATCTTCAGCCGGGAACGTCGATACAGGCCGTCTGCGAAGAGATCCGCTCGAACCTCCTGCAATATTTGAAATTGCCCGTATCGATCTACACCGGGCAGCCGGTACGCCGCCTTTCGGCCATTGCCGGCTGCTATGAAGAAGCGGCCAACGCCATTCGGCGCAAGGCCTGCAGCGAAGCGGGAAAAACGATTGCTGCGGCGTCCGAAGAAGCGAAGGCCCGATCCAAGCTGGTGAAAGAGGCGATCCGGTACGTCTTGAGCCATTATGGCGAACCGATCGGACTTCGCGAAGCGGCCGACCACGTGTGCGTGACGCCGGCCCATTTGAGCAAAGTGTTCAAGGAAGAGATGGGGGTTACGTTCATGAAATGGCTGAACCGGATCAGAGTGGAAGAGGCGAAGCGGCTATTGGCGGACACCTGGCTTAAAACCTATGAAATCGCGGAAAAAGTCGGTTACCGGGATTATAAATATTTTTCGCTGATCTTCAGAACGTATGCCGGCTGTTCTCCGCGGGACTATCGAAACCGGCAAGACCGGTTTTCCGGCGGAAACGGAAACGGGGGAACCGTATGAGAAAAATCGCCGCAACGCTTCTTTTCACCTTGCTCGCCGCGGCATCGGCTTTGTCCGGCTGCGGCGGTCCGCATGATTTCCGGAATGTTGCAACCGCGAGCCACAGCTTCGGAGCCGGTCCGGGTTCCCAAATTACGCTTACGCTGACGGATTCATGGACGACGACGTCGACGGCGGCCGTGGATGTCGTTCATCGGACGCTGATCGAGCGGTTCAAGCAAGAGAATCCGGAGATCGAAATTTCCGAGGATATCCTCGACAACGCCTTGCTCAAGACGAAAATCAAAACGCTGGCCGCCGGAAACGTGTTGCCGGACGTGTTTATGATGCTCGGATCGGATGCCGAAATGTTTCTGGAAAACAAACTCATTATGCCCGTTGACGATTTGCTGGCGAAGGATCCGGCATGGAAACGGGGATTTCGCCCGGAAGCCTTCGACGATTTTCGGATCGGCGGAGCGCTCGCCGGCGTTCCGATGCAGATGACGGCGACGTCCATCGTGTATTACAACGGGGAGATCTTCAAACGTGCCGGTTACGACGCTTTTCCTGCGACATTTGACGCCTTCGTCGATGCGGCGGAGAAGATCAAGGCGATGGGCATTACGCCGATTGCGATGGGAAATAAAGACCAGTGGGTGGCCGTCTCCTGCTTGCTCAGCACGCTCGGAGACCGGTTTACCGGAACGGAGTGGTTTGCATCCATCGAAGACAACAGCGGCGCGAAGTTTACGGACAAGCCGTTTGTCGACGCGCTGGCGACCGTCAAACGGCTTTCCGACATCGGGGCGTTCAACGCCAACCTCAACAGCCTCGACAATATCCAGCAGAGGACGGCCTATTATGTCGGCAAGGCGGCCATGTTCCTCGAGGGCGGCTGGGCGGTCTCATCTGTCGTGGCCGATGCGCCGAAGCCGATTCTGGACCGGACGCATCTGGCCGTCCTGCCTGCCGTGACCGGCGGAAAAGGAAGGGCGGAAGCGGTATCCGGCGGATCCGGATGGGCGCTTGCGCTCAATGCGAATTTGACGGGGGCGAAGCTGGAGGCGGCGGTTCAGCTTGTGAAGCTGCTGACGGGCGAAACGGCGGCGAATATGGCGGCGGAGCGGGGCGATATCTCCGCATCGCTGGCGACAAGCTACGACAGAAGCCGCTCTTCCGCGCTGTTCGAGGAATATTTGGACCTTCTGGAGAAGGCGGACATGACGCCCGTATACGACGTGCGGTTGCCGCCCGAAGTCGTTCAGTCTCTCAACAAAGGGCTGCAGGAGCTCCTGACGCCGGGTTCGAAGCTGACGCCCGAAACGTTGGCGCGGCAAATCCAGGACACCTACAGCCTCGCCGTAGAACAACCCTGACGGCGATCGCAAAAAAATGGATATAATCACAAAAGTACAGGGATTTACGGTGCCGGGGCGCCATTTTATACTCATTTTTGAAAGCGTTTACTTCATTTGGGAAGGGAAACGCGAAAGCGCATAGGGGGGAGCGGGAAGCATGAAAATGAAAGCGGCTACGGCTGTGCTTGTCGGTTTGCTGATGACCTTTTCGCTTTTGGCCGCATGTTCGAACTCGCAAGAATCGCTGTCTCAGACGAATATGCAAACGGACAATCCATCCACCGGCAGCGGCACGGCGAATTCGTCGGGAACCGGCGCGGCTTCGGGCGATACCGGTCAGGGGGCCTCAACGGACAACGCGAAGGAAACGCCCCGGAATGAAACCCTTTATATCAACGGCCTGCAATGGGGCGCCCCGACCAACTTCAACTTGCTCAGCGGCAACCCGGCTTTTCCGATCAACTACGGAAACTCGCGGGAACTGATTTACGAAACGCTGTTCATGATCAACATGATCGACGGCAAGCTGGAACCGCTGCTCGGCAGCTCTTATACGTGGACCGACGACAAAACGCTGAAAATCGAGCTCAACAAGGATGCCAAATGGAGCGACGGCCAGCCGTTTACGTCCGACGATGTGGTGTACACATATAAGCTCGGCCAGAAATATGAGACCTGAATCCGTGACAAACTTAAGTCCACTCCGCCAGAGAGGACAGTATATGGAAAAAAGTAATCGGAAATCCCCCCCATCAGCTAAAGATTCGTGATGAAAACAAATCTACAAATGACAGAATCCATCAAGCAAGGCATGCTCAATAAGCCTTGCTGTTTACGGTAAGGCCGGAACAGGGAAGAGCAGTTTGGGTTGGTCTGGATGGCGAATAATAGATTCAGGCAAACGCTTGGTACACTCGCCGTACGGTCTGAAACCAGGGACTGTATCGCCCAAAATTGAAAATCGTTTGACGAGCGTGTCGGCTGACTCTAGCCGCGATGTACACGATGTTTTGAATCACGGTGCGGATGCGGCGACGTTGTACGCCTCCCCGAATCGGAGCATCGTCTTGGCGCAAGCTTTCCTGCCCCATGATGCGGAGCAGGTTGTAAGCGAACACCCCCGCGTGCAAAACCAGATCGTTGGTATCGAATTTGCCGGCGGGCAGTCGCTCCAAATCCAGATCCGTCTTCAGCTCACTATGAAATTGTTCGCTCGTGCCGTGATCGCGATACAACTCGATGACACGCCACGGCGAGCAGGTAAGAGAAGTCCAATAGACGTTCACTTCAATTTCCGGGAACAGGAGCATCTGACCTTCACGGTCGATCGTCCGTACGATCACTTGAAACACTTGACGAAGGGCTTGATCGAAGCCTTTTTCGGGAAAGGCGATCACGCCCATGTATTCCGTCTTGCCGGGGCGCTGCTCACAGGCCATGCCCTTGTCTTCGGCGATCCGTAGCCAACTTTCCTTGGATGTATTGCGCAGATTGACCTTGATGATATAATCGACCTCTGGCTCAGCATGACACACCTGCAGATTTTCCAGACTGTCGTGAGCGGAATCCATCCGCACGAGAAGGCGCTCTTTCGTGATGCGCCGGGCATACTGGATGCTTTCGCGCAGAAAATCAGCGCCATCCTTCTGACTGTGCGTGCTGCCTTCCCGAAGCTGCACATTCACGCTATACCCCTCCTGTCCGAGGTAGGCGAAAATGGGGGCGTAGCCGAACGTGCCTTTGTAGGTCAACGAAACACCCTCTTTTTTCGTACCGGAGTTATCGAACGGAGAGACATCGATATCCAGCGGAATCACCGTATGCTCGCCTGCTGTCAGTCCGGTTACAGGTGCTTTTACGTTTCGAATCAGATCGGCGGATTCTTGAAGCAGGATCTCGTTCCAGTTGGCATTCATCGTTTGAGCTGCGGCATCCAGACGCTGACGGAGCGTTGGGCTTGACGGCACCTTGCGAACACCGAGGCAGGTTTGGAATACGGGATCTTTTCGGAAAGGCTCGATGTGGTCGAAGTCGCTTTTGCCTTGGCAAAGCAAGCCAAGATAGCTGGTCATGACATCACCATGACTGTGAATCGGGTTCTCCATTCCTTTCACGGTGGAGCGATTGAGACGCTGCGGCAATCGGGTATGGGAAAGCAAGGCGCCGACGGTGGCCAGGCCAGCATGCGTAGTCAACAGAATCTCCTTAGATTGGGTGAATTGGATTCTCATATGTAGCACCTCGCAGGTGAAAGTGGATCATTCATGGTTCCTTTAAAATTCACCATCGGAGATGCGATTTCCTTTCTTTTTCTTCTTTTTCACAGAAGAACTATCACGGATTCAGGT
>Ga0310823_100980_pt1 | contig 12134 bp, 14 predicted proteins | sample P4_ome_3_FD_201316 | JGI IMG/M metagenome (GOLD analysis project Ga0310823, IMG submission 201316) | Sorghum-adapted microbial communities from Joint BioEnergy Institute, Emeryville, California, United States - P4_Day56_Rep3 | ecosystem: Engineered > Bioreactor > SSF (Solid state fermentation) >...
ACAACTGTTCCTTCAGAGTCGAAGGATCAGAATACGCCGGAGACGGATGAAAAGTCCGCGCAGCCTGAGCCAAACATCGACGAGTACCTCTACAGGTTGATGATGGCCGAATCGGCCGGCAAGCCGCATGCGAAGAACCCGCGCTCATCGGCACTCGGTCCTTATCAGTTCATCAACTCGACCTTCATCGAAGTCGTCGACAAGCATTTCGCTGACGAGGTCGAAGGGATGAGCCGGTCAGAGATTCTAGCTCTCAGGACCGATATGGAGTTCGCGCGCCGCGCGGCGATCGCATTCAATGACGACAACGCGAAGTATCTCGAAGAACGCGGCGTGAAGCCAACGTTCGCCCACCTTCGTCTGAGCCATCTGCTCGGGCCAGCCGCGGCTGTGAAGGTGCTTCGCGCGAAACCCAACACCCGCCTGACGTCGCTCCTCCCCTCTTCAGTGATCCGCGCCAATCCGTTCATGCGGCGCATGACGGTGGCCATGCTGGTTCGCTGGTCCGAGCGTGAGGTCGGCGTGGGTGTTTGGTCAACTCCGCGCGAGATCGCAAAATCTGACGAGAGCGAGCCTTCTGCGTCCGAGGTCAAAAACGAGGAGGCTACGGAAGCAACCTCCGAGAAAGCCGAGGCAGAGATTGCCCAAGACGACAGCCGCGCTCTTTGAAACGCGCCGAACGCCACTCTCCCCCAAAGGTGTTCCAGTTCCGCCCTCCTCGACCGCGAGGAGGGCGTTTTGATTTGAGCTTTGTGCCGTCAGGTCGCGAAGCGGAAGTGCAGCACGTCGCCGTCCTTGACGACGTAATCCTTGCCTTCCAGCCTCATCTTGCCAGCTTCCCGCGCCCCGGCCTCCCCGCCGTAGGCAATGAAGTCGTCATAGGCGATGGTCTCGGCGCGAATGAAGCCTTTCTCGAAGTCAGTATGGATGACGCCGGCGGCCTTCGGCGCCTTGGTGCCGGCTGGAACGGTCCAGGCGCGCGTCTCCTTGGGTCCGACGGTGAAGTACGTGATAAGGCCGAGCAGCCGGTAGCCTTCACGGATCAGCCTGTTGAGACCCGGCTCCTCGAGCCCAAGCTCGGCGAGATAGGCCTGCCGGTCCTCCGGCGAAAGGCCAGCAAGCTCTGCTTCGATCTTCGCGGAGATGACGACGCAGCCGGCCCCTTCGGCCTTGGCACGCTCCTCGACCATGCGTGAGTAGTCGTTGCCCGACGCGGCCGAGGCTTCATCGACGTTGCAGACGTAAAGCACTGGCTTTGCTGTCAGGAGCTGGAGCTGCTTGAAAAGCGGCTCTTCCTCAGCCGTCAGCTCCGCCAGACGCGCGGGCTTACCGTCGCGGAGGAGCGCCAGCGCCTTGTCGATGACTGCAAGCTGGAGCTTGGCTTCCTTCTCCCCGGATTTGGCCTTCTTTTCCAGGGGAATGCGGCGGCGCTCGAGGCTTTCCAAATCGGCGAGCATCAGCTCCGTCTCGACGACGTCGGCATCGCCCAGTGGATCGATGCGGCCTTCCACATGGGCAATGTCTGGATCCTCGAAGCAGCGCAGCACGTAGGCAACTGCATCCACCTCGCGGATATGCGCCAGAAACTGGTTGCCGAGCCCCTCTCCTTTGGAGGCGCCACGCACCAGACCGGCGATGTCCACGAAGGTGAGCCGCGTCGGAATGGTCTGAGCGCTCTTCGCGATCGCCGCCAGCTTTTCGAGGCGCGGGTCTGGAACGCCAACCTCGCCCACGTTCGGCTCAATCGTGCAGAACGGGTAGTTGGCGGCTTCCGCAGCCGCGGTTTGAGTCAGCGCGTTGAAGAGAGTGGACTTGCCGACATTCGGCAGGCCCACGATGCCGCATTTGAAGCCCATGAAGTCCGATCCTGTCCGGGGAAGCCTGCCCGGTGGCCCCAGACAGGCACTCAGCATCTAAGCCCTGGGAGTCATCTTGAAAACCCCTCCTGGCGCCGCATGGCGCCCGGCACGGCTACAAGAGCTGCGTGACGACTGCACTTGCCTATTCTCAGATGCATGCTGACCTGATACTCCAGGAGTGGACGAAATCTCTCACCCTCCTGAATTGAACGGTACGCCCGATGGATCCGAGCTCGCTCATCATCTTCGCGGGTGCGTTGCTTGTCGCGGCCGCATCTCCAGGACCGGGCGTTGCCGCCATTACCGCGCGCGTTCTGGGGCGCGGGATGCAGGGCGCATTTGCCTTCACGGCTGGCGTCGCTACCGCCGATGTCGTCTGGCTCACAGTGGCGGCGCTTGGGCTATCCGCCATCGCCCAGACATTCACGGGCGTATTCCTGCTGATCAAGTACGTGGGAGCGGCCTACCTGCTTTATCTCGCCTGGCGGATGTGGACGGCGCCAGCTGTGGTCCATGACCTCTCGGCGAAGCAGCCGGATGATAAGCCGCTGCGGCTCTACCTCGCTGGTCTGGCGGTGAACATCGGCAATCCAAAAGCGGCGTTGTTCTACCTCGCACTCCTGCCGACCATCATCGAGACCGCCACCATCAACTTGCTCGGTTGGCTGGAGCTGACGATCGTGACGCTGGCTGTGCTCGCCGTCGTTTTCGGCAGTTACATTCTTCTCGCCGCCCGCACGCGTGCCTTGTTCACCACGCCGCGGGCGATGCGGCTGGTCAACCGCGGCAGCGGAATCCTCATGGCCTCCGCCGCCGCTGCCGTTGCCAGCCGCTAAGACATCAGTCCTTCAGGATGGACGGATAGAGATCGACCCAGAAGCCGCAGTTGTGCGCTTCCCAGGCATCGAATCCACCGACCTTGCCCCGGCTCGAAGCGGAGCGTCGACTTGGTGGTGTTGAACGTCTCCACACCGGAGAATTCGGGGCCGTGGGCTTGCCGTTCCGGGCGAAGCTGGTCCAGTAGGCGACCATCGATCGGCCAGGGCCTGCGAAGCCGGGGACAGGTTCGGCGCATCCATCTTCGAGGTGTTCGAGAAGTTCGGGAAAAAGTAGTTCAGGACGGTAGTTCATCGAAACGACGACGACATCCCCCTCGCGGGCCAGGCGATCAAGCCGGTAGAGCGAGCTCGCCCCGCCGACGAACGCGCCGCCATGAATCCATACGATGACCGGCCGCTTTTTTCGGTTTTGTTTGAGGTTGGCACGGTAGCGTTGAGGTAGAGGCAGTCCTCGTCGGAGCTGGCTTCCGTCAGTCCGTAGCGGGCTTCCTGCGGACAGGCGCTCCGGAACTGTGTCGCGTCCAGGACTTCCGTCCAGGCCGCCGGCTCCTGCGGCAGCTCCCAGCGCAAATCGCCCATTGGCGGAGCCGCGTAAGGAATGCCTTTGAACTTGATAACTCCGTCTTCAACCTTTCCGCGAACCGGCCCTTTGTCTGTCTGGACAACGCGGCTTCCCACGTCGGCAAGCGAAGCATGATGAGACATAGCAAGAGACAAACATGTGCTGGCGATCAGCACCTTGATAGGCAATAGATGCATAATTCGGGCAACCTCTTTCACCGAAGCGAGCAGAGAAAAATGTGCATTGGTTCAGCGCAGAGCTTTGATCGGGAACAACTCCCAATCAGACGCTCGGCTTGCGAGCATTAATCAACAGAGGCTTACTGCAAAGTTGCGTGGCGTGCTCGGCGGCTAAGCGTGCGGACTATTCTTAGAGCAAGTGAACGCGAAGTGGCACTCGTCTCTGCGGCCGAGTCCATGCGATCGCCTCATGGAGGCAGCTGCTTTACGAATGATAAGGGCCGGATGCTGGCGAAGCCGATCCGGCCCGGTGCCGCAACAGCCCTAACATCCGGAACACTCAAGTGTTGTTCCGCCGATGACAGCCGTCTTGCCGAATTTTCACTATCCTCTGCTCCCCAGCTACCCAGCGCTTTGGGCAGCAGCCGCCGCGCGCGCCTTCCCCGCTTCCTTCTTGAGCCGGTTACGGACGCGTGCGGTGTTCCCATGAATGCGTGTGACTTTCGGCCGGCTAATGGCCTGCTTTTTCTTTCTCTTGCGGATTAGGGTGTTTCTCATCGACCGTTGGGACATGCAAACTCCTCCTCAAACAGTCTAGGTGAGCCCGTTGGTCGGCCGCTTTTCAGCCAACCTTGAGAGGCTCACTCTGCACCATGCAGCACTGCCCGTCAAAACAGGCTAGTTGAAAAGGAAGTTCACACCGTATCCCGGTGCGAGGAAGGCACCGGCCCAGATGAGGCAGGAGAGGCCGCTGGACGGCAGGAATAATGCCCAAGGCATGCTCAGCATTCCAGCGACGACCGGGATAAACGGGCGCAGGCCGCCGATGAATTTTCCGACGATGATGCCGAGAACGCCCCAGCGCTCACAGAGCACTTGGCCTTTGGGAATGAAATCTGGAAACTTACGAATGGGCCAAACCTTGGCAGCGTCATCTTTGAAATAGCGGCCAAGGCCGTACGAGATGCAGTCGCCGACCCAGGCGCCCGTGGCTCCAGCCATCCATACGGGCCAGAATTCCCCACCTGCGGCGCTGTGCACAGCGCCGATTCCGAGGAACAGGATGGTCGAAGGCACGAAAAGAGAAACGAGCGCGATGCTCTCCGCAAGCCCAAGGACAAAAACCAGCACCTCGACAAACCGCAGATTGTCGCCTGCAAAGGACAACAAAAAGTCTGTCCAGCCCTCGGCCAACAACACCGTCAGCACAGGAGAAATACCGTTCGCTGAAAAATAGTTGGGAACCGCAGTATGAGACTATGCCTTTCTTTCCAACTCTTAACGCCGATAACATCGGCTAGGACGCATCACACCCCCATAAGCCATTTCGCGCCGAAGGTGGTGGGCGCCAAAACCCCCGTTGCCCAAAGGAACGCGGAGCTGACGTTTGCAATCTGAAACGGTAACTGACGCATCGCATACATGCCGGCGACCACTGGAATGACGGCGCGGATGGGGCCGAAGAAGTGGCCAAGGAAGACTCCGAAGGCACCATAACGGTCAAAGAACCGCTGTCCCTTGGGTATCATTTCCGGGTAGCGCGTGAATGGCCAGATCTTGTGAACGGAATCCTTGAAGTAGAGCCCAATCCAGTACGACAGCGCATACCCCAGCGAGCCGCCAACTCCGGCCGCCAACCAAACCGGCCAGAAGTCGATGCCACTCGCACCAAAGAGGCCGCCAATGGCTACCAAGAAGACCGTCGACGGCAGCAGTAGCGATAGGAACGCAAGACTCTCACCGAAGGCGAGCAGAAAAACGATAGGAATGGCCCAGACTTCGTTTGCCTTAATGAACTCGACCGTCGGCTCCACATATTGCGTCAAATCCATCGTCTGGTCCTATCCCACCCCTCGATCGTCTGAGCTGAGCTAGGTTCCTTTGCTGCCCGACGCAAGCCTCTTAGGGTTGAAAGCGATCAGGCGGGCGGCAAGCGCTCGCACCAGAAGCGATACATGGCCTCAAAAATACGGGGCCGAGCCTGCTCGAAGGCTTTCCAGTCGGAAAGTGCGCCGGGCCACGCGCTTGCGGGAAATTCAGCAGCAAACGCCTGCAATACCAGTGGATCGAGCGTGAAGCCCCGGAAAGCGAGGCCGTTCTCATCGAGAAAGCGGGCGATTTCGTCGAGCGTAACGTGCTGCTCCCAAGCGTGAAGGGCCAGATCGCGGAACTCGTGCAGGGTGTAGAAATCCCGCGAGATGGTGAGTTCGGCGCCAGGTGTGCCGGCAGGGCGATCTAGAAGCTGTGCTCGCCAATTTCGGGCCGTGCGATTATCGCAGTCCGGACCGGGGTAACCGGGCTCCTCCCGCAACGTGCGGATGTTGGCCCGCGCCGTCGCGCTGTAGAGCCCGATGTACATCAGCCCACCTGGCTTAAGCCGCGACAGAAGCTTGCGCCAGCCCGCCCAGGGATCAGCCATGTGATGGAGAACGCCGAGGCATTCGATGACATCGAACTGCCGGTCGAGGCGATCGAGATCGAGGATGTCCGCGACCATGAACTCGACATTATTCACGCCATAGCGCTTGGCGGCGCATTGCGCGTAGCCAAGGCTCGCAGCGGAGAGATCCGTCGCAAGCACCCGTGCGTCGGGGCCATAGGCAATGGCCGACTGCAGCGCCTGTTTACCGGTGCCGGCGCCGGCGATCAGGACATCGAACGGGCCATCCATGAAGGCGAGCCGTTCCGGCGTGAAGTAGCGAGATAGCGTCGCCTTCATCGCACCGGGTCGCGAAACGTACAGGCTTTGCCAGCGCGGGTATGGACTTGCCTCATATTGGCGCGCCACGCGCTGGGAGACTTCATCAGTGAATGGCGCCAACCGCGGGATTTCGCGCGCGGCACGCTGTTCCTCGTCTCGGCTTGCAAGGTAGCGCTGCACAACTTCGCGCATTGGCTTCGGCCGAATTCCGTTGCACTCCCCGGCTTCGTGTGGAGCGAGCAAGCTTTCGAGCGGCCGATAAAGTGCGAACAGAAGGAGACGACGGGCCATATCCAGATCGCCTGCGAGCAGCGATTTCTTGTCGATCACGATCTGATCAATCGCGTGCGTCTCCGCCTCGGCTTCCGCCCAGACGTAATCGTTGTTCCAGACCTGAGCGAGCAGGCTCAGAGCGAACGCATACAGCGCTCGATCTTGAAACCGTTCCGGAGCGACCTCGAGCAGCAACACGCGCCGCAACGCCGTAAGCAGCCGCTCGTACCACGGATTCATGACGATGCCGGCCTGGAGAGCAGACATCAGTAGATCGGACTTGAGCACGTCCGCCGTGCGGTTGAGGAGCAACCTACGGGCAGCCTCGTCTGCTTGCCCGGCTGTTGTGTCGCGCAGTGCCCGCTCCAGCTCCCGCTCAGTTGTGGAAAGGTGAGCGAGCGCCGTCTCCGCAACTGGCTGAGTGTCGACTCCACTGGCACCAAGTGCCGCCTTCAAGCCAAACGAGTCGAGCCGACCGGGCTCGCTAATGGCAAATCGGGCAAGGAGCCGCGATAGGCGGCGTGCCGCCTCCTCGTGATGCGGCTTGAAACGCAATGCCCGCGTAAGGTGAACGGCGGTCTCGTCGATCTCTCCCAGCGCCGCCAAAACGACCGCCAACTCGTAATGAAGCTGCGCGTTCCGGCGATCCTGACTCAGTGCTTCGATATACGCAGCCTTAGCGGCCTTCAGATCGTTCGACTGGAATGCGCGCCTTGCGAGCGCGACCCAGTCTTGTCGGGCGGCGGACTTGCGGATGGGAGGAGACATGGTCAGCTCGGATTTCGAATAACGTCAGCGAAGCTAATGATTGCCCGTCACGCTCTGCACCGGCGTTTCATCTCCGCCGCCAGCTCGCGCGAGACCTCGGCGCCGAGCATCAGACCACGGGAAACCTGGGCTGGCGTCAAGTGTGACGCCTGAGGGCTGCGAAGCACGGCGGGTGCATTGTCGGCCTCGCGGCGGCCAACGGCAAGCTCGTCGCAGCTCAGCTCCGTCTTGCGTGACTTGAAGGCGAAGAGGCGCACGCCCGATGCATAAGCTTCCGCCGTCGGCGTCTCGCGCACCCAAGTGCGGCTCTTGTCCGACATGATGGCGTTGAGCGCAATGCGGCGTTGCTCGATGCAATGGGGAGAATCATCCACGCAGTCGAGCCCTGCCCGCGAAACACCATTCATGCCGGCACTGCATGCGGCAGCCGCCAATGCTGCCAAGGCGCAGATCAGACGAGGTTGCAAGCGCCATACGGCTCGCATGCAGAGCATAATTTGCCTCTTGCGAAGGTTCCGCCACGCCATGTGAAGTTCCCGACACGCCCTTAGAAGGCGGGAATGGCGGCGGTGTGGCGCGATCGGTCCGCCATCGATACAGTATGGTCACTCAGACGCAAGCGTTGGTTGCGCTTCACAGCACAATTCGCGAGGAAACGAGCCATGGTGCACGCAATTCGAATTCATCAACATGGCGGCCCGGAGGTCATGAAATGGGAGGAGATCGAGGTCGGCGAGCCGGGTGAAGGGCAGGTTCGCCTCAAGCATCGTGCGATAGGTCTCAATTACATCGACACGTATCATCGCGAGGGCCTGTACAAGATCAGCCTGCCCGCGGTGATCGGAACGGAAGGCGCGGGCGAGATCACCGCCGTCGGTCCCGGTGTGACCGACCTCAAGGTGGGCGACAGGGTCGCCTATGCCAGCCCCATCGGTGCCTACACGGAGGAGCGGCTCATTCCCGCCGATCGCGTGGTCAAGATCCCTGACAGCATCGACGATCAGACGGCCGCCGCCATGATGCTGCAGGGAATGACGGTCCGCTATCTCCTGAAAGAGACTTACAAGGTCGGTCCCGAAACGACCATGCTCCTGCACGCGGCTGCCGGCGGCATCGGTCTCATAGCCTGTCAATGGGCGAAGCATCTGGGGGCGACTATCATCGGCACCGCAGGCTCGCCTGAGAAGTGCAAGCTCGCGCAGGATCACGGTTGCACGCACGTGATCAACTACAGGACTGAGGATTTCGTCGCGCGGACGAAGGAGATCACCAACGGCGAGGGCGTCGACGTGGTCTATGATGGTGTCGGCAAGGATACCTTCCCGGGCTCGCTCGATTGCCTGAAGCCGCGGGGCCTCTGGGTGAGCTTCGGCAACGCATCCGGTCCCGTGCCGCCGTTCGACATCCTATTGCTGTCCACCAAAGGCTCGCTGTACGCCACCCGCCCGAGCTTGAATACATACACGGCTAAACGCGAGGACCTCGTTGCCACCGCCAATGATCTCTTCGACGTGGTAAGCCGCGGCATCGTCAAAATCGAGGTCAATCAGACCTATCCACTCAAGGAGGCGGCACAGGCGCATCGCGATCTGGAAGGCCGGAAGACCACCGGCTCCACCGTCCTGCTACCCTGAACCTGTCCATAGCCGAGGAACCTGCGCGATGCTGAAAATCTACGGTCGGGCCAATTCGATCAATGTTCGCAAAGTGCTGTGGACGGTCGAGGAGATCGGGCTCCCCTATACTCGGGAGGACTGGGGGCGTGGATATCGCCCAACCAGCGATCCCGAGTTCTTGAAGCTCAATCCGTTTGCCGTCGTGCCCGTCATAGACGATGACGGCTTCATCCTGCGTGAGAGCCATGCCATCTCACGCTACCTCGCCACCAAGCACGGCCGGACCGATCTCTACCCGACCGATCCGAAGACGCGCGCGCAGGTCGAGGCGTGGATGGACTGGGGTCAAACTGACCTTTACCGGGGCGTCCGCGCCCCATTCCTCGGTCTGGTCGCGAAGTTGCCCGCCTTCCAGGACCAGAAGCTCATCGAAGAAGGCATCACCGATTGGACCGACCAGATGCAAAGGCTCGATGCCCATCTGTCGGAGCACGGCCCGTATCTCATGGGTGACAGCTTTACGTTGGCAGACGTCCCGGTCGGTCTCATCGTCAACCGCTGGTTCTGCGTCCCATTCGACAAACCGGAGCTGAAGGCGGTGAGCGCCTATTACGATCGACTGGCCGAGCGTCCCGCCTATCGCCTGCACGGACGGAACGGAACACCCTAATCGGACTTGACGGGGCGCATTCGGGAGGCGCCCCACTCTCGCCCTGTTTTTCTTCTTGGAATCTGGGCCTTACTGGTCATCAGGGAGGCTTGCGCGATCGTGAAACGGCAGGCGCTTTCTGTCCTTCTGCTAACACCGGCGCTGATTGCACCCGCTACGGCCGGCGAGGTCTGCGTGACGTGTTCCGGTCCGCCGGCGATCTACCGGTGCACAGTCGACGATGCGAGCAGGCTCGAGGGCTATCGGCACAGCAAGCGCATCCTTCAGATTGCGTGCATCACGGAGCTCGCAAGAACAGGCGGCCACCAGCAGTGCCGCGTGCAACGGACCGGGTCCGAGTCGTGCTTCGGATTCCGGCGCACGATATCCCTGGCAGACACCCTTGAGTCGCTGGCGGCCCGTGCAGAAAACGAGCCGGTCGAGGAGTCGGCGGCCGAGCAGCAACCAGCGGTCTCACAGCAAAAGGAATCCGGCCCGCCTCGGACCGTGGAGGAGCTTGCACGCCGCACCGCGGACTCCTCCAAGGAGCAGCTCAAAAAGACTGGTAAGGCTGTCAAGCAAGGTTGGAGCTGCCTCACCTCGCTGTTCCAGGACTGTTGAGCGGCGGAAATTGACGCGCACAATTCGCAGCGACATCGCGGCCGCGGGACGTTGCGTAGAACCTTCAGTATATTCAGCACCGGTTCACGCGAAGTTTGCCTATGCTTGCGTGATGGCTTCGATCCGCTAGAGTGTCGGCCGCGAAAGGCGGCGCCTCTGTCGGGTGCCCATAGCCCATCCGATTTGTTGGGGTTGATTTGGAGGGGGGGTCATGGTCTGGAGGTGTGCTGCGCTTGCTGCTGCTGTTGCGCTGCTCGCGGCTGGCTGCGCGCAGGACAACGGGACAGCGGTTTTCGGCTACCAGGCCGCGCTGCCACCCCAGGCGGCAGACATCACCCCCGACATGGAAGCACAGCTCCGCAAGAAGACACTGGCAAGTAAGGTGCTTGCTGCTATCGCACTCGAGCGGGTCACGGGCCGAAAGCCCGACCCATCGCGTCTTACCGAGCTCAATTGACGCGTGCCCCGAGCACATCAGGGCGACCGTGAAGCCTGCTCCAGCCTTTCCGGAGGCTAACCCCTTACACCTGGAGATGGCAGAAAGCCCTCTGCGGCAGCTGGATTTGCCCTTCATCATGGCCGATTGCGTTGAAGGGAGACAGGCAGGTCGCCGGCCCCCATAACCCGAGTTGTGGAGATAATCGACTGCGTGGTGTGGTACGGGTCAGGATGATGGTCGGCCACTGCGGAGCACGGCATGCGACTGGCGACATTCAATGTGGAGAGTCTCGACCTGCCGCCTCGGGCCAAGTTGCCGATCGAAGTTCGCGCGGAGGCTTTGCGCCCCGTCCTCGCCAGGCTCGATGCCGACATCCTCTGCCTGCAGGAGGTGAACGGCCAGCACGTGCCCGACCGGCCGGAGCGAGTGCTCCTAGCCTTGGATCTACTGCTGGAGGGCACGCCGTACGCCACTTTCGAGCGCATCTCGACAAGCGGGCCAGATGGCCTGGGCGTCGCTGACACGCACAACCTTGTGATCCTGTCACGCTTTCCTATCCGGTCGGGGCGCGAGGTGTGTCACGATCTGGTGCCCCAGCCGCTTTACAGGATGGTCACTGCCGACTCGCGCCCATCTGAGCCCGAGCCAGTTACCTTCGACCGTCCGTTGCTCGGCGCCGACATTGAGCTCCCGAGCGGTGCGCTGCTGACCGTGATCAATGTCCACCTGAGGGCGCCACTCGCCGCGGCCATTCCGGGACAAAAACTGAGCGCCTTTGTTTGGCGCACCGTCGGCGGCTGGGCAGAAGGGTACTTCCTCGCCTCCATGCGGCGTGCCGGACAGGCGCTCGAGTTGCGTCTACTGATTGAGGAGCTGTTTGAAGCTGATCCGCATCGCCTCATCGCAGTCGCCGGCGACTTCAACGCAGAGGATTATGATACAGCCCTACGTATCTCCATTGCAGCGGAGGAGGATACCGGCAATGGCGCGCTGAGCCCGCGCTCGCTCGTCCTCCTCGACCGCGCAATCCCAGCGGACCGGCGATGGACCATCCTGCATCATGGCCGGCCGCAAATGCTGGATCACATCCTGGTCAGCCGTGCACTCTATGGACACGTCCGCGAAATCGAGGTGCACAACGAGATTTTAGGCGACGAGCTTGTCGGCTTCGGCAAGGGTGCGCCTTCTCCAGGCTCCCACCACGCGCCCCTGGTGGTCGAGCTTGCGCTTTAGGCTCACGGCCGCCGTGCGGTGGCGAGCACTAGGCCGCCTAGCAGCAGAAGCGTGCCAGAGACTCCGTCGAGGAGACGGGCCCGACCGCTCGCGAGCAGGTCTCGGACACGTCCGAAGGCCAGCGTGTAGGCAACGTCCGAGATCCCTATGACGACAATGAAGGTAACGGCCAATAAGGAAAGCTGAAACTCCACGTTGCCGCGCGGATCCACGAACTGGGGAAGAAAGGCCCCAAGGAACAGTAGCACCTTGGGATTGCTGAGGCTGACGACCATGGCCTGCAAGAACCAGTCGCGACGCCCTGGCAACCTCACGGCAGCGGCTTCGAGGCTTCTGCCATTCCAGGCCCGCTTCAACTGCTCGAATCCAAGCCAGGCGAGGTAGAGCGCGCCGAT
>Ga0310823_100981_pt1 | contig 12131 bp, 10 predicted proteins | sample P4_ome_3_FD_201316 | JGI IMG/M metagenome (GOLD analysis project Ga0310823, IMG submission 201316) | Sorghum-adapted microbial communities from Joint BioEnergy Institute, Emeryville, California, United States - P4_Day56_Rep3 | ecosystem: Engineered > Bioreactor > SSF (Solid state fermentation) >...
TTTGACGACCCTGGCGATCGGGTGACGCGCCGCTCGCCGACAGAAGTCGTAATAGTCCTCGCCCTCGCGTCGGGTGAGGGCGTCGACCGCCGCGAGCACCTCCGGGTCGAACCCCTCCTCGCGCAGCTGTTCGATCGTCCAATCCGTGTCCTCGACGACGTCGTGCAGCACCGCCGCGATCCGGGCCCGCTCGTCGTCGACCCTGAGCATGACCCGCAGCGGGTGGAGGATGTACGGGGCACCGGCCTTGTCCACCATGCCGGCGTGCGCTTCCGCGGCGAGGGCGATGGCTCGTTCGAGTGTGCTCATCGATCAGCTATTGGATCTCCGTCGAAGGTGGTTCTCGAGACGTTCCGCGAGTCGCGACGCATAGTCTTCCGGGTCGAGATCGGTCCCTCGCAGACCGGTGACTGGATCGCGACGACGGTTCGAGCCGGCGTTCCAACGGCCACCATAGTTTGAATCGAACTCCGGGATCCCGAGATCGAAAAGCGACATCCCGGGCGGCGCGGCCGGGCCGAGGCGAAGCTTGACCTGCCACCGGAGCGGATCCCCCGAAAGGCGATTGGCGAGCATGATCACGGCTGCGTCGGGCAGGAGTTTGAAAAACAGCTCGCCCTCGATGGGTGCGTCGACGACAGCGAAACAGAGCGCCCCCGCCTTTTGGATCGCGCCGCGACTCACGAGAGCTTCCGCCTCCCCGCGCTTGCGGAGGCGAGCCTCCAGCGCCTCCCTGGCCAGGGGATCGAGGTGGTCCGAACCGCCTGACAGAAGTTGCTCGAGACTCTCGAGCGAAAACTGGTATTGCTCGATCGTCCGCCTCGTGCTGCCGGTCGTCTGCGTGAGGTACGCGTCGATCCCCTGGAGCAGATCGGCGATCGCGTTTTCCTCACCCGTGTGATCGGCAGCGATCGCAGCCTCGCCGAACCGCGGCTCCGGAGGAAGCCGCTCCGCCAGGATCGCGCTGCTCAGGAGGCTGTCGCAGTCGACGTGGTTGACGACCACCACCGGGTCTTTGCCGATGGCCTCCGCCCCGGCGTGGATCAGCTCCAGCGCCAGGTTGGTGCTGGAGATCTGGCGCTGCATCCGCGGCGCGGGCGCGTGGTGGTCGACGTTCAGGATCCGGCCCAGCCGGTAGCCTCCAACGACCTCCTCACCCCTCCGCTCGATCCCCTCGACGTAGAAGTCGCAGGCGACGAGGTCGCCCTCGGCGCGAACGATGAGGACGTCCTCGGGCGCCACTCGGTTTGTTGTTCTCAGCAGTGCGATACTGCGCATGTGTGCTCAGGCAGCCTTTTCTGGGTCAGCTACCGCCACCCAACCGTGTCACCGCCGCGCGGCACCGTGTGCCAGGTCCCGTCGGCCACGTGCGATGTCAAGCCGTATCCGGCACCTCCAACTCCGCCTGGATCTCCTCGAACTGTTCGAGCGCGGCGCGGAGGTCCTCGATGATCTCGGCGGCGATCACGTCCGGCTCGGGCAGGTTCGCGCTCTCCTCGAGCGCCTCGTCGCGTAGCCAGAAGATGTCGAGTGAGGCCTTGTCCCGCGCGATCAGCTCCTCGTAGTCGAAGGCGCGCCAGCGGCCCTCCGGGTTCTCCTCGGTCCACGTCTCGCGGCGATCGTGACGGTTCTCCGGGTTGTAGCAGGCGACGAACTCGTCCAGATCCGCGCGGGTCAGCGGGTTCTGCTTCAGCGTGAAGTGCTTGTTGGTCCGGAGGTCGTAGATCCAGAGCTTCTTCGTCCAAGGCTCCTCCCTGCCGGGCTTCCTTTCGAAGAAGAGGACGTTGGCCTTGACCCCCTGCGCGTAGAAGATCCCCGTCGGGAGTCGGAGGAGCGTGTGCACGTCGCACTGTTGGAGCAGCTTGCGGCGGATCGTCTCGCCGGCGCCGCCCTCGAAGAGCACGTTGTCGGGGACGACGACGGCCGCCCGACCGTTGATCTTCAGCATCGTGTGCACGTGCTGCAGGAAGTTGAGCTGCTTGTTCGACGTGCTCGCCCAGAAGTCGTCGCGCAACACCGTCAGCGCCTGCCGCTCCTCCTCGCCTTCGGCGTTGATCACCTTCACGCTCGACTTGCGCCCAAAGGGAGGGTTGGTGAGTACGACGTCGAAGCGATCTCCGGTGTCCTGCCGCAGCGCGTCATCCGTCCGGATCGGCAGCTCCGCCTCGCCGTCCATCGGGCCGATCCCGTGCAGGAGCAGGTTCATGGCGCAGAGACGCGCGACGCTGTCGACGATGTCGATCCCGCGCAGCGCCTCATACTTCAGGTGCCGCTTCTCCTCCCGGCTCATCGTCTCGCCGTGGTGCCGGACGATGTAGTCGTGCGCCGCCAGGAGGAACCCGCCCGTCCCGCACGCCGGGTCCGCGATCCGCTCGCCCGGCCGCGGCCGCATCACCTCCACGATCGCCTGGATCAACGGCCGCGGTGTGAAGTACTGCCCCGCCCCGCCCTTCGTGTCCTGCGCGTTCTTCTCCAGCAGCCCCTCGTAGGCGTCGCCCTTCACGTCCGCGTCCAGCGACGACCACTCCTCCCGATCGATCAGGTCCACGATCAGGCGACGCAGCTTGGCCGGGTCCTGGATCCGGTTCTGCGCCTTGCGGAAGATCAGCCCCAGCATCCCCCGCTTCTTCCCCAGCTCCTCGAGGATGTGCCGGTAGTGCGTCTCGAGCTCGTCACCGTCGCGGGCGAGGAGCGAAGGCCAGTCATAACCTGCCGGCACGATCGGGGTCTCGCCCCACCGCGCCCTCTCGTCCGCCATCTTCAGGAAGAGCAGGTAGGTGAGCTGCTCCAGGTAGTCCTGGTAGCTCAGCCCGTCGTCCCGCAGGACGTTACAGTAGTTCCAGAGCTTGTCGACGATCTGCTTGGAATGGTTCTGCGACATTGCGGCTCCGATGCGAGATAACAACACGCGACCCGGGACCCCTACGGACCATCCCGATCGCGCGCAGAACGTGACCCGGACTCTTGGTCAATACACAGTTTGGCGCCCGGAGCAGGATCCTCCGACGTCAGTTCGCTGCAATCGTGGTCGTATCGACGAACTGGCGCTCGATATACAATGGATGGAGGCGATCGAAATCGGTGTCCGCCGTCAGCAGCACCGCATGCTTCGCCGCGGCAGTGGCCGCGATCCACACGTCGTTCTGCTGAATCCGACCCCATTGGACTCCAGGTACGCACCAATCTTCGCGTACCGATCAAGAATCGTCTGATCGCTGATATCGACGATCACGAGTTCGTTCAGAAGCTCACGGAGCGTTGCCTTCTTTCGCTCGCCCCAGTTTCGCCACTCCGCGAACTTCATGAGCTCGCCGACGGTCACGATGGAAATGAGCGGTCGTTCACGGCGGCCGAGGAGATCGTACTTGGTATCGATCGCTCGCCCGATAGCGTTTCCGCGTACCAGGTGGATCAGGATATTCGTGTCGAGGAGGACCAGCCGATCGAGCGGGATCATGACAATTCCGCGAGAAACCGTTCGATCTCCTCGTCGCTTTCGTCACCCGGCCACTGCCCGAAGATCCTGGCGAGGCCGCTTCGCGGACCCTGCGGCCGGCGCAACGCGCGAGCGCTTTCCGCCACTTCGAGCGCCTGCGGAAGCCTCGACCACGCGGCGGCGTCCTCCTCCGTCGCCGGGGCGAGGCGCTCCGCTTCGATTCGTAGTACGGTCCCCGACGGGCGGTAGCGTACCAGGCCCGACACGATCGCCTTCCGCCCAAAGAACCGCGCGAGCGATGCGGGATTGCCCTCCGTCAGAACGCCACGGACCTTGCTCCCGTTCTCCAGAACCAGCGTGAACGCCCTGTCGCTGTACCGGATCGCGTCGATCGTTCCGACCACCCGGGCCCGGCGGGGTTGGGGCGTCGCGCGACGGAGCTGCCGGATCGTCTCCAGCGATCCCGGTCCCACCCGCACCGTCGAATCCCTCCGCTCGTTCGAGATCTCGACCTCTTCCACCCCGCGCGCGAAAATGGCCGAGAAGCCCTCGAAGACCGCGAGGAGCGGCTCGTCGTACGCCTCGCTGTCCTTCTCCCCCTCGACCGCGTCGCGGAGGCTATCGAGAAGCAGGGCGATCGCTGAGTCGTTCGGATCGACGGTCGGGAACAGCTCGCCCTGACGGAAGCGATCCGGGAGCGCCTCGCGGAGCGTCGGCGCCCTGAGCCTGAGCCCAGGTACCTGTTCCGTGATGTCGAGGACGTCGAACGCCGACGCGGCCTCGAGCCAGGCGGGCGTCACCCCCCGACCCGCGCTCCTCCCCTCGAGCAGCAGCCGCACCGCGCCGCGGCCGCCATCGTCGATCGTGGCAAGGAGGTGACGCATGATCGGCCCCGGCACGCCACCGGCCGCGCCGCTGAGCCCCTTCAAGTGGACCTTGTACTCGGGCATGGGACCACCTCCGTGATGAACACCGCGCCACGATGATAATACACCCCACCGTCAACGCGGCACCGGGACCGTCGCTCGCCGCCCCCGAGCCCCCTGGCCACCGCCGGCGCGGGATCCGCGCTCCGCTCGGATCCGCTCCAGCAATACGCTCGCCGGCTCGTCCGACGGGTCCTGCGGCACCAGCCGACCCTCGAACGCGCGCTTGAGGATGGATTGGCGGAGGCGGTTCGCGCGCTGAGACCACTCCTCCACTGCGCGGCCTAAACGTTCGATGATAGATAGTTGTCTGTCGAGTTCACGAGCTATCCGCTCCTGTTCCCTCCGTGGAGGGATACGCAATGGCAGGCGGGTCAAGTCTTTCTGATAGATCGCTGCAACGTTCGTTGTGGCGCTCTTTACCTTTCCAAGGCTAGATTTGAACTCCGGCCCCACCATTTGTCGGGCAATAAAGGCAGGACAAAGCCCGGGCACCAAGCGGATCCGTAGTAGGTTATTGTTATAAACCGCATTCGGGACAATTTTCGCAACCAGTCCGGTTTTTCCAACTAGCTCAACGCTGTTTCTCGTATTGAACAAAATGTCACCGACTTGAACAATATATCGCTGAACCTCGTCTGGTGTCGCACTCACGTAAACCAAGTCATCGAGGTTGATGTTACCGTCCTGATCAATATTGTTCATTTTCAGGTATGGACTTCTCTCACCCTCTGGACTTGAATGCTGATCGGACCTATTCCGAACGAGTCCCACCTGAGCATCAGAAACAACCTGATCGATAGAAGCCCACACCCACCCCTCCGGTAACTCCGGCAACCCGCTGGTATCCGGCGGCTCGGGCTCCTTGTACCTGCGCTTCCAGCGGTCGTCCGTCGGCTCCCTCCCCTGCGCCCTGAGGCGAGCCAACTCCTCCGCCTCCCATCGCGCCCGTCGCTCCTTCAGGATCCGCTCGAGGAGGACGTCGGCGGGCTCGTAGTCGCGCCCCTCGCGGCGGGCCAGCTCGGCCTCGGTGGGAACGAGCCGCCCCTCGCATGCGGCCTTCAGGACCGACGCGCGGTAGCGCTTCAGGTTCGCGCGAACGCGCTCGAGGGCGGAGACGGCGGCGTCGAGGCGGGTGAAGTGGGCATCGATCTCGGATACGATCCGCTCTTGCTCGTGAAGAGGCGGCAGCACGATCTCGAGGTCCGCCAGGAACGATTCGGGCACGCGGAGCTGCCCGGCTGCGCCTTGCATGACCTGTCGCGCGTCACGTCTAATCGACTCTTGAAGTAGGTAGTGAAGTACGAATCGGGGCAGGATTGCTCCCGTGGGGCGCACAACATGGAATTCCGTCGAGCCCGCGCCTACTCCCCCATGGAGCCTTTCGGCCAGTGCGACCTTCCCGTTCTCCATGCAGGGAGTGATCTTCGCGAACAGGACATCACGTTCCTGAAATCGCTTATAACCCTTTCGGACGTCGCCCCATGCCCGGGTCTCGGATGGATCGAGCCTCCCGGTCCTTTCCTCCACGGCCGCCATCGGGACGAAGGACACCTGGGCGTCATCGGCAACTGCATGATCGGGCTGGGGCGGATTGATCTCGGCCACCTGGCCGAGCGGTACGATCGTCCAACTTCCGGGTAACTGCGTCACGCCGCCAACACTCCCATCAACTCATCCAGAATCTTCTTCAATTCTCCTCCGAAGGCGCGGTGCGCCGCCGCCATCCCGCCCTTCTGGACGAAGGGCGCGAGGTCGAAGTCCTCGTGGTGGATCTCGAGGTTGGCGGCGATGTGGTCGCGGATCATCTCGAGCCACCGCCGCTGATCCTCCGTGAACGCTCGTCCCCGCGCCTCCTGCTCCGCGATCCACGCCTCGAAGCGCTCGCGGACGCGCTCGGGGAACGGGGCGAGGACGTCGTCGCGGCGGGTGGCGAAGCGGACGAGCGAGACGAGGTTGGTGAGGACGCGTTCGGGGCGTCCGCGCACGCGCGAGGCGTCGAGCGTCTCGTACGCGCGCCAGAGCTCCTCGGTGGTCCACTGCCGGGGCGGCGCCTGGATCGCCTCGGCGAGCTTCCTGATGTCGTCGTGGGTGGGGCGCCTCCCCTCGTTCGAGCCGAGGAGGATCTGGAGCGCGACGATCTCGTCGCGGTGCTCCTCGATGAACGCCTCGAACGATTCGACGAGCGCCTTCGCCCGGTCCTTGGCACTCGCGTCGTACCCGGCCTCGAGGACCTCGTCCTGGCTGACGGTGTCGATCGTCTGCTCCATCGACCGCCGCAGTTCCTCGATCAGGTGCCGCAGCTCGGGCTTCGAGGCGAGCGGCATGACCGCCTCGCGGATCATCTCCTCCCGCGCCACGGCGACCTGGTCCTCCGTCGGCTCCGCGTCCTGTGCGAGGCCGAAGTGCTCGCGGGCGCGCTCTTGCTGCGCGTCCGGGTCGAGGGCGTGGACCATCCCCGCGGTGATCTCCTGGAGCGACGGCCCGCCGGAAACCTCCCGGACCCGTTCCTTCTCCGTCGGCCCGAGCTGGAGGTCGAGGCGCGCGAGGCGCCCGGCGAGGGTGGAGACGAGGTCGGGGTCGGTGCTCCCCATCGCGATGGCGTCGAGCAGCTTATCGGTCGAGACCGTCGGCTTACGCTCGAGGGACGGGGAGTCGTTGAACTCGGCGCGCTCGGTGACTCCGACCGCGTCGACGATGACGAAGCGTGTCTTCGCCGTCGCGTCGCGGGTGACGGCTCGCAGGTCGTCGGGCTTGATGACGCGCACGCCGCGCCCCTTCATCTGCTCGAAGAGGACGCGGCTCTTCACGTCGCGCATGAAGAGGACGATCTCGAGCGGCCGGATGTCCGTCCCGGTCGCGATCATGTCGACCGTCACCGCGATGCGCGGCAGGTAGTCGTTCCGAAAGTCGCGGATCAGCTCCTCCGGCTTCCGCCCCGTGGTGCGGTAGGTGATCTTCTGGCAGAAGTCGTTGCCCTTGCCGAACTCCTCGCGGATGATCTGGACGATGTCGTCGGCGTGGCTGTCGCTCTTGGCGAAGACCAGCGTCTTCGGCACCTCGGTGCGGCCGGGGAAGATCTCGGTGAAGAGCTTGTCCCGGAAGGTGCGGATGACGGTGCGGATCTGGTCGAGTGCGACGACGTCGCGGTCCAGCTCCGTCGCGTCGTAGGTGAGATCCTCGTCGAGCTTCTCCCAGCGCTTCTGGCGCGTCTCGCGGTGGCGGAAGTCGACGTAATGCCCCGCCTCGACCCTGGAGCCCTCCTCCGTGATCTTCGTCCGGATCCGATAGACGTCGAAGTCGACGTTGACGTGGTCGGCCACCGCCTGCGCGTGGCCGTACTCCATGACCAGGTTGCGGTTGAAGAAGCCGAACGTCTGCTTCGACGGCGTGGCGGTGAGCCCGACGAGGAAGGCGTCGAAGTACTCGAGGACCTGCCGCCAGAGCGTGTAGATCGAGCGGTGGCACTCGTCGATGAAGATGACGTCGAAGAACTCGATCGGGAGCGCCGGATTGTAGACGACGGGGACGGGCTCCCTGATCAGCGACTCGAGCGTGCCGAGCGAGGTCTCGTCCGCCTCCTCGTCGAACGCGGATTCGCCCTTCAGGATCGAGTAGAGCCGCTGGATCGTCGCGATGCAGACCCGGGCGACCGGGTCGACCTTGTTCGAGGTCAGGAGCTGGACGTTGTACAGCTCCGTGAAGGGCCGGCGCTCATCGGGAGTGATGTAGCCGTCGAATTCCGCCTTTGCCTGCTTCCCCAGGTTGCCGCGGTCGACGAGGAAGAGGACGCGCCGCGCGCCGGCGTACTTGATCAGCCGGTAGATCGAGGTGATCGCGGTGAAGGTCTTCCCGCTCCCCGTCGCCATCTGGATGAGGGCGCGAGGCCGGTTCTCGGCGAGGGACTTCTCCAGGTTGCGGACCGCCCGGAGCTGTGCGGGCCAGAGGCCTTCCTCCGGTACCGGCGGCAGGGCCAGCAGCCCGCGGCGCAGGTTGGCCGACCCGATGACGTAGCCGGGCCGACGTTCGGTCGTGAGCGGCGTCATTCCACGGCCGGGTTCGGCCGCCAGCGGCACACCGGCGATCCACGCCCCCAACGTCTCCGGCCGATGGAAGGTGAAGACCTGCCGGCTACGGGGTTCGGGATCGAGCCGGTTCGTGAAGCGCGTCTCGATCCCCGTGCTCTGGTAGAGGAAAGGGAGCGGGCGCCAGTGCGCCGGCACCGTGTCCGGAAGCCCGGTGCTGTACTTCTCGGTCTGCGCCTCGACGCCGGTGAGCGTGCTCCCTTCGGCCTTGGCCTCGACCACGCCGACGGCCTTCCCGTCGACGTAGAGCAGATAGTCCGCGAAGCCGTGGCCGCTCTTGAGCGGGAACTCGCGCACGGCGACGCCCGGCCCGGCGTGCAGGTTAAGGTCGGAGAGATCCTGCACGACCCAGCCGGCCGCGTCGAGCTGCCGGTCGATGTTCTTGCGGGCATGCGCTTCGGGCGCGGTCACGTCCCCGTTCCTCCATGTCCACGTTCCAGCGTTAGAACGACGGGCGCGGCTTCAACGGGTCCGTGGCATGCGCCGCCCCGTGAATGACCTGAACCTATCCCATTCTTGGCGCCTCGCCCGATGGACGCAAGAATCCAGGGAGCGAAATCGTCGGCGCCTCACTCGCGCTCTCCCTCGGTGTATTTGAAGCCAGCTTATATTGAAGTCGCTGGCGGCTCCGTCACCGGACGGCTCCCGGCATGCCGCCGGTCTCGAGGTCCGCTGCGAATTCGTCAGGAAGGTCGCTCTCGCGGATCGCGCGCGCCGCCCGCTCGACGTCGTACTCGACCCGGACGAATTCGACGGTGACGTCCGCCCCGACGTCGATCACGACGTAGCCCGCCCTCCAGTCGCCGTCCTTGGGGCGACCGACCGACCCCGTATTCACGAAGTGAATCCCGTCGATGGCCCGGTGCCACGGCTTGTGCGTGTGCCCGAACGCCACCACGTCGCCGGCTCGGACGCCCAGATGTTCGGCCATCTGCGAGCAGAATCGATCCGGCCGGTCCTCGGTCCAGTAGACCGTGTTGAGCATCGGGCTGCCGTGGATCAGGATCAAGCGCGGTCCGGCAACGTGACCGCCGAGCGGGCGCAGGTCGAGGCGGAACGGCAGACCACCGAGAAATCGTTTCGTCTCCACCGAGACGTGCTCGCGCGTCCAGGCGTAGGAGAGGTGAGCGAGTTCTGCCTGCCGCAGATCCTCGTACCGGCAACCGCAGTGCTCGTAGTCGGTCGCCGTGGTGCTGTCGTAATTGCCGGCAACGCCGCCGATCGCGCGTGAGCGGATCAGCGCCGCCGCTTCGTTGGGCCACGGGGCGTACCCGACCAGGTCGCCGAGGTGGTAGACCGCGTCCACATCCGAGCGCGCATCGATGTCCGCCAGCACCGCCTCCAATGCGGGCAGATTGGCGTGGATGTCCGAGATCAGCGCGTAGCGCATGGCTTTTCTTGTGTCAGGGAGCGACCGCCACGGATCGGACCATCACCGTCGACGACACCGGGCACAGATCGCGGAACTCCGCGGACGCCCTGATGGCCTCGGAGGCGCCTTCGCGCGGGATCGCACGGAAACCGAAGCGGGAGAAGAAGTCCGCCGCGGTTTCGGTGAGGAGGTAGAGGTCCGTGAGCCCGCGGCGCCGAGCGGCCCCAACGATCGCTCGGGTGAGCGCACCGCCGAGGCCGCGGCCGCGCCAATCCTCCGCGACCGCGACGGAGCGAAGGAGCCCGTCGGTCCCGTACGTCTCGAGCCCCGCCACACCCACGATCCGGCCGGCGTGCTCGGCGACCACGAACTCGGCAAGCCCAATCTCGACACCGGACGTCGGCAGTCCCGCGCTCGCCACGAGCCCAACCACGGCGTCCTGGTCCTCCGGCTTCGCGGGCCGGAGAAGGGGTGCAACCTGTAGGGTCTCTTGCATAGGGCCCTCCACCATGCCTCTCAGGAACAGCACCCAGGTGCGCAGCAAGACGTCGACGTCGCCTCGACTCCGGCCGGGCGCTTCGCCTCGGTTGCGGCCGGGCTCGGCACCGTCGCCGGCTTGGTCGCGCGGACGAAAGCGGCCATGATCCGGCCATCTACGGCCTCGGCGAAGGCGTCCACGTCCAGCCCGGCCTCCTCGAGGAACGACCTCGCGTCTTCCACCCGGTAGATGCGCGTCGGCTCGACGGACGGGTTCTCGAATCCGACCGCCTCCAGCAGTCGCTCGAACTCACTCGCCTCGAGTGCGCCCGCCACACACCCGACCCAGAGCTCCATCGACCGACGAACTTCCGGCGGCACGTCGCCCCGAACGACCACGTCCGACACAGCGAACCGACCGCCGGGCTTGAGCACCCGGAACGCCTCCTTCAGCACCGTCCGCTTGTCGGCCGATAGATTGATCACGCAGTTCGAGATGATCACATCGACGCTGTCGTCGGGGAGCGGGATCTCCTCGATGTAGCCCTTCAGGAACTCGACGTTCGCCGCTCCGACCTCGGCTGCGTTCCGGCGGGCGAGGGCGAGCATCTCGTCGGTCATGTCGAGCCCGTAGGCCTTCCCGGTCGGACCCACCCGCTTGGCCGAGAGCAGGACGTCGATCCCGCCCCCCGAACCGAGGTCGAGCACGACGTCGCCCTCCTTCAGCTCCGCCAACGCGGTCGGGTTCCCGCACCCGAGCGAGGCGAGCACCGCCGCCTCCGGAAGCGTCGCCGTGGTCACCGCGTCGTAGAGGTCGCGCGTGATCGGATCGGTCGAGCCGCAGCTTCCACCCGTCCCGCAGCACGAGGCCTTCTCCTGCCCCTGCATCACTCGGAGCGCGGCCTGGCCGTAGCGCTCCCTGACGATCTCCCGCACGATGCCGGTCATCTCGCCCCCATATCAACAAACATTGATGAATGTGACAACAAAAAACGGGTCAGTCGCAACACCGCCCTTCGTCGACCTCGTTGCACCCGCACCCGCTCCACGCAGCTTCGTCCGGCCTCCGCTCGAGGAGGTACGCCGCCATCTCTTCGAGGACCTCCGGCCGGAGCGAGTAATAGTTCCAGCGCCCCTGCCTCCGGTCGCTCACCACCCCGGCTTCCTTGAGGACCTTCAGGTGGAACGAGAGGCGCGACTGCGCCGCGCCGATCGCATCCTGGAGCTCGCAGACGCACTTCTCGCCCGAGGCGAGCAGATCCACGATACGGACCCGCGTCTCGTCGGAGAGCGCGTGGAACCACCGCGCCGCCTGAGTGATGTTCACAGCCGTCCCGTTCATGTCTCCACAATACATCAACTCATATTGATCCGTCAAGATCCACGGCGACTGCAGCGGTTGCGGATTTGGACCATTTCTCGAAATGCGTGATCCGGCTACCCCCGGGGCCACCCCCGGTACTCGCGGGATCCGGCGACCTCTCGAGCGGGGAGTCCCGTCTGCGCCGATCAGAGCCGGATCGTCACGCCCAGGATCCAACCGCCGGTGCCCGTGTCGAAGATGAATCCGTTCTCTTCATCCTCGAAGTCCACGTCGAGCTGACGGTAGCCGAATCGGAGAACGGTGCCCGTGCCGATCTCGTAGCCGATCGTGCCGAGGAGCTGCCAGGTGAGGTCGGAGCCGATGCCGAAGCCGCCGATGTCGCCGTGACGTGACCCCGTTTTCTGTACCAGCCGTTATGGGAGTACGGGATGGGAAGTGGGATTCCCCTCGGTCATGAGAATGATCTCGCTCTCCCCCTGGTGGGGGTGGACGAAGGCCGGAGCGCCGACAA
>Ga0310823_100983_pt1 | contig 12124 bp, 8 predicted proteins | sample P4_ome_3_FD_201316 | JGI IMG/M metagenome (GOLD analysis project Ga0310823, IMG submission 201316) | Sorghum-adapted microbial communities from Joint BioEnergy Institute, Emeryville, California, United States - P4_Day56_Rep3 | ecosystem: Engineered > Bioreactor > SSF (Solid state fermentation) >...
AATCCCGATACGCGCAGTGTTACGTCAACCCGCGGGCGCCCGAGCTGGACCAGCGGTATTATTTCGAATCCCGTGACCCGCCGCGAGGATGGTTCCCATTGGGGTCTCGCACCCATGAGGGCCAGCGCTTGGGCAAGATCGTCACCGCCGGTGCGCATATTGGACGTTCCCCAGGCGCTAAGCGCAATGGCTTTCGGCCATGTTCCGTGCTCCTGCAGGTAACGCGTGACAAGCTGCTCGGCGGAAGCCTTTCCCAACTCCCATGCTGTCGGGGTCGGCACAGTTCGGTTATCGATGGAATAGAAATTGCGGCCGGTGGGCAGCACGTCAGGCCGGCCCCTTGTTGGCGCGCCTGAGGGGCCTGCGGAAACAAAGCATCCGTCCAGTGCCGTCAGCAGCCCTTCGATCTCTTGGTTGCCGCATGCGTCGAGACGTGGCGCAATATCGGCTCTAAGGTGTTCAAGAACTGCCGCTGTCTGTCGCCACGCGGGATCCGCCGCACAGCGTCCCTCGATCAACTCGATAACGAGCTTTTCGAAGCGCTCGACCGTGTCCCCGCATGTTCGCCATGGCTCGGACGAGATTTTGGCCAGAGCCTGCGGCCTCGGCCCGCGCCACGGCTCGCCAAACGCACAATCCAACGGATCGAAATCACCGAGCCCGAGATCGCCAGCCAATGCCCGATGGATGGAGGCGTCAGATGGAGCGGGTCCGCGTGGCACACGAACAAGAGCGGCCAGCAGATCGGTCCGCAATTGACCTTCCGGCGTGCGTCCGAAAATGTGCAAACCGCCCCGAATTTGCATCTCTTTCAGCTCGCACAGATAAGCATCGAGCTTCTGGAGCTTGCTTGTGATTGGCTCGGTGCGGCTAATACCGCAATCCTGATCGAGCCCAAGGCGTTCGGCTTCAGCGATAATCCGCGCGCCGAGGTGTTCCGCGCGGCGCCGGTCGAGCCGCGATGCATCGTAGTATTCGTCAACCGATCCCTCAAGCTCTCTGAGCTCGCCATAGCTTTCGGCGCGGGTGAGCGGCGGGGTCAGGTGGTCGATAATGACCGCCGATGTTCGGCGTTTCGCCTGAGCGCCCTCGCCGGGATCGTTCACAATGAACGGATAAATGTTCGGAATCGGGCCAAGCACCGCTTCGGGAAAGCAGTTGGCGGAAAGCGCAAGAGCCTTACCGGGCAGCCATTCCAGATTGCCATGCTTTCCCAAATGAATGACTGCGTGTGCGCCGAATACCTCGCGGAGCCAGATATAAAATGCCAAATAGCCGTGTGGCGGCACTAATGCGGGATCGTGATAGGTCGATTTTGAATCGATGTTGTACCCTCGCGCCGGCTGAATGCCGATCACAACGTTGCCGAACTGTTGGAGCGGTAGCTGGAAGCTGCCGAAAGAGAAAAACGAATCGTTTTCCGGCTCCCCCCACTGCTTCAAGACGGCGTCCTGAACGGCCGGCGGCAGCACAGCAAAAGCTTCCCTGTAAGCGCCCATGTCGAGCTGAATGCTTGAATGGCGGCCCTCGGTTCTTTCGTTCGTCGGACCTGATGCGAGCAGCGCCATCAGCTCATCGGAGCTGTTAGGAACGTTTCCGAGCTCGTAGCCTGCCGCCTTAAGCTCCTTCAAGACAACAACGGCGCTTTCTGGCGTATCGAGACCGACGCCGTTGGCGATGCGGCTGTCGCGGTTCGGATAATTCGCCAATATGAGGCCGATGCGCCTTTCATTCCTCGGCGTGCGGCGCAAGCGTGCCCAGCCCAAAGCCAAGCCGGCGACAAATTCTGCGCGATCCGGAGCCGATTGCAGCTCGACCACATGCAGCTCTGTCAGCGGGTCGCGGCCAATATCCTGCTTGAAGCCGACAGCGCGAGTAAGAATGCGGCCGTCGAGCTCCGGCAAGGCGACGTGCATGGCGATGTAATGTGGCGAGAGGCCTGCGGTCGAGCTTTCCCACGTTTCGCGGGATTGTCCGCTGAAAACAACCTGCAACCACGGTGCATCCGTACCGAAGGGTCGTGCGCTCTCGCCTTCACCGGTGGCAAACGCGGTGGCATTAAGGATAACATCGGGCGGATTTCGCACGAAGGTCCGCCGCACGAAATCGGCGGCTGCTTCTTCCCGCAAGCTCGAAACATAAAGCGCCTCCGCATCAAAACCGCGCAGCGCGAGCGCATCTATGAGCGTATCGACGGGCGCCAGATCGCCTGCTTGCATAAGTGCGCGATAGAAAATCAGAACTGCACGAAACGCATTGGAGCTGTTGCTGGATAAATTGGCTGCGGGAAGGGAACGATAAACTCCAGCTTTGGGAAGTGGCTGTGCGATCGCCCCAACTCGTTCGCCCTTCAACAAGCCTGTCAGGCCCTCGAAGAACCGCAGCGCATTGCCAGGCCCGCCTTCGCTCAAGCACCGCCACAGATTGAGCAGGTCCTCGTGAGGCACCGTCGAAAGCTCGAAGAGGGCCGCATCGGGCTTGTCGTCGCCAGGCAATGCAAGAAGGATTTGCCCTCGGGCTTTCGCCGTCTCGCAGATCCGTTCGACTCCATAGGCCCAATAGGATGCGCCTCCGAGCAGCCGCAGGACCACGCAGCGGGCGTGCTGAAGCGTCCGTTCGATATAAAGATCGACCGAATAGTTGTGCCTGAGCTTCAAGTAATTTGCGAGCCGTAATGACGGGACATCGCCATTTCGTTTCTTGTGGAACTCGCCATACGCGCGGCTCAGCAGCGCAAGCTCGGTATCGGCCGCCGAGAGAATGATAATTTCAGCCGGCGATTGCCCCAGGTCGACAGCACTTTCACCGTCATCGATTGTGCCGCTTTCAATCGCAAGGATGTGCATGGATCAGCCCTTCTCGATGCGGGGTGAGTGCACACCTGCAATCAGCGAAATACAAAATGCCGAACCAGTGCTCATGATGCAGCGCCAACCAAGACGGACGAAATACGGGCGCGGTCCAGCCCCTTGAGCCCGATCACGACGAGCTTTCCCTCGCGCGCCTCATCCGGACGCCAAGGTCGATCGAAATAGGTTTCCAGCCGCTGCCCGACTCCCTGGACTACGAGACGCATCGGTTTGCCGGTCACAGACAAAAAACCCTTCACCCGGAGCACGCCGTCATCTGAAAGAATTTCTCGGATGCGCTCGGAGATGCTTTCCGGCCCCTCGACACTGGCTATGTCGACAGAAAAGCTTTCGAAATCGTCGTGATCCTGCGCACCGTGATCTTCGTCATCGTGATGTGAACGACGATTGGGAGCGTCGTCTTCCGCGGCGGCGCCGATGCCGAGAAGGACGCCAGCCGGCAAATTGCCGTTGGCCGCGCGCACCACAGCAACCCCGTTCCGCTTGTCTTGCGCGATCCTTGCTTCGACCTGCGCCAGCTCTTCTGGCGTAAGCAGATCGGCCTTGCTCAGAACGATGAGATCCGCGCAGGAAAGCTGATCCTCGAACAGCTCCTCAAGCGGGCTTTCGTGATCGAGGCTTTCATCCTCGGCACGCTGCCGAGTAACGGCGTCTTCATCGGCAGCAAAGCGGCCATCGGCCACGGCACGGCCATCGACGACAGTCACCACGCCGTCAACAGTGACCCGCGTTCTCACCTCAGGCCATGAAAAAGCGCGCAGCAGAGGCTGCGGCAGTGCCAAGCCGGACGTCTCGATGACGATATGGTCCGGAGGCGCCGGACGCCGAAGCAGCGATTGCAGCGTCGGGAGAAAATCATCGGCGACGGTGCAGCAAATGCAGCCGTTCGCAAGCTCGATGATATCTTCCTCAGAGCAGCCCGGCACGCCACAGGATTTCAGCAGCTCGCCGTCCACTCCAATGTCGCCGAATTCGTTGATGATCAATGCCAACCGCCGGCCGCCTGGCCTTTCGACCAGTGAGCGGATCAGCGTTGTTTTCCCGGCTCCGAGAAAACCGGTGATGATGGTGCAGGGTATCCGCTGGGCCATCGCGAATTCCGTCTCCCACGTGTGGTCAACGTGTGATGGTCGGCTGAAAACAGCCTCATCGAGCGCGCGATTGAGCTGTCAAGAGTACGTGCTCGCGCTCCGCCGGAGCAGAGCACCCCTCTTGCATCCGCGCGTCTTCATTGGACGTTCGGGAACACCAGAGCTTCGATATGGCCAACGAACAGGGCCAGACCGATTCCCGCTACGACGGCACCGGCAAGGCGGACATTCGTTCGCGTTTTGCCGTCACTCTCAATCATCCAACGGCTGGCGAAACCGGCAGAAATCGCGATAACCAGCTGGATCAGCGTGAACCCCGCGAGATAAGCGATCAGCGGCGTGGGTTCAGCACCGAAAATCGACTCGCCATAGGCCCAGCCATGGAAAAGCCCGGCGCCAGCGAAAAGAATTCCAAGAGCAAAGGGAGAAACATCGCGGTTGCTGGCGATAATCGCGCCGAGCAGAAGCACAGAGGCCGCAATCACCAGCTCTGCCATCGGCAATGTGACGCCGCCAAGGTGGATGAGGCAGCCTGAAAAAGCGCCGATCGCGAATACAGGCGTCAAGGTCCACAGCTGGCCGGCGAGCGCTGCGGCCACACCGACAGCCACGATGAACGCGAAATGATCGATCCCAATCACAGGATGGCCAAGGCCGGAGAGCAGGCCCTGCATAAACGTTTGCGGTATCTCTCCACCCATCGCATGGTGGGCTAAGGCGGGCATCGTGGTCGCGCACAAGGCGAGCAATGCCCATCCAGCGACACGTGTCACATAAGTTGAGGAAATCGCCATGGTATCCCCCATTCAAAATGGCGGGGGGGAATCGAGACTGGACGCCGATCGCAGTACGATCGCACGCCAATCGCGACCGGATCACCCCGTCCGTTCACGCTCTTCTCCGACGGCAGGTCTCCTGGCTCGCGAATCGACACTGCATCCACCTTCCCAGCTGATTTGGTCAGCCAGTGGCCTACCGGATGCAAGCTCCTCGCTCACAGTCGCGGGGGCGGCCGCGGCTTCGACTCCCGATTTGGGTCAGTCGTCCCGCGTTCCCTTTTAATCTCCGGATGGAGAACCGTCGGGCGAAACGGTAATCGGAGCCAGGCGGTGCGTCAATCGCGTTGAGGTCTGACGATGGCAAACGAAGGTGGGTATCAGCAAGCGGTCGGACCGCGACAGGTGACTCTCGTCCTCGGCGGCGCACGATCTGGTAAGACGCGCCGAGCACTTGAGTTGGCGTCGGCATTCGCTCGGAAAGTCTACATTGCAACAGCCGAGCCACGTGACGACGAAATGCGGGCGCGAATTACACGACACGCTGAGGAAAGGGGTTCTACCTGGAGAACTGTCGAAGCTCCACTGGAGCTCGCGAACGCGCTTGCCGACACCCACGACGCAGAGATTTTTGTCGTCGATTGCCTCACACTGTGGCTATCGAACCTCATGCACGCCGGCCGCGATATTGAGGCGGAAACCCAAAAGCTTCTGACGGCGCTCGAAACCTGCGCAGCTCACGTCGTACTGGTCTCGAATGAGGTTGGGCTGGGCATCGTGCCTGACAATGCACTGGCCCGCGCCTTCCGCGACGCGCAAGGCCGACTCAATCAAGAGATCGCACGCGTAGCCGACGTGGTTGAGTTCGTGGCAGCGGGCTTGCCGCTGCGGCTAAAGGGATAGTCCGATTAGACGATGCTTCCCCTGCTCGAGAGATCGTTCGAAACTGCCTTCTACACCCGCCGAATTGAACAGCTCTCATAATTCTTGAACCACGGGAGAAACACTAATGCAGCGGCTTGCAGGCAAGGTTGCGCTCGTCGTTGGTGCAGGCTCGGTAGGACCTGGGTGGGGAAACGGGCGCGCCATCTCCGTTCTTTTCGCCCGCGAAGGCGCGAAGGTGTTCGGCGCTGACAGAAACATTGACGCGGCTGCCGAGACGAAGCGGCTCGCGGAGGCGGAAGGCCACACCATCACGATCGGCGAGGTCGATGTCACCAATCCGGAGTCGATCAAGGCCATGGTCGATGCCTGCATGCAAACCTACGGCCGCATCGACGTGCTGGTGAACAATGTCGGCGGCTCCGCCCCCGGCGATGTCGTCAGCATGCCGCTGGAGGTGTGGGATCGCCAATTCGACGTTAACGTCCGCTACGTGTTTCTGACCTGCAAGCACGTGATCCCCATCATGATCCGCCAAGGCGGCGGCTCCATCGTCAACCTCTCCTCAATCGCGGCACTGGCGCATTTCGGCCCCGAGGTGGTCGCCTACTCGACGGCAAAGGCCGGCCTCATTCACTTCACGCGAGTCACCGCCGTGCGCTACGCGCGCGACAACGTCCGCTGCAACATCATCGTGCCGGGCCTCATGGACACGCCGCTCGTCGAGCATCGGCTCGCAGGCGAGCGGGGTAGCGGAGACGTGGAAGCGCTGCGACGCCGCCGGAACTCACAACCGCCCATGGGCCGTATGGGCACGGCCTGGGATATTGCACACGCGGCCCTCTTCCTCGCATCGGACGAAGCGCGCTACATCACCGGTGCTGAGCTGGTTGTCGATGGCGGACTTTCTGCCACGGTGCGGCTCGCAAGCGACAACTAAGAACCAAACAGACTCCCGCGAGAAAGGCAGACAAAGAATGAGCCACGAGCAAATTGCGCCTGAAATGAAGATCATGCCCAAGGTCGGCAGCTCACCGGACGATCGTATGCCGCCGATTCCGCCGGAGCGCATGACCGAGGCACAACGTGCCGTGGCCGAGGAATTCAAGGCCAAGCGGGGCCACGACGTCGATGGTCCGTTCCTGCCGCTCATCCGCAGCCCCGAGATCTTCAAAGCGGCAGACCATCTCGGCCGCTACATCCGCTTCGAGAGCCCCATCCCATCAAAGCTCAAGGAGATGGCGATCCTCATCACGGCGCGGCGTTGGACCCAGCAGTATGAGTGGTACACGCACCGGCAGGTCGCCATGCACGCAGGCCTTTCGCCAGCGATTGCCGACGCCATTGCCGAAGGCCGCGTGCCCGATCAGCTCGCCGAAGACGAGGACGCCGTTTATCGCTTCTGCACCGAGCTGCATGCGAAGGGCACTGTCAGCGATTCAACTTATGAGAAAGTGGTGAAGTTGTTTGGCGAGCAAGGCGTCATCGACCTTTGTGCCATCTGCGGCCACTACTCGACGCTTGCCATGGTTCTCAACGTCGTGCGCACGCCGCTGCCTGACGGTGTGGAACCGCCGTTGAAGCCGTTTCCGGGATAGCAGCTCCTCTTTCCACGGGAAAAAGAGCGAAGCTCGAAGGTGCGCGTGCTCGCGCGGACTCCTTCGGCCGGATCTGTCCAGAAATTTCAGGCTACTTCGCCCCTGAGCCGCGATGCCGCGCGCTCAGGGCCGATCAGCGGGAGGAGGGACTTGAGCTCGGGCCCCTGCTCGCGGCCTGTGAGCGCCAAGCGCAGAGGATGGAAAAGCGCACGACCCTTGCGCCCCGTGTCGGTCTGGAGCGCTTTCGTCCAAACCGACCAGGTCCCCTCATCCCACGGCGGCGCCGGCAGGAGCTCGGCGGCGCGCCGGCAGAACTCCTCATCCTCGATCACCGGCGTGATCGGCTGCGAGACGACGGCCCACCACTCCACGGCATCCGCCAACCGCGTCAGGTTCCCGCGCACGGCCAGCCAAAACGGCTCTCCTCCGGTAATGCCCAGCTCCTCAAGGCGATCCTTGACCTTCTCGTACGGCATCTCGTGGAGGAGTCGGGCATTGATCGCGCGGAGCTCCGCTTCGTCAAAACGCGCCGGCGCGCGTGAAACCCTCTCCACGTCGACGAGCTGCACTAGCTCATCGAGGCTCTGATGCGCCTCGACGGCCTCCGAGGTGCCGAGCAATGCGGCAAGGCTCAGGATCGCCATGGGCTCGAAGCCCGCCTCGCGCAATGCCGCTACAGATAGGTGGCCCAGTCGTTTCGAAAGCGCCTGCCCATCGGCGCCGACCAACAACGAGTGGTGCCCGAAGGCGGGCGGCTCGGCACCCAGCGCCTCGAACAGCTGAATTTGCACACCCGTGTTCGTGACGTGGTCCTCGCCGCGGATCACATGAGTGACCCCGAAATCGATGTCGTCGATTACGCTCGTCAGCGTGTAGAGGTACGTGCCGTCGGTGCGGATCATTACCGGGTCGGAGAGCGATCCAACGTCGACGGTCTGGTCGCGGCGCACCAGATCGACCCAGGTCACCAGCGTCGGCTGCGGCTTCAGCGGATCGGATGGCTCTGTATTCGCCAGCCGAAAACGCCAGTAGGGGCGCCGTCCTTCGGCTTCGAGCTTGCGGCGCTCCTCATCGGTAAGCTTCAGAGCAGCGCGATCGTAGATGGGTGGCAATCCCCGGGCAAGCTGACGCTTGCGGCGGCGCTCCAGCTCCTCAGCCGTTTCATAACAAGGATAGAGCCTGCCCGCTCGCTTCAGCTTCTCGGCAACCTCGTCATAGCGGGCCGTGCGCGCCGACTGGCGCTCCTCGCGGTCCCAGGTCAGCCCCAGCCACTCGAGATCCTCGCGGATTCCCTGAGAAAGCTCCTCGGTCGAGCGCTGGATGTCAGTGTCGTCGAGGCGGAGGATGAACGTGCCGCCATGCCGCCGCGCAAAGAGCCAGTTCAGCACGGCGGTGCGCACGTTGCCGATATGAAGGCGGCCGGTAGGGCTCGGGGCGAAACGGACGGTTACGGTCATTCGGATTCCGGTGCTCGCTGCTCGCGTGACAGGCACCCTACACCGCGCGTGCCCGTAGGCAAACGCGGCCATATGGGTCGCGAATCGATCATTTCAGGAACCGGTCATACAGGCCGAGCAGAACCTCGACCAGGATCAGAATGATGATGTACCACTCGAGCCTATGGCTTGTGCGGGTGGAAAGCAGGTCGGCCATGGTGTCGGCCGTCTCACGGATCACCTCGAGCTTCTGGCCAATGGCGCGCGCCCGCACTGCCAGGTCATAGTCATCTGCCAACTTGACCCAGAGACGCTCGAGCTCGGGATGGTCCCAGAGCACGTCTGGTCGATCGGCGGCCTCGATGCGGCCCGCTAGTCGCTGCTGAATGTGAAGCGCCTCTCCGATCTGGCGGACTAGCGCCGCACGGTTGCCTCGTAGCAGCTTGCCGCGCATGAGGCTGTTGGCGACAGGCTCGATGCGGTCGAAAGCCTCCGCTATCCGGATCTCGTCGTACCCCAGAGCCACGCTGACGGCCAACGCTTCCGCGACGAGCAGCAAGCGCTCAGGCGCATCGTCTTTCAGAACGACATTTCCGGTGAGCGTGACCGAGTCCTCGGCGCCTGGCCTGATGGTGATGCTAACGCTTTCGCTTTCTCGTACCGTCGTCGGTTCGATCAGACGGCTGCTGATACTTGCGATGAACTCCTCCTGCTCGCGAGGGGTCATGCGGATGAAGACGGCCGCGCCGAAGCGAAACAGCACGGCCATGCCCTTTTCGCCGACCGGCAAGGCGAGCGGATTGGTGGAGAGCTGCCCCTCGCGCTCCAGCCCCTTGATGTCGATATGCTCCGCAAGCTGCAGCGCTCGCGCTTCGAACGTCAGCTCGGGTGCTTCCATCCCCGCGCGATGGCGGGAGCCATCGTCACGCATAGCTGCTGGAGAAGGGCTCAAGACACCTCGCCGCCGTCAGCGCGCGGCCTGACAATGCGTGGCGCCGAGATTGCTGATTGTGTACCGGCCGGCGCCTCAAGGCTTTCACGGAACTTATTAGTGATCGGATAGCGCCGATCGCGCCCAAAGCTGCGGGTCGTAATCTTCACGCCGGGAGCCGACTGGCGGCGCTTGTACTCGGCGAGGTAAAGCATCCGTTCTACGCGCTTCACGGTTGCTGGGTCGTGACCACGAGCAACGATCTCGGGCAATGGCATCTCGTGCTCGACCAGACATTCCAGGATGTCATCGAGCACCTCGTATGGCGGCAACGAATCCTGGTCCGTCTGGTTCGGCCGTAGCTCCGCCGAGGGAACGCGCGTCAAAATGTTCTCCGGAATGACGATGCGAGCTGGCCCCTTGCCACCCTTGGGAACGTGCGCGTTGCGCCAACGCGCGAGGCGATAGACTTGCAGCTTGTAGAGATCCTTGATCGGGTTGAAGCCACCGTTCATGTCGCCATAGAGCGTGGCGTAGCCGACTGACATCTCGGACTTGTTGCCGGTCGTCACCAGCATGCTGCCGGATGCATTCGAGATGGCCATCAGCATGGTGCCGCGGACGCGGCTTTGGATGTTCTCCTCAGTAGTGTCCGGTTCGCGTCCGGCAAAGGTCCGCTCCAAGGCTGACATGAAGCCCGCGACGGGGGCTTCGATCGGCAACACCTCGTACCGCACGCCCAGAGCTGCAGCGCATTCGGCCGCATCGGACAGGCTTTCGTTCGAGGTGTAACGGTAGGGCAGCATGTAGCAGCTCACGCGCTCCGGCCCGAGCGCATCCACACACAAGGCAGCCACTAGCGCAGAGTCGATGCCGCCTGACAGGCCAAGCACCACGCCAGGGAAACCGTTCTTGTCCACGTAATCGCGCAGCCCGAGCATGCAGGCCTGATAGGCAGCGGCCGCATCCTCCTCGACGACGGCCTTGGGGCCAGGCTTGCACCACCAGACTCCGTCCTGCTGCTCCCATTCGGTAACGACGACCACCTCCTCCCAGGCGGGGAGCTGCACAGCGAGGCTGGCATCGGAGTTGAGAACGAAGGAGGCGCCGTCGAACACGAGCTCGTCCTGACCGCCAACCTGGTTCAGGTAAGCGAGTGGCAGCCCGCTTTCGGTGATCCGCGCGACAGCGACATTGAGGCGAAGGTCCGGCTTCAACCGGTCAAAGGGCGAGCCGTTGGGCGAGACGATGATCTCCGCGCCGGATTCTTGCAGGCACTCGATGACGTCCTCTTGCCAGATGTCCTCACAAATCGGCACGCCGATACGCACGCCGCGCACGTTCATCGGTCCGGGTAGCGGGCCGGCGTGAAACACGCGCTTCTCGTCAAAGACGCCGTAATTGGGCAGGTCGACCTTGTAGCGCACTGCCTGGATAGCGCCTTCATCCAACAGAGCCACCGAGTTGTAGGCGCGCCCCTCCTCCGCCCACACGGTGCCGACGATCAATGCCGGCCCGCCGTTCGCAACATCCCGGGCGAGAGCTTCCAGTCCCTGTCGTGCGGCCGCGGCGAACGCGGGTTTGAGCACGAGATCCTCGGGCGGGTAGCCGGTGATGAACAGCTCGGGGAAGACGATGACATCGGCCCCGAGCTGGGCCGCTTCCGCGTGTGCACGCTTGGCCTTCTCGACATTACCGGCGATGTCGCCGACCACTGGATTGAGCTGAGCCAGCGCGATCTTGAAAGTTCTGGGCATGCACCAGTTCTAAGCGGGAATGAGCGCTTAGCGAATAGCGAATGATCGAAGCGTCAGGTTCCACCAATCGCTACTCGGCACGTCGCCATCGTTTCTCAACCAAAAGCAGTTGCCGCCGACTGCTGCACCCCGTTCATCCGATCCTGCCTCAGCCGCTCAGCGATCAGGAAAGCGAGCTCGAGTGCCTGATCGGCATTGAGCCGCGGGTCGCAATGCGTGTGGTAGCGGTCGGAGAGATCCGCTTCCGTGATCGCCGTCGCGCCGCCCGTGCACTCGGTCACGTCTTGGCCCGTCATTTCGACGTGGATCCCGCCGGCGTGCGTGCCCTCGCCCCGATGGACATCGAAGAACAGCTCGACTTCCTTCAGGATGCGATCGAACGGCCGTGTCTTGTAGCCCGACGCGGCCGTGATCGTGTTGCCGTGCATCGGATCGCAGGACCACACGACGTTACGGCCCTCCCTACGAACGGCGCGGATCAGCTTCGGCAGGTGCGACTCCACCTTGTCAGCGCCGAACCTGCAGATGAGCGTCAGCCGGCCAGGCTCGTTCTTGGGATCGAGGATGTCGATCAGGCGCAACAGCTCGTCAGGTTCCAAAGAGGGGCCACACTTGACACCGATCGGGTTGCGGATGCCACGGCAGAACTCGACGTGAGCATGATCCGGCTGCCGTGTGCGATCCCCGATCCACACCATGTGCCCTGAGGTTGCGTACCATTCGCCGCTCGTGGAATCGAGCCGGGTCAACGCCTGCTCGAAGCCGAGCAGCAACGCCTCATGG
>Ga0310823_100998_pt1 | contig 11949 bp, 7 predicted proteins | sample P4_ome_3_FD_201316 | JGI IMG/M metagenome (GOLD analysis project Ga0310823, IMG submission 201316) | Sorghum-adapted microbial communities from Joint BioEnergy Institute, Emeryville, California, United States - P4_Day56_Rep3 | ecosystem: Engineered > Bioreactor > SSF (Solid state fermentation) >...
TTCTCGTAGCCCAGATGGGTGTCCATCTCGGCCTCAAGCATCTCCTGCAACGTTTCGGCAAACAAGTCTTTCAAAGCATTCTGTGCGTCCTGAGCGGTGACCAGGTTATTCTCCTTGATAAACGCTCAAAGTTGCTCCTTCGACCACAATCCCATGTGTGCTCCCAACCTTTCTATTATTCCTATTGTAGCAGGTCTGGGAGTTTACACATTTTATTTTACAGACTCTTATACCACAGTTTTGAACAATTAAGTATAAAGAATGAGCCCTCGCACGAAGCGGAAGCCTCGTCGAGGTCTCATTCTCATCGGCAGATGATGTGAATGGATACTTTCCATCTCTTATTTATATCTTGAATTGCAATCTCGTCAACTCCTTTTTTTGTGACAGGTACGAAAGACATGCCTACACTTATCAGCACGAATGTTGACTGTTTCATTCAGGGAGCCGAAATTCTTATATGAATGAATTTACCCGAATCATATGGAGGGTATAACGGCTGAATTGGTGCTTTGATACTGGAGAAAAAGGATTAGAATCAGTTTTTGTCGAACTGCTTCTTAGATAGAACGGATTGGGTTGCGATTAACCCGACTTCGAGGATGAAACAAGACAAGGGAACATACATTTGGTGACAATCCATTGTCATATAAATAAGCTATTCTAAAAGTGAACACGAAACCGAAAGAGGAGAGCATCATGAGCGTCAATAAGCAATTTTGGAATTCTACAATCGTCACAAAACGGGGAGTGGTCAATGGTGTTTGTGATCGTCATAAAAATATAGTTACCGAGCCGGATTGGGCATCAATATTCTTCTATTTGTGACGACTGGGGATTTAGATGGGGCTGACGTTACAGCCATTAGTCTAATCTATAGGAAAGTTTGTGGCTGGCTAATACTTCAAAGAGAATGAAACTGTTCATAACAGACACCGAAGACATCGTATAGAGTTTTCGTAATTTGTTGGAATATGGTGGTTTTGCAAAGGAAAATGTTATTTTGCGTCGAAATTTTCAATAAGCAGAAATAATTGTGGACGTTAATAATAGACGCCTTTTATGTTCAATATCCAATGGTTCAAGGGGAATGCTCTATGGATAAGAAACAATTAACAGAGCAGGAAATAAGGACGCGCTATATTACACCTGCAATTCAAAGTGCCGGCTGGCAGCCTGCTCAAATTCGTGAAGAATTTGCGATCACAAAAGGAAGAATTATTGCCAGAGGAGGCAAATGGAAGCGGGATAAGGCAAAGTATGCCGATTACGTTTTGTTCTATAAACCACATATACCTTTAGCCATTGTTGAAGCAAAAGATAATAATCACAGCATATCTGACGGAATGCAGCAGGCTCTTGATTATGCCGAGAGGATGATGGTTCCGTTTGTTTTTACGTCCAACGGAGACGGGTTTGTATTTCATAACCGAAACGCTGCTCATGGTGTAAAAGAGCAATTCATGGGTTTGGATGAGTTTCCTTCTCCTGATACATTATGGCAAATGTATAAGGAAAATATGGGGTGGGATGAACTGCAGGAGAAGGTCGCTGTTCACCCCTATTTTACAGAGCGCGAGGACAAAATGCCTCGTTATTATCAACTTAATGCCATCAATATGACTGTCAATGCAGTTATGAAAGGCCAAAATCGCATATTGCTTGTTATGGCCACTGGGACAGGCAAGACATATACCGCTTTTCAGATTATTTGGCGCCTATGGAAAGCTGGAGTAAAAAAACGCATTTTATTTTTGGCGGATCGAAATGCGCTCATTGATCAAACCTATTCTAACGATTTTGCGCCTTTCAAGGATAAAATGACGATTATCAGAAATCGAAAAGTAGACAAGTCTTATGAGATTTATTTGGCCCTTTATCAGGGCTTGACCGGAGAAGGGGAAAAAGACATATTCCGCCAATTCAGCCCTGGCTTTTTCGATCTTGTTATTGTCGATGAGTGTCATCGAGGCAGCGCAAAGGCCGACAGTGAATGGCGTGAGGTATTGGAATATTTCCACACTGCTACCCAGATTGGGCTGACGGCTACACCAAAGGAAACGAAAGACGTTTCCAATATCGATTATTTTGGTGAACCAATATATACTTATTCACTGAAACAAGGCATTGAAGATGGATTTCTCGCGCCGTATCGAGTTATACGAGTATTGCTCGATAAAGATGCTGAAGGTTTTCGGCCTTATAAAGGTCAAACGGATCGATACGGCAATGTTATTGATGATCGTGAATATGGTGTTAGTGATTACGACCGGGAATTGGTACTGGAGCAACGAACGAAGATGGTTGCAAAAGTGGTGTCTAACTACTTGAAAAAGCATGGAACACGCTACGATAAGACCATCTTTTTCTGTGTGGATACGGAACACGCCGACAGGATGAGACAAGCACTTGTAAACGAAAATTTGGATCTGGTTAATGAAGATGAACGTTACGTGATGCGAATTACCGGGGATGATCCGATTGGTAAAAAACAACTGGACAATTTCCGAGATGTGACAAGTCGTTATCCTGTTTTGGTGACTACTTCAAAGCTTCTGACCACTGGCGTAGACGTGCAAATGGTTAAGAACATCGTACTTGATGCCAATATCAACAGCATGACGGAGTTTAAACAAATTATTGGCCGTGGAACGCGTGTCCGTGAAGATCTGGGCAAAATGTTCTTTACGATTTTTGATTTTCGTGACGTTACTCGCCTGTTCGCTGATCCTGAATTTGACGGACCAGCCGAGCAGGACGATTCTTTTACACCAGGAGAAAATGGGGAAGTACCGGATACACTTGGAAATTCAGGAGATGAGAACCCTGGCGGCACTGTCTACGATCCCCCTAATGAAGAGGAACCAATAATTCGGGAACGTCGTCAAAAGTATTATGTTCACGACGTAGAAGTGACAGTGTTAAAGCAACGGGTCCAATATATCGACAAAGATGGAAAGCTGATTACGGAGTCTTTAACGGACTATACTCGCCGCAATGTACGGAATCAGTTTGCTACATTAGACGACTTTTTGAACACTTGGAATGCGTACGATCGAAAACAAGCGATTTTGGATGAGCTCGCTGGACAAGGAGTATTAATCGAGGAATTGCAGGAGCAGATTGGGAGGGAGTTTGATCCTTTTGATCTTATTTGCCACATTGCATTTGATCAAAAGCCTTTGACGCGGCGCGAGCGAGCTAACAATGTGAGAAAGCGTAACTATTTTGCCAAGTATGGTGAACAAGCCCAAGCTGTTTTGAATGCTCTTCTTGATAAGTATGCTGATTCCGGCGTAGAGGATTTGGAGACTTTGGACGTGTTAAAAGTGAATCCTTTACGGAACTTCGGTACTCCGCAATTTATTGTGAATCGCATTTTTAACGGAAAACAACATTTTGAACAAGCGCTGCGGGAACTGCGCAATGAGTTGTATGTAGCTTAACTGGAGGAAAATGACATGAGTGTTTCGGGCACGACAAAGGCATTAAAAGATATTATGCGCAAAGATGCGGGCATCAATGGCGATGCCCAATATATTGAGCAAATTACGTGGATGCTGTTCTTAAAAGCAATTGATTATAAAGAGCAGGAGTGGGAATTGACAGAAGATGATTACTATCCCGTTGTCCCACATGAATATCGCTGGGGGACATGGGCTGAGAATCCTGAAGGTTTGACCGGGGAAGCTTTGCTCGCCCATGTAGAAAACATGTTTGCAGTACTGCGGAATTTGGATACAACAGATGATCCCAAACGCAGAAAGTGGCTTATTCGTACCACCATGGAGGGTGTCAACAATTTTATGAAATCGGGCACCCTGTTAAGACAGGTCATTAACAAAATTAATGCCGATATTAATTTTGACAACATGCCTTCAGGGCATTTGTTTAATGGTCTTTATGAAACGATGCTGAAAGATTTGCAGAGTGCGGGAAAAGCAGGTGAGTTTTATACTCCGCGTCCGGTTACAAATTTCATCGTCAAAATGGTGAACCCAAAATTGAGAGAGTTGGTCCTTGATCCAGCTTGTGGGACTGGCGGCTTTTTGACTAGTGTTATTGAACGATATGAGATCAATACTACAGAAGATTACAGGCTCTTGCAGAAAACGATAAGAGGAATTGAAAAAAAGCCCTTTCCGTATTTGCTTTGTGTAACCAATTTGATTGCCCATGGAATTGATGTGCCTGACATCAAACATGACAATACGCTTCGCAGACCTGTAACAGAATATGGTCCAAGCGATAAAGTGGATGTCATTGTAACTAACCCTCCGTTTGGTGGGGCTGAGGAAAAGGCAATTTCTCAATCGGTGCCGGCGGAACTTCGCAATACAGAAACGGCTGATTTATTTCTCGTTCATATAATGGCGCTGCTCAAAGATGGCGGACGCTGCGGCATGGTTTTACCGGACGGGTTTTTGTTTGGTACAGGGGTAAAGGCGGCAATTAAAAAGAAATTGCTTGAAGAAAACGACTTGCATACGATCGTACGCTTGCCTAAAGATGTCTTTGCACCTTATACGAACATCAATACAAATTTGCTGTTCTTCCAAAAAGGAAGGCCTACCAAAGGTGTATGGTATTATCGGCTTGAAATGCCAGAAGGATATAAACACTTCTCTAAGACAAAGCCAATGCTGGATGAACATTTTCGCCCGGTAGAAGAATGGTGGGAACATCGGGTGGAAAGTGATGTTTCTCAGTATGTGCCTGTGGAAGATATTATAGCCGCCGATTATAATTTGGATTTTTGCGGTTTTCCGCATGAAACGGTGGAAATTTTGCCGCCAGAGGAATTTATCGCACGTTATATCCATGAAAAAACGGTGATTTCTGCTCGAATTGAGGAAATTTTGTCGCGCATTTCTGTTGCGTTAGAACAGGAGGATAATCGATGAAAGCGGCAGAACTTCGTAAGTCTATCTTGCAAGCTGCAGTACAAGGAAAGCTCGTGCCGCAAAATACCCATGATGAACCTGCCTCTGAATTGCTAGAACGTATTCAAAAAGAGAAAGCACGGCTTATTAAAGAGGGGGAAATTAAAAAGGAAAAGCCGCTTCCGCCAATTAGTGAAGATGAAATCCCTTACGATTTGCCAGAAGGGTGGATTTGGTGTCGTTTTGGAGAAGTAATTAGTTTGACATCTGGCCAACATATCGAAGCATCAGCATACAACAGTATTGGGGATGGGGTTCCTTATTTAACAGGTCCCACTGATTTTGGTCCAAAGTATACTGTTATTTCTAAATGGACTACAAGCCCAAAAGTTTACGCCAATAAGGGAGATATTCTGATTACTGTAAAAGGTTCTGGAGTAGGTAGTATTAATTATCTTACTCAAAATGCAGCGATAGGTCGACAGTTAATGGCTATAAAAACTATAGGTGTTAACAAACCATACGTGTTCTATTTTCTGATGCATTATAAAACATATTATTCAAATAAAAAAACAGGTATTGCAATACCAGGTATTAGTCGTGAAGATATTTTAGAGACAGTATTCCCACTCCCTCCTTTGGCTGAACAACAACGTATTGTAGATAAGGTTGATGAGTTGTTGGTACTTTGTGACGAATTAGAAGCCGCTGAACAAGAGTTGAACAAGCTGGAAACTCATTTTGTTGAATATCTTCCGAAAGCCATCTTGCAAGCCGCAGTGCAGGGAAAGCTCGTGCCGCAAAATATCCATGATGAACCAGCTTCTGAATTGCTGGAACGAATTCAACAGGAGAAAGCACGGCTTATTAAAGAGGGGAAAATAAAAAAGGAAAAGCCGCTTCCGCCGATCAGTGAAGATGAGATCCCTTACGATTTGCCAGATGGATGGGTTTGGTGTAGGTTGGGAGAATTGATAACTTTATCGGAAAATAACAATATACACAGAACGTTGCAACCTGATGAAATAGTTAACTATGTTGATATAGATTCTGTAGATAATGAAAAATATATTGTTAAGGCAACAAAGCAATTACCGGTTAGTAGACTTTCTTCAAGGGCAAGACGAGTTCTTACAAAAGGAAGTATAATTTATTCTCTGGTTCGTCCATATCTTAATAATATTGCTGTTATTGAAGAAGATAAGCCCAACTACATAGGCAGTACCGGATTTGTTGTTTTTAAGACGATACAAATACCAAAAAAATACTTTATGACGGTTCTTTTAAGTCCGTATATTGCGGAATATTATTTGTCGTTAATGTCTGGTTTTAACTCACCGAGTGTTTCACAGGATGAATTTTTAAGAACTCCTTTTCCACTCCCTCCACTTGCTGAGCAACAACGTATTATTGCTAAATTAAATGAACTAATGGAACTTTGCAATAACTTAAAGTCTGCCTATAGTATGCCTGTTGAGAGCAGGCCATCTCAATCAACTGCTATAGAGTCTATAACTGAAACAGATTCTGAGCCCATAGAGTTAGCAATGGTTGCCCGTGGTGATGGGAAAAAACTCTCAGCAAAAGCTATGGAAGTTATTGAAGGTCTTTTTGCGGAGGATAAATGATGGCTGGTTCTATTGCTGCAAAAGCCAAGTGGGTTTTAGGAACAATGGGAATAAAAGATACACCAGCTTTATATTTGGATGAGATTGCGGCATCGCAAAACATTCGGGTAGGTCGAGCTGATCTTCCCGACGATCCGGATTTGAGCGGCATATTGCTTTTTCGGGGGAGTAAACGTGCAATTTTGATCAATACTTTTAGCAATAATTTGGGGCGTATTCATTTTACCTTTGCTCATGAATTAGGGCATCACTTTCTGCAGCATACCCCAGATTATATTCAGGACGGTCAAACCGGATTCCGCTGTACAAAAGAGGATATTAATCACGAATATAAACCTCAGGAAAGAGAAGCCAATCAATTTGCTGCAGAATTACTGATGCCAGAAAATCAAATACGTCCCATGATGTTCGGTTCTATTTTAGACTACACATTAATTTCGAATATCGCTCGACAATTCATGGTTTCTAAGCATGCTTGTTGCAATCGATTATTGGAATTTACACGTGACCCATATGTTGTCGTTCGCAGCGAAGGTCTTGCAGTCAAAGAGATACGTTTTTCTCCTGCTGCAAGAGGGAATAAGATGAAATTGAAAAAAGTACCTTATGGTACGGCAGCGTATGAAGCCATTGTAAAGAAAAAGAACCAAAATGGCTTTGTAGAATGTGATCCCGCAAAATGGTTTGTAAGAACCAATCCCGCTATTAAGTTATATGAATGGACTCGCGGTGATTTTGAGCATGGTGTGGCAATGACGATTTTACGTTGGTGAGAATTTTTTAGATGTTTATGATCAAAACAAGAGGCATGTGGGTGTTTGTAATGCCCTCCCGATGTCAAGACACGAATTTTCTCGGAATAAGTTATGACCCATTCTACGATGCAGCCGAAGTAACAACAAGTAGTCATTATAAATTTGGTCATTTTTGGTCTTGAAGTGCCTGATTCGGTTGTAAAAATGGACATAACGAGCTAGCCCTTGGCGAAGCGCTCAAGGGGTTCAAACTCATTCAGGTAGATAAATTCGTACTTTAATGAGCAGAAATACCTTTCTATCCGGCTGTTGTTTCTGGCCCGGTCTTTGCGTCTATGGAAACACGGACGCCATCTTGTTCCATCAGTTCAAAGTAAATTGCATTAGTGAAATGGGAGCCTTGATGATTTTCGGTTTGCAATGGCTGAATACCCGTCAAAATAAAGCAACACAAATTCCTTCTCCAGCGTGCTGGAAAGCTCGTAATTCAAACACTTTTAGGCTGTACCAGTAGATGATTTTGAACAAATACATGAAGCCTTTTCCTATCCGGATATAGGTGATGTCCACGCCCATACTTGATTCGGACGATCGATCTGCAACCATTGTATTGGCGGCGATTTCGTTGACGTTTTGTTTTTCACGACCGACTTCTAGTTGGTCTTGAATTCTGAGATGTATCGATTTCGCTTTTCTATATCTACGCAGTATAACTTATTTTTCACTCTCCTGTGCTCAACCTTGGGGAGCATTATATTAAGCCTAACTTTGGACCTAATCCAAATGAATATTTTCGCCAGCTAATTGAAAAAGAAAAACAACGGGTTGAAAATATAGTTAGTGATCACACAAGATTGGAACTGATTGGTTGGAGATTAGCATGACCTATTGCTTTGCTTGGAAACAGAATGGTTGTGTTTTTTTTGTTGGAGATACATTAATGTCCAGTGAAAAAGTTGAAAATTTCACTTCAGATATAAGCTCAATTGGTGAGAGACATGGAAAATACGGCGATTATTATGTTGAGGAAACTACTTCTAAGTTATTCAGAATCAAGGATTTATTAATCGCTTATTCTGGAGATGAAGAATGTATAAAGGATATTATTGAACACATTAACTTACAGTTAGAATTTTTTGATATTGAAGAGATACTGCAAAATATTTCGAATTCATTCTCGCCAGCAACTATGTTTGAATTATTAGTTGCCAAGAAAACAGCAGGCTCTAATATGTTGTTTTATGTAAGCCCATCTTCGTTCTATAACATTGAAGAGGCTAAGAGTATTGGGAGTGGCAATAAAATCCCGGAACTTACAACTACATTATTAAATTTCACAAAGGGATTTGATTTTAGAGAAGATGATACCAAAACAATTCTAAGCAAAATGGTTGCTTTTTTGCAAATTATAATATATAAGAATGGATTTTTAGAATTTGGTGTGGGGGGGACAGTTTGTGGAGCTTGCCTAGAAGAAGAAATCATTTGGAATGATGATTTATTGTATATTTTTTATGAAAAAAATTTTGAGAGCAGAAAGACATTAAATGTATCTGTTCGGGAGGATCTTTTATTAACAGGGTCGGATTATAACGAAATAAATAAGATATTTGGAACACTTTCTATAAATAATGATAAGGATAATTTTAAAAGTGGTAATATTATTATTAGGAAATTACTTAAGATACTAAACACCACGCCTCCAAGATTTATTGTATTCTATAGTAAATTTTATAATTGCATTTTTTTTAGTGATATAAATAGAAAAAATATTACTAATATTGGATTTAGGTATTTAAAACGCGGAGCTCTGATAAAAATTGCTTTGATTCATAAACCTGAATTAATTTTCTTACTATGTTCATACCGGTCGGAAGAAAAAATAAATATACCTGTTTTCTACATCGAGTCGATTCAACTCCCGTATGTACCAAGAGAAGATTTGTTGAAAAACGTAAACAACATTGAAGATGTATCAGATCTAGAGGATACGTATGATTTTGATTTAAACGAGATTGACATCAAAATTCCCAATGACTTAAAAATAGTTATCGACACTAACAAAATAAACGAAATTGATAATGTCATTATTATTGATTTTAAGTATCTTTTTTCAAAGATAATAGAACGTCTTGATCATTATAAAGGTATTAACATCAAGCTTAATGCTAAGAATATTTTAGAAGTATTAACCAGATTTTTGAAGAGATATACTAATGAAAGTTCGCTTAATTATTTTATAGTTTTTTATTCAAATAGTGATGATTATAGCATTGATGGAGAAAATATACTTGAAGATTTTTTAAGCTCGATTGAAAATGTAGTAAGTTTTGATTTTTATAATGGTAATTATGAGCTAGGAGTATCTGCGAATATATCAATCTTCTTAAAAGAATACTATGTAAATGAGGATTACTTTGGTATAGACAAAGTATTTATAGTATTGGATAACGTTTCGATTAACTCCATACTTGAACTTCTTCCTACATCAAATTATAACCTAGAAGAAACCGATTTAATTTTAATAAGAAATCATAAATATGAGACTAATATCAAAGTTCCAATAGTGTATTTCGTCATTGACTACTTAATAGATGATATGTTTGGTATATCGTATAATAATGCTCTACTATGGGATTCTTATAAAGGTACTACACAGGAAGACTCCATAAAAAATATGATCAACGATTCATTCGAGTGAAATTAAAATCAAATAAATTTTACCCTGCATTACGCCGGAATCCCCAGTTGAGTCCGTATAATTGTGTAAAATGGTAGACTTCCAAGAACAAAGGGAGCCATATTCAAATCCCTCAGTTAGAATGATGGTGTCGATGCAACATTCAACAGGAGGAGAATTTGATATGGCTCAATACCAGATTAACTTAGATTCTCAGCTTTTGCATCAACTTTTCTTGGGAAATGCGCAAGATGCCGGTGTCGCAAAGTTGCTGGAATCGGTACTGAACCAAATCTTACAAGCGCAGGTGACCGAACAATTGGATGCGCAGCGTTATGAACGTACTGAACATCGGCGAGGTTATCGCAATGGCACCTATCCCCATCAACTACATACGCGCATCGGCACCATCACGTTGAGTGTACCGCGCATCCGTGGCGGCAAGTTTACGACGGAACTGTTTGCCCGTTACCAGCGCAGTGAACAAGCCTTAATCCTCACCATGATGGAAATGGTCGTTAACGGTTGTGTACGGTAATATAAAAATACCCAAAATGATCAAACGGATTTCCCCAAAAAAATCGTGCAAAATTCCCCACTTTAATCGTGCGGAAATGGACCGAATCTAGCAACTCCGCTAACCTGTTCGTAGACAATGACGAGGGGTGCGGGGACGGGGAGATGCTGAAAGTGAGTCAGATTGAGACGATCAAAAACATGCAGAGCAAGGGGCTTGGGCCGAGCGCGATCGCCGAGCGGCTGCAAATTGACCGAAAGACGGTGAGGAAGGTTATGGCGTCCGAGACATTCGAGCAACGGAAGCCGAAAGCGGCAGTGGCACAGCCTTCCAAGCTGGATCCGTACAAGCCGCTGATCCAAAGCTGGCTGGAGGAAGACCGCAAGAATCGCTACAAGCAGCGGCATACGGCTCAGCGCATTCATAACCAGCTTGTGGCGGAGTGCCCCGAGTATGACGCCTCCTATCCGCTGGTCCAGCGGTACGTACGCAGCCTGCGGGAAGCACGCCACCAGGAAGGAACGCTGGAGCTGGAATGGCCGCCGGGCGAAGCGCAGGTCGACTTCGGTGAAGCCGATGTCTACGATGCGGACGGCGAGAAGAAAGTCTGCAAGTTCCTATGTGTCACCTTCCCCTACAGCAACGCAGGCTACACGCAGCTGTTCGGCGGTGAGACGGCCGAGTGCGTGGTGCACGGTTTGCGGGATATCTTTCACCGGATTGGCGGTGTTCCGGGAAGACTGGTCTTCGACAATGCCAGCGGCGTAGGCCGGCGGGTGAACGAGAATGTCCAGATGGCTGATCTGTTTCTTCGCTTCATGGCCCACTACGGCTTTGAGGTCACGTTCTGCAACCCGTACGCCGGCCACGAGAAAGGGAATGTCGAGAACAAGGTCGGCTACTTCCGGCGCAACTTCTTCGTGCCGCTGCCGACGGTGCCGGACATGCAGGCCTTTAACGAAGAGTTGCTCGGCCGCTGTGAAGTCGACTGGCAACGCGAGCACTACAAGAAGAGTGCCCCGATTCATCTGCTCTTTGAAGACGACAAGAACGCGCTGCTCTACCTTCCGCGCCACCCGTTCGCCGCCTGCCGATATGCGCGGGTGAAGACAGACGGTTACGGCAAATTCTCCATTGACGGCAAGCACTTCTATTCCTCGTCGCCGGAGTGGGCCGGGCGCGAAGTGACCGTGCGAATAGGAGCCCATACGGTGGAACCGCTGCTGCCCAGCGGCGATCCGATTATGGTTCACCTCCGTCTGTTCGGCAAGCAGCGGACAGACAGCGTAGATGTGCGGACAACGCTTGTATTTCGCAAGAGAAAAATGCTCATTTTCGCAGCGAAAAATGCCAACGGCATCTTGCCAGCGCGACAATCATCCCGGGATTCGTTCCATCGCTTGCTTGAAGCGAAAGCTCTCCCCGGTAAACGAGAGAATATGCGCGTGATGAACAAGACGGTCCACCAGCGCTGACGTCAGTTTTG
>Ga0310823_101012_pt1 | contig 11767 bp, 10 predicted proteins | sample P4_ome_3_FD_201316 | JGI IMG/M metagenome (GOLD analysis project Ga0310823, IMG submission 201316) | Sorghum-adapted microbial communities from Joint BioEnergy Institute, Emeryville, California, United States - P4_Day56_Rep3 | ecosystem: Engineered > Bioreactor > SSF (Solid state fermentation) >...
ATCACGCAGCCGGTCAGCGTACAGGCGCACCGCGCGGGCGCGGGTCTCCTCATCGAACTTCCGAGGTGCAGGCACGGCTCCAGTCTCCTTGCTAGATCAGAGCCTCTCCACCACCCAGGGCGATTCAATCCGCCGCCTGTTCAGCGTGTTCCACATCGAACATCCCCGCCGCCGCCCGCGCACCCTGGCCTGGTCATCGTGGCGACGACGCCACCAACACCGCGCCCGCGCCTTGCATTACCAGCGCCAAGAAGCCGCCCGCGCGTGGGCGAAACGATCTACGGCTGGAGTACTAGCGTCGCGCCACCGTCCGGTAGCGAAGCACTGCCGGATGGCGCTCGTACGGCCACTCCGCCTCGGGGATCATGTACTGGATGGTTGTGTACGACCCGTCCGTCGTGCTCTTGAGCGACGGCGGTCCATCGAACCCAATCACTCGCCAGCCGATGTGATCGACGTTCCCACCGTACACGGGGTCGGCGTAGAAGCCCTGCCGGGTGTTGAGCACGAGGAGCGGGAAGAAGTCGAGGAAGTCCTCGTTCATCGGCTGATTGCCCGCGGGTGCCCCGCCTGTCCCGGTCTCCTCCCCGGTGATCTCGTAGCGCGCCGGCTTCGGTGCGCCCGACAGCTGCTCGAGGACGCGGTCCTGGGCGTCCTCGTCGAGCTCGACGAAGGGCTTGCCGCCCTCGGCCAGGGCGAGCTCGTCGAGGCGGCGGACCCCGTCGCGATAGAGCTCGCCGCGCCGTCGGATGCGCGCCTCCCACGACTCGCGGTCCTTGCCGGTCAGCTGCAGGAAGCCCGATCCATCGGCGGCCGCGTACACGAAGTCGGTGCCGGAGAGCATTCGGTCGATGAATCGCACGACCTTGGCCTCACGTGCACCGGGATGGTGGTCGGTCGGGATGATGCGCGCAGTCGCCGCTTCGATGGTGTCCCACTCGTGCTGCGTGAAGAACAGGGGCTCGTCGCCGTCGGTCGCGCGAATCGGCACGACGGCCCAGTCGGCTTGTCCCATTCGTCTCGGTCCCTTCTTCTCAGCAACGGTCAGTGCCAGCCGTGGCGGTCGTGGGCGAGCATGTGGTCGACGCAGCGCCACGTGTTGGCCATGATCGTCAGGACGGGGTTGATACCGGTGGCAGTGGGGAAGAAGCTCGCGTCGAAGATGTAGAGGTTCGGCACGTCGTGTGCGCGGCACCAGCGGTCGACGACCGAGGTCGCCGGGTCGTCACCCATCCTCGCCGTACCGAGCTCGTGCGAGGTGTTGCCGGTGATGCGTTCCATGTTCACCGGGATCACCTTGCTGGCGCCCGCCGCCTCGAGGATTTCGCAGTTCTTGGCGACCTGCCACCGCTCCTGGGCGTAGTCGTTTGGGTGCGGGGTGTGCGTGATCCGGGCGACGGGCAGGCCCCACGCGTCGACGACCTCCGGGTCGAGGTCGACCCGGTTGCTCTCCACCGGGAGGTCGTGCAGGAGCAGACCGATCTTCATCGAGTGGTTGAAGAACTCACGGTCGGCGTCCTTCGCGGCCTGGCCCCAGGTCGGCCTCCCGGGGAAAGTCCAGTTGATCGGGTGGCCGATCATCGAGGGGAAGATCAGCGATCCGAGCACGTGCCCGCGCGACTCGTCGGTCTCGTAGAAGTCGAACGAGCAGAGGTTCATGTAGTGGCCGGACCAGCCGAACAACGGGTCGTGCAGCTCCCGGTCGAACAGCCCCACCGCGAACGAGTACTGGTGGAACGTGGCGTTCTTGCCGACCATGCCGGAGGAGTTGGCCAGGCCGTCCGGGAACAGGGCCGACTTAGACAGCAGCAGCAGCCGAGGTGTCTCAATCCCACCACAGGAAACGATGACGACCTTCGCCTCCTGGACGAACTCGACGCCGTCCTCGTTCTGGTACAGCACGCCGGTGCACCGGCCGTCCTTGCCGACGAGGATCTCGCGCACGTAGCTGTCGGGTCGAAGCTCGAACCGGCCGGTGGCGAGCGCGTCCGGGATGAAGGTGATCAGCGTCGAGCTCTTCCCCGTGCCCGGGTCGGGGTACTGCTGCCAGAAACCGTTTTCGCTGAACGGTTTGCGTCCCCGGTAGGGTTCGGTCACCTTGCCCTGAGGCATGGGGAACGTGCTGTAGCCGAGCTTGTCCATCGCGGTGGCGAAGACCCGGCCGATCTGGCTGAGCGGGGACGGCTTGGTCGGATAGCCGCGGCTGCGCCAGCCCTCCCAACGGTTGGCGCCGGCCAGCCCCGAGGTGCCGAACTCCCACTCCACCCGCGTGTAGTACGGCTCCATCTCGTCGTAGGTGATCGGCCAATCGACGAGACTCGCCCCGTCGATGTCCCCGAGTAGCGAACGCAGCCGGAAGTCGTTCGGCGTCATGCGCGGCACCATGCCGCCCCAGTGGGTGGTGCCGCCTCCGACCACCTGAGGCGTGGCCGAGAAGTTGGTGACGGCCGCCTTCTCCTTGTCGTTGCGGCGGAAGGTGCGCGGCTTGAGCTGCGGATCCTGCCACAGGTAATTACGGTTGAGGATCTTGAGCTCGTCACCGGACGCGTGCTCGGGCTTGAGCCACGGGCCACGCTCCAGCGCGACCACCCGCAGCCCTGCCTCGCTGAGGAGCTTGGCGGCGGTGGCGCCTCCGGCGCCGGTGCCGACGATGACGACGTCGACTGGTTCGGGCTTCTTGTGGCGCATCACGATCACACCTCTCGAGACGGCGCCGACGTGTGAACGCCGGCGCGGCCAGGGACGATGAGCGGTTCCAGAGCCGCCCACAGCTCGTCAGGAACGTGGACATCGAGCAGGTCCCGGGTCTGCGCGACCCGCTCCGGCCGGGACATGCCGACGACCGTCGAGGCCACCCGCGGATCGCGGGTGGAGAACTGCAGCGCCGCGGCGGCGAGCGGCACGCCGTGTTCTCCACACAGCGCTTCGATGGCACGAACTCGCTCGATCACCTCCGGCCCGATCGGGGCATAGCAGTACGTCGGCACCACATCCGGGCCACGCACCAACATGCCGCCGCCGAAGGGCGCCGCGTTGACGAATCCCACGCCGCGCTCCACGCACTCGGCGATGAGCGGCTCGGCTGAGGAGTCCACGAGGGTCCACCTGTTGTGGCTGAGCACGACCTCGAACACGCCGGTCCGTAGGTAGGCAAGTTCGAGGTCGATCGGCCCGGCGGCGACGCCGAGGTACTCGATGACCCCTTGCGCGCGCAGGTCCACCAACGCCTCGACCGCGCCGCCCGGGCCGGTTGCTTCTGAGAAGGTGATCTTCTCGGGGTCGTGCAGATACACCAGCGGGAGCCGATCCAGCCCGAGCCGCTCGATGCTCTCCTCGACCGAGCGGCGCACCCGGGCTCCGGAGAAGTCCGTCGTCCCGGGCACCGGGTCGACCTTGGTGGCCACGAGCGCACCAGCAGGCAGCCCGCCGTGCTCGGCGATCGCGCGGCCGATGCGCCGCTCGCTGTCGCCGCCGTTGCCGTACTCGTTCGACGTGTCGATGAAGGTGAACCCGCTGTCCAGCGCGGCGAGGATCGTGTCGACCGCGGTCCGTTCGTCAACCTCGTAGCCGTACTGGGCGGGGAAGCTGCCCAGGGCACTGGTACCGACGCAGACCATCGGGACCGACAGCCCTGTCGTGCCGAGCTCACGATGTTCAAGCGTGCTCATGTCGTCCGTTCTGTACTTGCCGCCAGGACGCCCCGACCGAGCTCGCGCGCACGATGAGCTCGGGGACGACCGGCGGTCCGTCGTCGATGCGCTCGCCTCGGACGAGCGCGAGGATCTTGCCCACCGCGAGCCGGCCCAGCGCGGCGAAATCCACCCGCACCGTCGTCAGCGGTGGACGGAAGTAGGCGGCTTCGGGAAAGTCGTCGAATCCGACGACGGCGATGTCGTCGGGTATCCGTACGCCGCGATCGGTGAGCCCGGCCATGAGACCGAGTGCCGTCTGGTCGTTGGCGACGAAGACCGCGGTGATCTTCGGCCTGGCGATCACCTCCGCCGCCGCGCGACAGCCGGACGCGGCGTCCCAGGACGTCACCACGGGTTCCGGTGCGGGCAGTCCGGCGGCAGCCAGGGCCTCCCGCCAGCCGCGGATGCGCGCTTCGGTGGCCAGCCAGCCAGGTGGTCCGCACAGGTGCAGAACACCGGCATGACCGAGCTGCACGAGGTGCTCGGTGGCGATGCGCGCCCCGGCGACCTCGTCGACGGCGAAGTTGTTCGGCCGTGGCGTCCCCCCCGGCTCGAACACGACCAGCGGCACGTCGGTGCTGACACCGTCGAGCGCGTGAACCGCGGCTTCTACCGGCGCGAGAACGATGATGCCATCGACGTGGTCGTTGACCAGGTGCCCGATCGCGGCGCGCATCGCGGCCTTGTCGGTCTCGGCGAGGCCGACAAGGTTGGTCGTGTATCCCTCCCGTCGCGCCGCCTCAGCGATCCCGGTGAGTGCAACCGAGGGCCCGTGCTGGGTCAGGCCCCAGCTCACCACGCCGATGCTCATGGTCCGGCTGGTGACCAGGGACCGGGCCACGGGATTGCGGCGGTACCGCAGTTGTTTGATCGCTTCCTGAACGCGTTGGCGGACCGCGGGCGTCACGTTCGGGTGGTTGTTGACGACCCGCGAGACGGTCTGCGGCGAGACCCCGGCGAGCCGTGCGACGTCGACCATACGTGCCGCGCGGGGCTGCGGGCGTTGATTCGGGTCCCTGTCGTGCATGGGGCCGTTCACGGGGTCACTCACGAGCCGGTCCTGAAGGGCTGGGTAAGACCTGCGGCCTCTTTGATCGAGAAGACAAGTCTCAAACTGCGTGCGTGGTCCTCGACCGAGGTTGGCACCGGGCCGCCCTGGGTCGCGGCTAGGAAGGTGCGCAGGACTCCCGCAAGATCTTCGTCGGGTGGCTCGGCCCGGGTCGGCTCACCACCGCCCACGACGATGCCGTCGCGCAGGACGACCAGGTCGCGGACCTCCACCACGCCGCCCGCGCCGCGCAACGTCCAGTCGCCGTCGTAGGGCGTCTGTCGGCCGCGCGCTGACCAGGTACCGCAGTAACTGACCGTGGCACCGTCGTCCAGACGCAGCAGGGCAGCGACGTCGGTCTCGCCCGAGTACGTCGTCCACTCCGGTCGCCTGCTCGTGGCCGCGACCACCGACGCCTCCTGCCCCGTCACGTGACGGAGCAGATCGAGGTGATGGATCGCGAGGTCGTCGAGCAGCGGGTGGGCTAAGGTAGCCCGCCCGCCCTCAAGGACTTCGGCCCGGGCGACGTCGATCCCGACGTGGCTGAGCTCGCCGAGCGTCGCGAGCTGCTCCCGCATGCTCGCCACCCACGGGCGCTCCCGGTAGTTCTGACACACCATGACCACCCCTGACTCGGCGGCGGCAGCGGCGCGCAGCCGGTCCAGCTCGGCCCGGTCACCCACGGCGGGCTTCTCAAGCAACACGTGCAGGCCGCGCTCGACCGCCGCCACGGCCGCCTCGAGGTGCAATCGGACGGGTAGGGTCACCACGACCGCCTCCAGGCCGGGCTCGTCCAGGGCCGCGCGGTAGTCGGTGTGGTGCGGCACCTGATGCCCGTCGGGGGGTGTGCCGCCGGCGGTGACGACCACCTCGACACCGGCCTCCCGGCTAAGCACCGGCAGCCACGTCCGACCCCACCGGCCGAGGCCGAGGACGCCCGTGCGCAGCGGCCGGTGCTCGCTCGCGGTATGCATCATCGGTGCGACGGCGTCCATCCGGTAGGCGGGGTGAGCACGCCACGCTCGACGAGCTTCTCAATGTTCTTGGCCCGTGTCCGTTCCTCACGCTCCAGCCAGCCTTCGCTCGGCGGCGCGTCGAGGTACTGGTTCTTCGGATAGATCGGCTGCTCGTAGATGGCCCGGTACTGCTCGGTGCGCAGGTCCTTGAACTGGTTGTACAGTCCGTTGGCGATCCTGGCCCGCCGCAGCGCCTCGATGTCGATCGTCGTGGTCACGAACGAGTCGCCGGTGGTCCAGCCGGTCTGCCGCGCCAGGATCTGGCCCCGCGGGCCGACGATCATCGAGTGGCCGCCGAACAGGTCCTGGACCCCTCCGTCGTCGCGGTACTCCGGACCGAGGTTAGGGGCCACGACGTAGGCGGTGTTGAACAACGCGTGTGCCCGGTTCTGCAGCTCCCACATACCGTTTTGCACCGACGGCTCGATCAGCGTGGGTCGGATAATGATCTCCGCACCGTTCATCGCCAGGCCGCGTACGACCTCGGGATAGACCCCTTCATGGCAGATGGCGATTCCGATGTTACCGATTTCGGTTCGGGCAACCGGGAAGATCGCGTCCACGACGTTCCCGTTGCCTTTTTTGGCGATGAACTCGTCCCACACGTCGTGGGGATTGATGTTCCCGAGCATGCCGCCTTCGTAGGCGTCGCTCGTGGCCTTGTACCGCTTGTAGATGATTTCACCGGATGGGTTGATGATGAACCCGACGTTGAAGTAGCGATCCGGGAAGTCCGGGTCGGCGACCATGTACAGCTCTGCGGCGATGTACGCGTTGAGCTCGACCGCCTTCTTGGCCAGCTCGTCGGTCTCGGGACCGGGGATGGTCACCGCGAAATGCTTCTCGCGGGCACGGTTGCCCGGTGTGTTGGCGATGAGCCCTTGGATGGCCATCTCCGGAATGACAACGAGACGGACGGGCGCCCCCTCCCAGGCGCCGACCATAACAGCGGTGTCGATGAACTTGTTGATCCGCTTGACGTTTCGGACCGCGTCACCCGGTTCCTTCACATTGAACGTGCGAGGCGACACGGCGACGACAACGTACGGGTCGACCACGGAAAACTCCTTTTGTAGACGTGCTCGAATACTGTTCAGAAGGTCCGGCTGGGCTCGTAGAACTGGGCGGCGTTGTCCGGGGTGGCCAGGAAGGTGTCGATCCAGTTCTCGCCGCCGGGGCAGACCTCGTCCTGGGACTTGCCCTGCACGGCGGCGACGGCCATCTCGACGGCGACCTGCCCCTGCTTGTAGGGCTCGTTGGACGCGTCGGCCTGGACCGGTCCGTCCGGGTTGTCGATCAGCTCCTTGACGACGGTCATCTGCCCGTCGTATGTGCCGATGATCACCTGGTCGAGGATCCCGGCGTCGCTGAGGCCCTGCTTGATGCCGGGCAGCATGACGTCGCTCAGGCTCAGCACGACCTTGAGGTCGGGGTGGGCCGTCGCGATGTCGCGGACGGGTCCCAGCGCGCGGTCCGGCAGCCACTCGCCGTAGCGGATGGGCAGCCATTCGATCTCACCGGGGTAGGTCTCGAAGCCCTCGACGACGCCCCGGTGTCGCAGATCGGTCACGGTCTCCCCGGAGTAGCCGCCGATGACCACCGCCTTGACCTTCTCGCCGCCGAACTTCTCCCCGGCGGCCTTGGCGATTGCCTCACCGAGGCCCTTGGCGACCGCGGGCTGGTCTTCGGCCACGTAGCAGAACTGCTGCGGGGCAAGATCCTCGGAGAGATTGGAGTTGACTACCACGAGCGGGACGCCCGCCTGGGTCACCGCGTTCACCGCCGGCGCCACACCGGTGGGGTCGTGTGGGTTCAGGATGATGACGTCGACCCCCTGGGTGAGCAGGGTCTGGACGTCGGAGTTCTGCTTGACGGTGTCGCCACCGGCGTCGGTGACGATGACCTCCGCGCCAAGCTCGGCCGCCTTGTCCTCCGCTCCCTGCAAGAGGGTGGCCCACCAGTCGCTCCCGGCGAGTCGTCGCTGGGAGAACCCGATGGTGATCGAGGACGCCTGGCCGCCGTCGTCGCCGCCTGCGGCGCTCGAGCCGTCGCCGCAGGCGGACAGAGCAAGCCCGGCCGCCAGAAAACCCGCGACCAGCCGCGTCGTTGCGTGCGTGTGCATGCTCGGTCCTTTCCGATGGTCAGGGGAGGTGTGAGGCACGGCAGTCCCCGGTTTGGTCGGCTGCCGTAGGTCGATGTCGGAGTCAGGCCCGGGCGGGTCGGCGTCGTAGCAGGCCGCCGATGCCGTGGCGGAGACGCTGGAAGCCGCTGCCCGAGGTGAGAAAGACGGCGAGCAGGATCACGAGCCCTCGAATCACCAGCTGGGGCTCCGACTGGATGCCCATCAGGTTCATGATGTTGCCGATCATCCCGATGATCAGCGCACCGAGGACGGTGGAGATCGGGTCACCAGTCCCGCCGAACAGCGAGGTGCCGCCGACGACGGTCGCAGCAATGGAGTCCAGCTCGTAGCCCTGACCGACCAGCGACGAACCCTGCGAGAGCCGGCCGGCCAGCATCAGACCCGCCAGCCCGGCGAGGGTGCCCGACGTGACGTAGGCCAGCACGGTGTCGCGGTTGACGGGAAGCCCGGACAGTCGGGCGGCCTCCGGGTTGCCCCCAAGCGCGTACAACCGCCGGCCGAGCGGGCTGAACTTCATGGCGAACGCCGCCACGAGCGTGACCACGAGGGCGATGATCACGACGTTCGGGATGGATCCGCTGCGCCCGCCGAACAGCTGCAGGAACTGCTGGTTGTTGATGACGATGAGCGTGCCGACCTGCACGATGAACGCGACGCCGCGGGCGATCGACATCATCGCCAGGGTGGCGACGAACGGGGTGATTCGGGCGTAGACGACCAGGATGCCGTTGACGAATCCGGCAAGCCCGCACGACACCAGGGCAACGATGATCGTCGGAACGATGCCGAACCCCTGTCGGAGCAGGACGGCGGCGATGACCGTCGACAACGCCGCGACCGACCCCACGGACAGGTCGATGCCGCGCGTCACCACCACCACGAACTGTGCCACCCCGAGCACGGCGACGACGGAGGCCGCGACTGCGATGTTCTCCAGGTTGCGTAGGGCGAGGAAGTAGGGTGAGGCCAGCGTGCCTACGAGGCCGACGCCGAGGAACACCAGCACGAGGTAGGCCTGCGAGCCGAACCTCAACGTGAGTCGCCGCCGGGGTGGGCTGGCAGCTGTGGTGTCGCTTGGCGGCGAGGTAACGGTCTTGGACATCGTCGTCTCCGCGAAGTTGGTAGCTCAGCGCAGGTGTGCCACAAAGGCGTTGTGGTCGTTCTGAATCTCGTCGTGGTCGAGCTCGGCCACGATGCGGCCGCCCGAGAGCACGAGGACGCGGTCGCACAGCGCGGCCTCGGAGACCTCGGAGGTCACGACGACGGCTGCTCCTCCGCGGCGCAGGTGCTCACGGATCAGCCGGTAGATCTCCTCCTTGGCAGCCACGTCGACGCCGCGGGTCGGCTCCGCGAAGACGAGAACGCGGCTGTTCTTGGTGAGCCAGCGAGCGATGAGCACCTTCTGCTGGTTGCCGCCGCTCAAGGTGCGCACGCTCTGATCGATCGAGCTGCACTTGATCTGCAGCTCGTTGACATAGCGACGGGCATGCGCCGCTTCACTGCGGCCTCGCAGCAGTGCGAACCGCGTGAAGCGGTCGAGGGAAGCCAACGTCATGTTCTTCATGGCGCTCATGTCGAGGACCAGGCCCTGGGACTTGCGGTCCTCGGGGATTAGCCCGATCCCGTGCTCGATCGCCTTGCGCGGCTTGTTGGGCGGGACCACCTGACCGGCCACCACGGTGCGTCCAGACGTCACCGGCCGGATGCCGAAGATGCACTCCGCCAGCTCGTTTTGCCCGGCGCCGAGCAGCCCGGTGATGCCGACCGCTTCGCCCCGGCGAACCGTAAAGCTGCACGGCTGGAGCCGGGAGCCGTCGGTGAGGCCGTCGACTTCGAGCAGCACCTCGTCCTGGGCGCCCCCGCCGAGTCTTCCCTCCGCGCCTTCGGCAGCAGCGGCAGCCAGAGAGTTTTCGTATCGGTCGCCGACCATCGCCCGGACGATCTCGTGGTGCGACACCGAAGTGTCAAACTGTGCGACCCGCTGGCCATCACGAAGCACCTCGACGCTGTCGCAGACGGCCGTCACCTCGTCGAGGCGGTGTGAGATGAAGATGAGGCCGACGCCGCTCCTGGCGAGGTCTCGCATGAGCGAGAGCAAGGCGTCGACGTCGCGTGGGGGGAGTGTCGTCGTCGGCTCGTCGAGCAGGAGTATCGCCGGCTCACTCTTCAGAGCCTTGGCGATCTCCACGAGTTGCTGCTTCGCGATGGTGAGGTCGGCTACCCGTGCGTGCACGTCAACGTCGGCCCCAAGACGATCGAGCAGCCGCTGCGCTGTGGCCTCCATGCCGGGGCGCCGGGCGAACACACCCCGCTTGCGGAAGTCGTCGAGGAAGATGTTGTCTAGCACCGACATCTGCGGCACCAGGCTCATCTCCTGGTAGATCGTGTATATGCCGGCCTGACGTGCGGCATGCGGCGTAGGCAGCGGCCTCTCGGTGCCGCCCACGACGATGCATCCCTCGTCGGGAGACTCGGCGCCCGAGAGGATCTTCACCAGCGTCGACTTCCCTGCGCCGTTCGCCCCGCAAAGACCGACGATCTCGCCGGCGTCCACGCTGAGGTCGACGCCGCGAAGCGCTATGACGCCCGGATACGACTTGCGGATGCCGATCACTTCGAGAGCCGCGCTCGTCATGCCTCGTCGACCTCCTGGGGTCTCGCTGGCGGCAGCAGACATTGGTAGCGCTATCAACATGCCACGACTGGTGGCAGTCCACAAGGCCCAGCTTTCAGTCAGGTCTCGCGGAGAGTCGCCGTTGGCGACATACGTGCTGGTACAAGCATGCAAGTGCGGGGGTCGCCCACAGTCATGGCGTGGTCTCACACGGTGATGCAGCGTCGGAGTCTTGCGCTTCGGGGGGCATGAATGATAGCGGTAACAAAGATGATGTTGAGATGGATTTTCTGTAGACGAAGATCGGCGCGGTGGCCTCCGAGTCCACGTCTTCGTGAGCCGTTGCCGACCAGCACCTGCGGCGGCCTGGGTCAGGAACCGTGCGTGTGCCGGCGTCGGGCTCGGCCTGGTCTTAGGCGAGTACGTGCAGCCGACATCCGAGCGAAGTACCGGCGGCGGGCGATTGCCGGGCACGCCGCCGAAGTCCGCGCAATGAGGGCGGCGTCAACCTCTTCACGATCATCGTCGTCGAGTAGCCGGACGTGGAGGAGGAGCGGTAGATCGAATGGGGGTCCGGAGTCGGCCGCCGTGCAGCAGGTGATCGACCCACCGAGCTCACCCGGCCGCAGAAGGTGGCCAACCGGGTATCGTGCACCAGCCGCCCGTCGACTACGCGGTGAATCGCCGGCGTCGGCCGGGTCGCCGACTCGGGGCGAAGCCTGTCGGCTCGCAGCGGTCACGCCTGCGCAGGTGACGGTTGCGGCTGCGTCAATAGAGGGGGGCATCATGTCCCTGTGCATCGGCGATGCGGCCGGCGCGGGGGCCGCGGTGAGCATCAGGTTGTCGCATCGTCGAGCCTGTACCTCCTCCCAACTTGCCGGCGTGACTACCGTGGGGCTGACCCGCCATTGCGCGAAATGGGCTTCGTCGCTCCTCTGCCGATCGCATCGCGCGCCCAGCCCATCGGCTGGTACCTGGCCGAACTGTTGACCGACGAACGCGCCGCCCGCGACGCCCGCCGCGGCCGGCGCGCCCTATCGGTGTGGGGCAGGCGGTGCTGGCGGTGCGCTGGTTCCGCGACGCCACACCCGGGGCGTGGCAAGGTGAAGGACTGACAATCGCGCCCGCTAGTACTACAGCCGTAGATCGTGATCATGTTGCTGGTCGGCGGCGGTAGTGGCTGGTTCGGGCGCGGTGTTGGTGTCGGCGTCGCCAGTGGCTCCAGCGCAGGACGCTTGCCAGGGACCGGATCGG
>Ga0310823_101014_pt1 | contig 11743 bp, 8 predicted proteins | sample P4_ome_3_FD_201316 | JGI IMG/M metagenome (GOLD analysis project Ga0310823, IMG submission 201316) | Sorghum-adapted microbial communities from Joint BioEnergy Institute, Emeryville, California, United States - P4_Day56_Rep3 | ecosystem: Engineered > Bioreactor > SSF (Solid state fermentation) >...
TGTTCGGTGGCGAAAATCCCAAGCGGGTCATCGACGACAAGGGCAAGTTCGGTGACGCCAACGAGGCGGTGATTCAGGAGCTGATCAAAGCCAGGGCGCTCGTCGCTCGCGGGCGCTTGAAGCACTCCTATCCGCACTCCTGGCGGTCGAAAGCACCGGTGATCTTCCGCAATACGCCGCAGTGGTTCATCGCCATCGACAAGCCAATCCAGCTTTCAGGCAAGAAAGGGCAGGCTTCGATCCGCGAATTTGCCCTGAAAGCGGTCGATGAGACCCGGTTCGTTCCTCCGACCGGCAAGAACCGGCTGCGGGGCATGATCGAGCAGCGGCCTGACTGGGTCATCTCCCGCCAGCGGGCCTGGGGTGTGCCGATCACCGTCTTCGTGAACAAGACGACCCAGCAGTACATCCCGAGCCAAGGATGGAAGGGCTCGCGTGAGCTGATTAAGCGCATCGTGGAGGCCTTCAAGGCGGAAGGGGCCGATGCCTGGTTCGCAGAGAACGCGAAGGAGCGGTTTCTTTCCGGCCTGGTGGATGACCTCAGCGAGTGGGAGCAGGTCCGCGATATTCTGGATGTGTGGTTCGATTCCGGTTCGACGCACGCCTTCGTTTTGGAGGAGCGCAAGGATTTGGCGTGGCCGGCCTCCCTCTACCTCGAGGGTTCGGATCAGCATCGCGGCTGGTTCCAATCGTCCCTGCTCGAAAGTTGCGGCACGCGCGGACGTGCGCCTTACGAAGCCGTGCTGACTCACGGCTTCGTCGTCGACGAGGACGGCCGCAAGATGTCGAAGTCCCTCGGCAACGTGGTGGCGCCACAGGACGTCATCAATCGGTCGGGCGCCGAGATCCTGCGCATCTGGGTGGCGAGCGCGGATTATTCAGAGGACCTGCGCATCGGGCCGGAGATTCTGAAGTCGAACATCGAGGCCTATCGCAAGATCCGCAATACGCTGCGCTGGATGCTGGGCAACCTCGCCCATTACGACGAGAAACTGAAGGTGCGGCCGCGAGAGATCCCGGGGCTGGACCGGTACATGCTGCACCGGCTCGCCGAGCTCGATGTGCTCGTGCGCCAGGGCTATGAGGCGTACGATTTCAAGCGGGTGTTCCACGCTCTGTCGAACTTCTGCGTCAACGATCTGTCGGCGTTCTACTTCGACATCCGCAAGGACACGCTTTATTGCGAGCCCTATTCCAGCAAGAAGCGGCGTGCCTGCCTGATGACGTTGAATGAGATCTTCAACTGTTTGACGGTCTGGCTGGCGCCGATCATCTGCTTTACGGCGGAGGAGGCATGGCTTGCCCGGTATCCGTCGGAGGACGGATCGGTTCATCTGCAGGTCTTCCGGAGAATCCCGAAAGGCTGGCGTGATGATGCGCTGGCCAAGAAGTGGGAGCAGGTCCGCCGTGTGCGGCGCGTTGTGACAGGGGCGCTGGAGATCGAGCGGGCAGCGAAGAACATCGGCTCGAGCCTGGAGGCTGCGCCGGACATCTATGTCGCCGACGAGGCGCTGCTCGATGCGCTCGAGGACGTGGACATGGCCGAAGTGGCCATCACCAGCGCAGCCCAGATCGTGCCCAGTGCGCCGCCTGTTGGCGCCTTCACGCTGCCTGACGTACCGGGTGTTGGCGTTGTGGCGCGCCGGGCGCAGGGCCGCCGGTGTGAACGGTCCTGGCGTATCGTGCCGGATGTCGGATCCGATCCGGAGTATCCGGAGCTATCGGCCCGCGACGCGGCTGCGGTTCGCGAGTTCGAAAAGCGCAACATCGCCGCTGCGGCCGCTGAGTAGCAGAATGCCTCAGGAGGCCAAACCGGGTTGGCTGTGGGGACCGTTCTCGCGCCTGGGCCTTTCCATTGCGCTCATTACGCTGATCATCGATCAGGCGCACAAATGGTGGATGCTGAACGTCTACCGCATTGAGGAGAAGGGCAGAGTTTCTGTGCTGCCCTTTCTCGACCTGGTCTACGTCAAGAATCTCGGCGTCAGCTACGGGCTCGGAGCAGGTGTTATCGGCCAGGGAGCCTTGGTGGCCTTTGCACTGATCGCCTCGCTTGGACTTGCAGTCTGGCTGGCACGCGGTGAGATGTGCCGCCTGACGGCGGTTAGCATCGGATTGCTGATCGGCGGTGCCATCGGCAATGCCATAGACCGGCTACATCTCGGTGGTGTGGCGGATTTCTTCCTACTCCACGCCTACGGATGGTCGTGGTACGTCTTCAATATCGCTGACGCGGCGATCGTGGCCGGTGTGGCAGGTTTGCTATACGACGCGCTTCGGCCGAGTCGCAATCGCGCCGCAAATGATCCATAATGGTGCGACCAGAAACGATTCTTTCCGACGCGACTGCTTCGGGGGCGGCTAATGGCGAAGACGGGTCGAGAGAAGCGGTTGGCGGTGGCCGCCAGCGCGATGCTGGCATCACTGGCCCTCACGGGGTGCGGTTACGACGTCCAGTTTAACGGCGCCATCTTCGAGGCGATGGGTCTGGCGAACAACGGTGGGCCGCGCGAGGAGCCAAAGCTCCCGCCACGAGCGGGCCTCGTTCTTCCGCCGGACACCCAACGGCTGCCAGAGCCTGGTGAGGCCCAAGCCGCGCTGCCGCCGCCGGGTGAGGCTTGGCCCGAGGATCCGGAGGAGCGCCGGGTGGCAGCTGCCGAAGAGCTCGATCGCCAGCATCAGGAATTCTGCGAGAAGGCGCTATGGGAAGCTCGCGCTCGAGGGCAGCCTGACGCGCAGATTACCGGCCCGAAAGGACCTTGCAACCCGTCGATTCTGCGGAACCTCACCGGCAAGGACATAACGACGCGGAAGTAGCGCATGCAACTGCGGCCCTTGCAATGGCCGCAATCTTGGTATGTGTTGGCACGCGACCGCCGCGGATCTTAGGCGGGTGGAGGGTGTCGCCGGGTTATACACCTTGGCCGGACTCAAGCACCGACCCGGCGGCTTTCGTGCTCTACATTGTTTGACAACGCTGGTCTCGAACCCGACATAAGCTCATTGGCAAGGGGCGCTCATCTCAGCCCCGTGCCAGCTCCTGGCGCGGGAATCCGCCCGAGACATGCCCATCTCCGGGACCGCATCTGTGCATAAGGACAGACGATGGCCACACGCGTTCGGGCCTCACTTGCAACCATCTTGGCGATCACAATGACGCTTGCTCTTGCTCAGCGAATTGAGGCGCAAACGAGCGAAAGGCGCGCCTCAGAGTTCACACTCTCCAACGGCATGCAGGTGGTAGTCGTTCCCGACCACCGTGCGCCCGTAGTGACGCATATGGTGTGGTACCGCGTGGGTGCGGCCGACGAGCCCCCAGGCGTTTCGGGTATCGCGCACTTCCTGGAACACCTGATGTTCAAGTCGACGGAGAAGATCGCCTCCGGTGAGTTCTCGCGCATCGTCTCGCGCATGGGCGGCCAGGATAATGCGTTCACCAGTCAGGATGCGACCGCATACTTCCAGCGCATCGCGAAGGATCGGCTGGCCAAGGTGATGGAGATGGAGGCCGACCGGATGGTCAACCTGCGGCTTACCGAGGCCGAGGTGCTGACCGAGCGGGACGTGATCCTCGAGGAGCGCCGCTCGCGTGTCGAGAACAACCCTCAGGCCGTTCTCGACGAGCAGATGAACGCGGTGCTGTACTACTCGCATCCCTACGGAATTCCGGTGATCGGCTGGGAGCACGAGATCGCGCGGCTCACGCAGGAGGACGCGCTGAGCTTCTACAAGCGGCACTACGCTCCCAATAACGCGATCCTCGTTGTTACCGGCGATGTCACGCCGGAAGAGGTGCGCCGGCTCGCAGAGGAAACTTACGGTCGGATTCCTGCCAATCCGGAGATCACGCCGCGCAAGCGGCCGATGGATCCCGAGCAGCGGGCAGCCCGCCGGGTCGAGATCAAGGATCCGCGGGCAGGCAAGCCATCGGTGCAGCGCTACTACGTAACCCCGAGCTACGTGACCGCGGAGCCAGGCGAGGCCGAGGCGCTCGATCTTTTGATGAAGATCACCGGGTCCGGAGCCACGAGCCGCCTCTACCAGAAGCTTGTTGCCACCGATAAGCTCGCCTCGACCGCGGGTGGCTGGTATGGCGGCTCCAGCATGGATTTCGGCAAGATTGCCGTTTACGCCGTCCCGGCCGATGGAGTCTCTCTGAGCAAGGTCGAGGCAGCGATCGACGCCGTTCTCGCTGACATTGTCGCGAACGGTGTGACTGAAGCCGAGCTGGAGCGGGCCAAGAAGGCTTATCTCGCCGAGTACATCTACGAGAGCGACAACCAGGCGACCTTGGGGCTGGTGGTTGGGCGCACGGTCGAGGACATCGAGGCCTGGCCGGAGCGCATCTCCAAGGTGACGCGCGAGGACATCCAGAAGGTGGCGGCACGCTACTTCGATCCGCGCCGGTCGGTGACAGGCACGCTGTTGCCGGTGCCCCCGGAGGGCGTGGAGCAGACCCGAACCTCTGCGCCGAACGGTCGTTCTTGAGGGAGTTCACACCATGGCTGCGCGCTTGCTCGGGTCATCCGGCTTTGTCTCAGCTCCCCGCACCCTTTTCGCCCTTGCCACCGCGCTCCTCGTCGGGCTCGGTGCAACAAATCCCACGTCAGCGTTCGCAATGAAAATACAAACAGTGAAGAGCCCCGGCGGTATCGAGGCATGGCTGGTCGAAGAGCACTCGGTCCCGCTCATCGCGATGCGCTTTGCGTTCGAGGGTGGCAACTCGCAGGATCCGGCTGGCAAGGAAGGCGTCGCGAACTTCCTGACGGCTATGATGGACGAGGGAGCCGGCGACCTCACAGCCATTCAGTTCCAGGAGCGCATGGAAGAAATCGCCATGCGCATGGGCTTCGAAGACAGCCGCGACTCCTTCTACGGCAGCTTCGAGACGCTGACCGAGAACCTTGACGAGGCCGTCGAGCTGCTACGGCTCGCCATCAACGAGCCACGCTTCGACCCCGACGCGATGGAGCGCATTCGCGGGCAGTTGCTCACCAGCCTCGCTTTCGCTGCCAAGGATCCCGATCGGGTTGCTGCGCGTGAGTGGTTCGCTGCTGCTTTCCCGGACCACCCCTATGGCCGGCCGGCGGTTGGAACCGAGGAGAGCCTGGCGAAGATCACTCGTGATGATCTGGAAAAGTACCGCAAGCGGGTGTTCGCAAAGGACACGCTGAAAATTGCCGTAGTGGGCGATATCGACGCCGAAACGCTGGGCAAGGTGCTCGACCGGGTCTTCGGTGATCTGCCCGAAAAGGCCGACCTGGAGCCGATTCCGTTCGTCGAGCCGAAAAAGGGCGGTGACGTGCACGTGATCGAGATGCCGGTACCGCAGTCGGTCGCCACATTTGGGCTCGCCGGCATTCCACGCAAGGATCCGGACTTCATCCCCGCCTTCGTCATGAACCATATTTTGGGTGGCGGCGGCTTCTCCTCGCGACTCATGGAGGAGGTGCGCGAGAAGCGCGGGTTGGCCTACTCGGTCTACAGCTATCTGCAGCCCTATCAGCACACGGCCATATTCGCCGGTGGAGTTGCGACAAAGAACGAGGAGATCGGCCAATCGCTGGAGGTGATCCGGGCCGAGCTGCAGCGCATGGCGACCGAGGGGCCTACGCCGGAGGAGCTTGAGAATGCGAAGAGCTATCTCATCGGCTCCTATCCGCTGAGGTTCGACACCAATGCCAAGATCGCCAACCAGCTCTTAGGGATCATGCAGGATGGTCTCGGCCAGGACTACATCGAAAAGCGCAATTCGCTGATCGAGGCGGTTACGCTGGAGGACGTAAAACGGGCGGCCAAGCGCATTCTGGAGACGGACAACCTCATTATGACCGTGGTGGGTCAGCCGAAGAACCTCAAGGGTCGGTCCTGAGTTCCTCCTTGGCCGAGGCCCGAAGCTTGGCACTGGCAAGGGACTCAGGTCTAACAATGCGCGATTGCTGATCAGGCAGAAGGAGACCTCGCGGCATGGTGGAGTCGTCAGGCGCCGGATCCTCCGTAGCCACCCTTCCTTACCGACAGGACATTGACGGCGTTCTCGAGGGAGCAATCGGAAGCTACGGACTCGCCGAGAGCGAGCTGCGGGGCTGGCTCGGCAAGCTTGAACCAGCGCTAGACGACCTTCGGAAGGATTGGGAGACCGGAAGCCTCGCGATCCTTCGCATTCCTGAGGAGACGTTTGACATCGCGCCAGCCGAGGCGGCAATGGCCAAACTTATGGAAGGCGCGAGCACGGTTCTGTTCTTCGGCACGGGAGGCTCGAGCCTCGGTGGTCAGACGCTCGCGCAGCTTGCCGGCTGGAACATTCCGGGAGCTGCCGATGAAGCCCAGAAGGACCGCCCGCGGACGCGGTTCTACGACAATCTCGACGCGGACACCCTGAAGCGGTCCCTCGCGAGCCTCGACTTGGCCTCCAGCCGGTTCGTTGTCACCTCGAAGTCGGGCAACACGCCAGAGACACTGGTGCAGGCGATCGCAGCCCTGGAGGCTGTGAAAGCTGCCGGGCTCAGCAGCGAGATCCCCCGCATGTTCTTAGGGTTGACCGAGCCCGCCAAACCTGGGCGCAAGAACGGACTGCGCACGCTGTTCGAGGCCCACGGCATTCCGCTGCTTGACCACCATACCGAGATTGGTGGCAGGTACTCCGCTCTAACGAACGTAGGCCTCCTGCCGGCGATTGCCCGCGGACTGGATGTGCGGGCGCTCAGGGCCGGCGCCGCCGAGGTCGTCTCGGCTCTGCGGTCTGCTGCGAGAGCTGCTGACTTTCCGCCCGCAGTGGGCGCTGCGATGAACATCGCGCTCGCCAAGGAGAAAGGCATCCGCATCAGTGTGATGATGCCTTACGCCGACCGCCTCGGCCGCTTCGCCCACTGGTACGTTCAGTTGTGGGCCGAGAGCTTGGGCAAGAATGGCGAGGGCACGACGCCGATTGCTTGTCTCGGCCCAGTCGATCAGCACAGTCAGCTTCAGCTCTTCATGGACGGGCCACGGGAGCACGTAATCACCGTGGTGCGGCAGGCGACAGCAGGCACTGGCCCTCGGATCGATCCGGAGCTCGCAAAGCTGGCGGGCCTCGATGAGATGGCAGGCCGCCATGCGGGCGACCTCGTGGCGGCACAGACCCACGGTGTTCCCGCTGCGCTGACCCGCGCCGGACGGCCGGTGCGCTTTATCGACGTCGATCGCCTGAATGAGCGCTCGCTGGGCGCTCTCCTGATGCATTTCATGCTGGAGACGATTCTCGCCGGCCGTCTGCTCGGCGTCGATCCGTTCGATCAGCCGGCGGTCGAGCTGGGCAAGATTCTGTCGCGCGAGCGGCTGAAGCAGGCCACCTGAGCCGGCGCAGTTGCGGGGGAGGGGACCCGTGGCCATCCGGCAGCTCTCACCGGAGACCATCAATCGCATCGCCGCGGGAGAGGTGATCGAGCGGCCGGCGAGCGTGGTCAAGGAGCTGGTCGAAAATGCCATCGACGCCGGGGCGCGCGAAATCGAGGTGGTGACCTCGGGCGGTGGCGTATCGCTCATTCGCGTCACTGACGATGGGGCCGGTATGGATCCGGCAGACCTCGTGCTCTCCGTGGAGCGGCACGCCACCTCCAAGCTCAACGGTGACGATCTGCTCGACATTCGGACCCTGGGCTTTCGCGGCGAGGCGCTACCATCGATCGGATCGGTGGCCGAGCTGACGATCGTCTCGCGCGCCCGCGGCGCGAGCGAAGCCTATGCCTTGGCCGTGGAGCGCGGTCGCAAGGGGCCTCTGATGCCGGCTGCTGGCAATCCCGGTACGCGGGTCGAAGTGCGCAATCTTTTTTCGGCGACCCCGGCTAGGCTCAAGTTTCTGAAATCGGAACGCGCTGAAAACTTGGCCATTGGCGACGTCGTGAAGCGGCTCGCCATGGCGCATCCGGAAGTCGGCTTCGTGCTTGTGACGGGCGAACGCACCCCGCTGCGGCTGCCGGCAACTACGAGAGATTCGCAAGGCCTGCTGCAGCGGCTGGGCCAGGTGATGAGCCGCACCTTCGTCGACGACGCGCTCGAGATTGCCGGAGAGAAGGAGGGAATACGTCTTTTTGGCTTCGCCGGTTTGCCCACGCTGCATCGTCCGGATGCGAGCCAACAGTTTCTGTTCGTCAATGGACGGCCCGTGCGGGACAGGTTGCTCGTGGGCGCCGTGCGTGCAGCCTATTCCGATCTCATCCCGCGCGGCCGCCAGCCGCTGCTCGCCATATTCGTCGAGCTCAATCCACGAGAAGTGGACGTAAACGTGCATCCAGCCAAAGCGGAGGTGCGCTTCCGCAATTCCGCAGCAGTTCGTTCGCTGCTCATCGGCGCCTTGGGGCACGCCTTGAAGCAGGCCGGGCACCGTGCCTCCACCGCAGGTGCTGCAGCGGTGCTGGAGATTACGGAGCGCAATACCCCTTCGGCAACTTCACCGCGCTTCGCGGCTTCACGGCGAGTTGCGGCCGGACAAGGTCTTGGTCCCATGTCAGCCGGATTCGCAGAGGCGATTCAGGCTCCGCTGGCTGGCATTGATGAACCGAGCGCCGCTGTCGTCGGTGACGCGTTTGCTCAAGCGCCCGAGCTGCTCGACCGGCCGCTGGGGGCAGCCCGGTGCCAGATCAACGAGACCTACATCATCGCGCAAACGCGCAGCTCCATGATTATCGTCGACCAGCATGCTGCGCACGAACGGCTCGTATACGAGCGCATGAAGAGGATGCTCGCCGACGGCGGAGTGACGCGTCAGGGTCTCCTCATTCCCGAAATCGTTGAGGTGAGCGAAGACGAGGCCGAAGCGCTGGCAGAGCGTTCAGAGGAGCTGGCGGAGCTCGGTCTCGTGCTGGAGCGGTTCGGTCCCAAGGCTGTGGCGGTGCGGGAGACGCCCGCTCTCCTGGGCCAGACCGACGTCAAGGGTCTCGTCCGCGACCTTGCGGCCGAAATCCTGCGGGACGAGGGGCGGCAGGCGCTCAAGGAGCGGCTCGAAGCAGTGTGCGCCACGATGGCTTGCCACGGCAGCGTGCGCGCAGGGCGGCGCCTGACGGCGGACGAGATGAACGCACTGCTGCGAGAGATGGAGGCAACACCGTTTGCCGGTCAGTGCAACCACGGCCGCCCGACGTATGTGGAGCTGCAGCTCAGCGACATCGAGCGGCTCTTCGGCCGGCGTTGAGGCGGTCAACTCCTCCGCGTTGCGATCAGCAGCATCACCCCTGCGATAATCAGTAGAATTCCAGGCAAGAGCCGCCAGTCGAAAACGACGGCGTCGATGATCCCGAGCGACACCGCCAGGCTCTGCACGAGTGCTGCCGCGAGCGGCATGAAAGCGCTGGTGGCAATGAAGTTCTCGGTCTGAATCTTCACCACCGAGGAGAACTGCAGATAGCTCATGGTGGCGAAGATCATCGAGCCGACGAACAAGGCCAGCACGATCGTCGGCCAATGCCAAAGGTCAGCTGGAGCCGGCAGAAGGTTGCTTCGTTCTGCAAAGCCGAGACCGACCAGCGTGGCTGCCAAACCGACGAGAAACAGGCCCGCGAAGCCGGTCACCAGAACCACCAGGCCGGTGATCCGGATTTTCTCGAAGACACTTCGGGCAGCCCGGTTCCAGGGATGAAACTCGCTCGCAAATCCGCGCAAGCAGATCGATGCTGCGGCAATGACACCGTAGAATAGGCCGATTGCCTGGGTCGAAAGATCGACTGTGAAAAGCAGTGATCCGACACCCGCGGCGACGATGGCGGCGCCGATCCACGCACCCGTACCAGGGCTCCGCCGGAATATGATCCAGCCGAGCAGGAGCGCCAACGGAATGGAAAGGCGCAGGATGATGTTGGCTTCGGCTGGCGAGAGCGTGAGCAGGATGAGGCAGAAGGAGACCTCAACCCCAATTACGCCGAGCCCGACAAACCAGCTCAATGGATTCAACATCACACGGATGGGCTCGTTGCCGGGACCCGTGTAGATCAACATTCCGACCGCGGAGATCACAAGCGAGTAGAGGATGAAAACTATCGGGTGAGCGCCTTGTGATATCGCGAATGCGTTCGAGACACTCAGGATGGCGATGGTGAGCACATAAAGCCCGGCCTCAATCCAGCCGCTGATGCGCTCTGCCCGGGGATCCGGGTGTGGGGGTGATGGTTTCTGCATAGCTTCCAGGTCGTTCAGGGCGCACGCGCGCCGGATTGGGTCTCGTAGCGGGCGAAGACGACTTGCGTGCTACCCCACGTACGTCGATCGATCTCTTTAAAGCCTGCGGGCAGCGCAAGTTCGGCTCGATCAGCTTCCTCGATCACCGCGATAGCGCCGTCGGCCAGCCAGCCGCCTTCCGCTGCAGAGGCGAGCGCCTTCTCGGCGAGTCCTCTTCCGTACGGGGGATCGGCGAAGACCAACGTGAACCCGTCGCGATGTCCCGCCGGGCCGAGGTCGGTGGCGTCCCGTCGAAAGATCCGCGTTACGCCAGCCAGGCCAAAGGCTTCGACATTGCGGCGGATCAGGCCGCGCGCCTCCGCATCCTGTTCCACGAACAGGCAGAAGCTGGCACCGCGCGACAGGGCTTCGACGCCGAACGCGCCCGTGCCAGCGAAAAGGTCGAGCACCTTGGCGCCTTCGAGTGAGAATTCAGGGATTCCATGAGCGAGGATGTTGAAAACGGACTCACGCACGCGGTCCGACGACGGCCGCAGCCGCAGGTCACTCGGATCCCTGGGGGAGGCTAGCGGCCGGCCACGAAACCGGCCTCCGATGACCCTCATCGTCCGTCGTCCTCGAAGTCCTCTAGGCGCGCCTCGGGTTCGGACGCCGCGGACTTGCGGCGCCGTCGGCGGGCCTTTTCCTCCTCACCGTCCGCAGTGAGTCCCAGAAGTTGCGCGGTCCGGGGGCCAAGTTGGTCGATCAATACACGCCGCCGGACAGGCTCGACCTCACCCGGCTTCAAATCAAGAAGTTGAAACGGACCGAAGGAGACTCTGATCAGGCGATTGACTTCCAGTCCCAGCGCACCGAGCACCTTGCGCACCTCGCGGTGCTTGCCTTCCCGCAGCGCGATCGTCATCCAGACGTTGCTGCCCTGCACGCGATCGAGCGTGGCCTCGATCGGGCCATAGCGGATTCCCTCCACCTCGATACCATCCTTCAGCTTGTCGAGATCGGCCTGCGTGACCTTTCCGTGAGCGCGCACGCGGTAACGCCGGAGCCAGCCTGTCGACGGCAGCTCGAGGTGTCGTGCCAAGGCGCCGTCCGTCGTCAGTAGGAGCAGGCCTTCCGTATTGAAGTCAAGCCGGCCGACGGAAATGACCCGCGGCATACCCTCGGGCAGGTTCTCGAACACCGTCGGACGCCCCTGTGGATCGCGGTGCGTGGTGACGAGGCCCCGCGGCTTGTAGTACCGCCAAAGCTGCACGGGCTCGAAGGACGGCAAGGGCTTGCCGTCGACCAGCACCACATCGTTGGGTCTAATATCGCGCGCAGGGCTTTTCAGGACTTCGCCATTGACGGTGACTCGGCCTTCGGCGATCCAGCGTTCGGCTTCCCGCCGGGAACACAGACCTGCTCTGGCGATCGCCTTGGCGATGCGCATCGTTTGCAGCGGTCGGCCGGAGGCCGGCTGCTGGGGTTGAGGCATTTGAGTGCCGTCGCGGCCCTGCTGCGGGGCGCGCTGCGCGGTCGTATGCCGATTGGCCGAGTCGCGGCGTTGGCCTTTCAGGCGCTGTTTTGGTCGGCCCATTCGGGGCTCACGCATGAT
>Ga0310823_101018_pt1 | contig 11700 bp, 9 predicted proteins | sample P4_ome_3_FD_201316 | JGI IMG/M metagenome (GOLD analysis project Ga0310823, IMG submission 201316) | Sorghum-adapted microbial communities from Joint BioEnergy Institute, Emeryville, California, United States - P4_Day56_Rep3 | ecosystem: Engineered > Bioreactor > SSF (Solid state fermentation) >...
CAGGCCGTCGTCTTGAACCTGAGCGTGTCCGGCGGGATCAACACCGTCGCCCAGCCGACCGCGCTCGCGGAGAACCAGGCGCGATATCTGCTGAACGGCGTGCAGCCGGCCGGCAGGCTCGGACCGTGCGCGAAGCGGCCGGGAACAATCCCGGTCACGACATCGCCGCTGTCGAATCCGATCCGCTGGATTACGGTTTACCGGACTGGCGCGGATGATCGCATCCTCGTGACCGCCGGCAACAAACTGTACCGTCTGAACGGCACGGCGCTGCAGGAAGTCTCCGGCAATCTGAACAGCGCCGACATCTTCGACGTCGACTTCACGGACGGGAACAGCCAATCGCGGAAAATCATCGTCGACGGCGGCGCGATCAAGGCGTATAACGACGCCACAAACACGGTCGCCGCGATCACACCGGCGCCGGACGATCCGAACCCGAACCCGCCGAACGTTCTGAGCGACCTTCACACGAAAGGCATGAAATACTGTTTCAGCTATCAGGGCCATGTGTTCGTGAGCGACGGATCGGATACTTGGTGGTATTCGAAGCGGTACACATTCGACTACTTCCCGTCTGTCCAGTGGGAGCGGTGGGTACGCGATAACGACTACATGCAGGGGCCGGGCGTGGCCTTTGACAACGTCCTGATGCTGCCGATGCGTCGCGGGTGGGGCATCTTGTTCGGCAGCTCGTTCGACGATTTCGTCGGTAACCAGTTCCTGAACACGCGCGCCGGTGTCGTCGCGCCGCGGTCAATTGCACGGTTGACCTACCCAGACGGTCGCCAGACGATCGCGTATCTGTCCGATGACGGCGTGTATGAGATATACGATACGCAGCTTCTGGACACCGGCTCCCGGAGATATTCAACGCGGTCGATCTCCGTGGACAAGATCGACTTTGATGCTCTCGGGTTGACCGAGCAGGAGAAAGAGGCAGCGGTCGGCTATTTTGACCCGCGCACGAACTTGTATCTGATCCGGTTTAACCGGGGTGCAGAACGTCTCTGTTACGCCTACGACACGCGCAACAGCGAATGGTATCCTTGGACGAACATTCGGGCAGCCGGCTTCGCGCGGAGCGGACCGAACCTTTACTTTGCAGGCGAGACGGGACATCTGCACAAATTCGACTCGACGCTCGGCAGCGATTGGGATGATGCGAACAAGACGACCGGAACGCCGGTCGAATTCGTGCGAATATCCGACCTGATCGCGCTGGAGAAGACCGGCAAGATGAGCGTATTTGACGAGCTGATCATCTTCGCCCGCCAATATGCCACGAAGTCGAGCCTCGACGTTCATGTTGTGTTCTATTCGTCCAAGGTCGAAGTCGATCAGGCGCTGCGAAATCAATTTTTCACATGGGACGTTACGGCGTGGGATGAGGCGGCATGGGCGAATCTCGATTACACCGACCTTGTCAGCGCGCCGAAACCGCTAATTTTCTGCAAGACATCGTATTTTGCACAGATCATAGTCAAGAATGATCGGGACGAACTCTGTGAAATCTACGACATGGCGTTCAAGGGACGCCTGTCGGGTTACTGAGGTGATGCCAAATGGCCCAACTACCCGCGGACAGAACAAAGCTGAATGCGGCTGTCGCAAACCAACAGCCGTCCATCGTCGCATCCGCGCAAGCGAACCGCGAGGCGCTGATCGAGGCGTATGATACGATCGACAAACTTTACGACTTCACGTCCGGGCTTGTCGCGGGGAACATCCTCCAGCCGTACCCGTTCGGCCTCTACCGCAACGCCATCATCAACGGCAACTTCGATGTGTGGCAGCGGGGGACGAGTTTTTATAATCCGATATCCACCAAATTCTTATGCGACCGCTTTTTCGTCCAACATAGTATAGAGGGGTTTCCAAACATCACGATCAGCCGGCAAGGAATCACTCCCGGGGATGTACTCGGATCTCGGTATTGCATGCGGATAGAAACTGACGGTCCGGGGTCTAATTTGGGGAATAACAGTTTCTACACCATCCGCCAGAAAATCGAAAACGGTACGCGCTTGTTGTGCGGAGACGGTAGGAAGGTTACGTTCTCGTTTTGGGCCAGATCATCCATTCCCGGGAAAAAGATGGCTGTCAACCTGAAGCAAAACTATGGTACTGGTGGATCGCCAACTACTGAGGAAGAATTGGTTGGGAAAGTGTTCGATTTAACCTCGACATGGACGAAATTTTCCGTCACCTTCACGACCAACACGCTCGCGAGCAAAACGTTCGGCACGAACCAAGATGATACGCTCATCTTGGTTTTGTGGATCCAATGGGGTACTAATTTCGTATCTCGCTTTGGGGGTTCGGCTGCTGAATCTTTTGGAGGCGCTGGGTATATTGAAATCGCCCAAGTCCAACTGAATGCCGGCGACGTTGCCCTGCCTTTTCAGCCGCGCCACTATACGGAAGAATTTGCATTGTGCCGCCGGTACTGCCAAGTGTACGGATATGGCGTGCCGGGAGTCTGCCGAGAAACAACTGCTGTGACGCTTTTTCTTCCGGGGGTCAACATGAGGGTGACACCGACAGTCCAACTGCTCAAGACATCAATCCAGATATACGATGGGGTCACGGCGTATGTTAGCACAAACTCTACAGCCATCCCCGGTCTCAGAGACGACAACGGTTTGGCAGTTAGGCTAGACGGGTTTTCCGGTCTGACTGTCGGGCGTCCTATGGTCCTGGATGACGGGCGCGTTATCCTGCTGGACGCCGAACTGTGAACTATGAGGAGGTACGAAATGGACGGATATAAGCACTACATCCGTATTAACGAGGCCGGGATCGTGATCCACGGCTTTTCTGATGCGTTCGAGCAGCCGCAGGAAGGTGACATCCTCATCCTTGAGGACGGGCCGCGTCACTTCCACCAAGTTTGGCCGTGGCCGATTGTCAATGAACGCGGTCAGTACATTTCGCGCTGGATCGACGGTAAGCGGGTCGAGCGGTCGCAGGATGAACTGGACGCCGAATGGTCCCAGCGGCCGCCGGCTCCGCCGACGATCGAACAACGACTGAAAGTCATCGAGGAATTGAACCTCGGCATTCTCTTAGGGGGTGTGTAGAGGATGATGGGCGAAGCAGCGAAGAATTTTCTTCTGTCCATGTGGCTCCAATGCCGTTTGACCGAACAACAAGTGGAACTCGCCTTTCAGCTCGGACGTATTACTGAACAGGAGCGCGATGAAATTCTCAATACACCGCGCCATTGCGAATGATTTATGGTAGAATATACCTACCAACACATGAAGAAGGTGGAAGGAATGCGGCGGAAACTCTCATTCCTGATCGCTCTGTTCTTATTCGCGCTCAGCGCGACATACGCAAGCAGCGCGGGAGGTCAATTCGTCAAAGTGTTCGTCAATGGCAAACAGGTACAGTCTGGCCAGATTATCGACGGATCGACGATGCTGCCGCTGCGCGCCATCGCGGAAGCGCTGGGCGCGTATGTGGAATGGGACGGTAAAACGTATTCGGCGAAGATTATCACGCCTCAGACGGGCGCACAGGAGCCCACAGAAGGGCTTACGCTGGCGGAGCTGAACGAGATCGGAAAGTCGGTGCCGATGATCTATGCGCTGGACGCGGCCGGCCAGCCGTTCGAGCAGGGGTCGGGATTCATATATGGCGATCTTCTGATCACGAATTATCACGTCGTCGACGACAGCGCTTCGCTCCGGGTTCACTTTGGCGGTAAGGTGGAGACGGTCAAGACGGAACTTATTATCAACAATCCGGATGCCGATCTCGTTGCGGTCAGACTTTCCGGTTATCCTTCACTGAAACTAGCGAGCGCCGAGCCGAAGAAGGGCGATAAGGTGTACGTGCTCGGGCACCCGGATCAGCGATTTACGATCAGCGAGGGAACTATTCAATCTGTTTTGGAGTTCGACGGTGAATATTCGGCAATAGTTAGCGATGCTGACGTATCGCCCGGAAGCAGCGGCGGTGTTATGATCAATGCATCGGGTGAAGCGATCGGGATCGTTCGCGGAGGATATGGAGGCTATAGCAACGCGCTACACGTAAAGCATCTGGTCGAAGAAGCGAATAAGATTTAACCGGAAGGGGCGCCTGTTCAGGCGCTCTTTCTATATTCGACACTAAGTCAGAGCACCCCCGAAAGGGGGCTCTTGCTATATTCGGGGGTGTTGAAATGGCGACGAATACCGTCAAAGTGAAATCTGTAACGGTAACGAAACCCGGATCGACTACACCGGTTCCGCAACCGACATCGGGGCTTGCGGGGATCGGGGAAGCGCTCGGAAACGCGATCAAGACGAATCAATCTGTACCGAAGCCGGCGACAACTCCGTCTACGAGCACTTCCAATGCAATCCCGCAGCCGACGAGCACGGTCAAAAACGCGGCTACATCGCCGGGAACCGCGCCCTCCACCGGTTATGGTGGCGCGACATATGGGACGAACGCCGCGACGAACCGTGCGATCGAAGCGAATCAGGCGAAAATTCAGGACCCGGCGTTTCGTCAGAGCGAGATCGAGCGGACGCTTCAGGTGATCGCGGAGCGGCAGGCGCAGGGACTGGACACAAGCGAGCAGATGAAGTATTTAACTAAGAACTTGGGGTACCAAGCTCCTGTGAGCAGTCAAATCCCGCAACCCACGATCCCGCAGCCGATGTCCGTCCCGAATCCGGGGCAGTTCGTACCTCCGACGCCGACGCAGCAGATTCCGATCCCGCAGCCGACGATCCCGGTGCGCGATCTGGCGGCTATCGAAAAGTACGTCGACGAGCAGATTGCCGCCAACCTCGCACGGCAGCGCAGTGCCGCGGATCAGGCCATCAATGCGGCTCGTATGACGGCCGGACAACAGCTGCAAGGTCTGCAAACGAGCTACGACCGCACACGGCAAAACATCGGCGAAAACCGCGCGGTTGAAGACGTGACCAACGCCCGCCGGCTGTCGCCGTTCAGCGGCCGCAGCGACTACGCGCTCGGCATGATCGAGCAGGAACGGGCCCGGACGGACCGCGAAATGCAGGAAGACTTCCTGACGCGGCAGGCGAACGTGAACCAGTCGCTCGCCCAGCTTGAGAACGAGATCAACGCCAAATACAAGGCGCTTCAGGATACGGTCGGCGCCGAGCGGCAGCGGCTCATTCAGGAAATCCTCGAAGACGAGCGCGCCTACGAGCTCGCGCTGCGCGGCGAGAACCGGGCCGACATTCTCGCTAACTCGCAGCTCACGACGGACGAGTTCAACCGGGCGCTGCAATCGTACATGGCGAACCGGTCGGCGTTCGAGAACGACCGCGCCTTCGACTGGTCGCAATATCTCGACGTGGTGGACAGGACCGGCAACATCAATCCGAACGTATTGGGCGGCCAGATGTCGACTTACGGCGCGAATCCGTATGCTGCACTTGCGGCAACCGGCGGATCGCAGCGGACGTTGCAGGGCCAGGCATTCGATCTTCAAAACAAGCAGGCGAACCTAAATGCCGCGCTTGCCGTTGGCGAGGCAACCGGCCGGTTGGTATCGCCGCAGGGCGATTGGGGCGGACTGTTCCGTCAAGCGAGCAACCCGAACACGCCGCTTAACCTCGCCGGGCGCCAGTTCGAAGCAAACGAGCAGCAACGCGCGTTCCAGAATGACCTTGAGCTCCAGCGGTTCCGCGAAAACGTCCGGCAGTTCGGCCTCGAATACGCGGCGCGGCAGGCCGGCCTCTCGCTTGAACAGGCGCGCCTCGAACTCGCCCGTGACGACAACGCTCGTCAATGGGCGGCGCTTGACTGGCAGATGCGGCAGGCGGAACAGCAACAGCAAACGCCCCAATACAACGGCGCGTCGATCAATCAGATTGTCGACAGCCTGCGGTCGCAGTACATGGAACCGGTCTTCCAGACCAACGCGCTCGGCGAACAGGTCAGGGCAGGCGAACGGCTCACGCAGGACGCGGCGAAACGCGAGGACCTGTTCTTGCGGGTTGCGTCGATGGGATTGCCGTATGACATGGAAAACCAAGTCATGTTGATGCTCGGCCTGTCTCCGAGCGAGATCAATCTGTTCGACCGGAAATATGGTTTCAATCAACGATAAGGAGGGTAGGCGGCCATGCCGAGCCGATACGAACAGCTCCAGCAACGCGGGGATGAAGCGAGAAGACGGGTGCTCGAACGCTTGAGCCAACCCGTCACCGCACAGACGGCGGCCAGCAGCGGCCGCCTGTCTCGTTTTGAACAACTGCAGCAGATGCGCTTGACGCAGCCGATGCAGCAACCGGCAACCACGCAGACGTTGAAGGAAGCCGCGCGACAAGCCGCGCCCGAACGGTTCGCGCCGGAGCTGCAGCGCGTCCAGGACTTCACACGGCCGCAATTCATCGACAAGTTCCCGCGAACTGAGGTGAAAGCCGAGACCAAGACCAATACGAAACCGGAGAAGAAAGGATTGGCCGCGCAGGCCGGCGCCGGCAAGTTTACGGAAACGATGTTCGCGATGGCCGGGGATGCGCTGGACAACCTGACATTCGGACTGACGGACAAACTGACCGATCGCATCGAACGGTACGTCCGCGGCGACCGCGAACGCACGCCGCAGGAAGAACAGGCGGCGCAACTGTTCGGCATGGTCGGATACCTGGGCGCTGGCGCCGGGGCATACCGGGCAGCAAGAGGGCTGACGGGCCAGGTCACGAAGCAGCTCCCGAAACTGGCCGACGACGCCGCGGCGAAGGTGCTCGCCCGGACGAACGCTTCGCCGATCACCGCAGCGACAACACGAATGGCTGCACAGAGCGCAGGGCGGGCCGCCGGGCACGCGCTCACCGGGGCGACGGCGGGGGCAATCTTCCAGACGCCGTATGAGATCACGGAAGCGGCGTTCGGGAAGAACGACCAAACGCTCGGCCAGCGGCTCGGCGACATCGCCGAAAGTGCGGCGCTCGGGGCTATTCTCGATCCGGTTGCGGAAGCGTATGTCGGGGCCGTCGGCAACATGCTGCGGCGCACGCCGAATACTGCGCAACAGGCGCAGACTGCATTACCGACGGCACAAGCGACAGAAACCGCAGCACAATCAGCCGCCCGTGCGTTCGAACCGACGCGGGCGCGCGTCGAGAAGCGTCCGTCGCTCGACCAGGTGATCTCCGAGATCAGACCGGCCGTGATGGAGCGCATGACGCCGCCGCTGGAAAACCCGCGGGAGCTGGCGCGGTGGATTCAGCAGAACAGCGGCATCGGCAACCTGTCGCTGAACGAGATCCGGAAACTGCCGTATGAGGACATGCGGCAATTGGCCGAAGACATCCGCCGGAACATGAACATCTACGACACGTCCATCGCCGTCGCTCGGGAACGCGGGCATGACCTCGAAAAACTGTTGGCCGGTCCGCGCCGGGTGTCGCCGGAAGCGCTGCAGCGCGGCCGCGAAACGCTCCGGATGCGTGAGATTGCCGGCGTTCCGCTGGTTCGCTCGCAGGACCCGACATGGGCGGAACGCGCTTCTCGGATGTCTCGGGCGGAACAGCTCGCCCAGCGGGTAGAGGCGCAACCCGCGCAGGCATCACAGCCTGCACAACCCGCGCTGGCCGCCCGCACGCGGCAGCTCGAAGAACCGCAACCGGCGCGCGCCGTGGATGACGGCATTCCATTCGCCGACGAGATCGAACCGCCGCAGCCGGAGGAAATCGCGCCGCGCATCCGGGACCGCGTGAACTCTTACGCCGACCGACTGATCGCGAGCGCCCGCGCCGAGCTGGTAGCAAGCCGGAACCGTCTCAGTTCGAACCCGGTCGACATCTACGCGCAGTATGCGAAGATCGGCGCCGGCTACATGCTCAAGGGCGCGGTCCGTCTGGCCGACTTCACCGAGCAGATGGTCCGGGACTTCGGCGAGCAGATTCGGCCGTATGTCCGCGAAATCTACAAGCGAGCGAAGGATCAATACAAGGTCATCCAAAAGCAGATCGAATCCGAAGAACTTGGCCTGACCGGTTTCGAAGGGCAAGAGCTGAAAGACCTGTCGACGATCAACCTGAACACGGCAGACGTGTACCGCAACTTCAAGACGGTGTTCGGCCCGCACTATGAGAGCGTGAAGCGAGCCATCCTCGATCCGTTCGACGCCGCGAAGGGCGCATACGCCGAGGAGCAGAAGCGGCTCACAGACGCGCTCTACAACGACATCGTGAAGGGGCTCGGCATCAAGAAGGGATCGAAGGAATCCGCGCTGGTACAGCAGTTCGGCGAGGGCCGGATCACGTTGGATGAGTTGCAGAAGGCGGCGCCGGACAAGTGGCAGAACATCGTGCAGGCGAACGAATGGTTCCGCCGGCAATATGACGATCTGATCGCGCGGGTGAACGAAGTTCTGGCGAGAATCTATCCGAACCGGCCGGAGAAGCTGGTTCCGTACCGGAAGGACTACTATCGCCACTTCCAGGAGCTGCGGGGCTGGTCCGGGCTCAAGAATCTGTTCGATACCACGGCAACGCAGATTTCGCCGTCGCTGTCCGGCATCTCGCCGTTCACGCAGCCGAAGACGAAGTGGGCGAGCTTCAAACAGCGTCGCGGCCTCGGCGAGTTCAAGGACGACGCGGTCGGCGGATTCCTCGACTACATCCCGGCGGCGTCGTATGCGATTCACATCGACCCGCACATCAGCGTGTTCCGCAACCTCGCGAAGCGGCTGGCGGAGGATACGGAAACGACGCGGAACCTGAACAATTTCATCCGCTACTTGAACAACTTCGCGAACGACCTCGCCGGCAAGACGTCGCCGTTCGATCGCTGGGTCGAAGAAGTCGGCGGCCGGAAGGCGCTGCATCTGCTCACCAAGGCGAACAACCGGGTGAAGGCGAACGTCATCCTCGGCAACGTGCGGTCGACGCTGTCACAGCTCGCCAACATCCCGAACGGGATTGCGTATGGCGGTATCGACGCCCCGGCCGGCGCGCTGCGGACGATCCAGAGCGTGTTTCAACCGAACGAAGCGATGCAGCGGTCAAAGTTCCTGAAAGAGCGTTACATCGAAGGCGCGTTCCGCCGCTTCGACCAAAAGTGGTGGGAGCAGCCGCGTCGATTCGCTGAATTCATGATGGAGGCGTCCGACCGCATCGGCACGTCGTTCGTATGGAACACGGCGTATGCGAAAGCCATCCGGCAGGGTGTCGCCGATCCGGTGAAGTTCGCGGACGAGCAGACGCGCCGGCTGGTCGGCGGGCGCGGCGTTGGCGAGCAGCCACTGCTCATCAAGTCTAAAGTCTTCAACCTCGTCGCACCGTTCCAACTCGAAGTGAACAACCTGTGGCGCGTGATGAAAGACTTCGTTGACGAAAGACGGTTCGGCGCGCTGGTGACGCTTTTCGTTTCGAACTGGCTGCTCAATCAGGCGTTCGAGCGGACCACAGGCAGCGGCGTTGTGCTCGATCCGATCGACGCGATTTACGAAGCTGTGACCGCGGAAGACGCCAGCATCCTGCAGCGTGCCGGCCGTGTTGCTGGCGAGGCACTTTCGAACTTGCCGCTCGGCCAAACGGCCACGCTGCTGTATCCGCAGTACGGCAAAAACGTCAATGGGATGGAACTGCCGACCCGGAAAGAACTGTTCGGCGACAATGATCCGACGCGCTTCGGCTCCGGTCTGCTGGTCGCCGGCGCCATTACGGACCCGCTGTTTAAATTCGTGCTGCCGTTCGGCGGCAACCAGCTCAAGAAGACGATCAGCGGCGTCGACGCGCTCGTCCGCGGTGGATCGTACACGGAGAACGTGCTGACGACCGGCGCGCGGATTGAGGAACCGAAGCTGCGGTTTCCGGTCGAAAGTACGCCACAAAACACCCTTCGCGCGGCACTTTTCGGGCCCTATGCCACATCCGAGGGGCAAGAGTACACCCGTGAGAACAGAAGGCCGTTAAGTGAGCGTCAAACAAGGGTTTATCAGAACATCGACGATCCGCAGACGTTCTACAGGACGCTGATGGATCAGCGGCGGAGAGAGACAGAGCTGAAGAAGCTGCGGGAACAGAAATTGAAGGAGCTGACAAAATAACCCATAGAGGTTATGATAGTGAAAAACGGCGGTGTTGCATGTGGATCGGTGGGAAAAAGTCCTGCTCATGACATGGTTTGTCGGCGGTATGATTCTAATAGGGGTTCTAAATGCATTTTGGAACGAGGAAGTTTCGTTCTTCTTCGCGATCTTCTATCTGTCGTTCTGGATTGCCTTCACATACGGTTTTGTTAAGGGAATGAGGGTAGGCAGGGAGGACGCAGAAAAAGAGTTTAAAGGGCGTCGCTAGATGCGGCGCCCTTACTATTTGGAGGTGCATCCTATCATGGAAAACCTGTTTAAAACCATCGTTGCAATCGGCGGCGCGGCCGCCTCTTATCTTTTCGGGGGGTGGTCGTCGTTGCTTTCGATTCTGCTTACGTTTGTTGTGTTGGATTATGTGACCGGGTTCGCAGCCGCCGCAAAAGAAGGAAAGCTGAACAGCGAAGTCGGTGCATGGGGCATCGCGAAGAAGGTCGGCATCTTCGCCGTTGTGGCCGCCGCGCACTTGGTGGATACCGCACTGGGCGCCGCCCACCTTTTCCGAGATGCGGCGATATTTTTCTTTCTCGCAAACGAGCTGCTCAGCGTGATCGAAAACGCTGGCCGGATCGGTGTTCCCGTTCCGCCCGTCATGCAGCGGGCGGTGGAAGTGCTGCGCGGTAAGTCGGAGGGTGATGCGAAATGAAGATTGTACTGGATGCAGGGCATGGTCCGAACACACCCGGCAAGCGGTCCCCGGACGGATCGCTCCGCGAGTACCAGTTTAACTCGGCGGTCGCCCGGTACGTCGCCGACGCGCTCCTGCATGGATATGAGGGCGTCGATATCCTGCTGACGCACGCAGATGATCGGGACGTGCCGCTCAAGGAGCGCACGGACAAGGCGAATGCGTGGAAGGCTGATCTGTTCGTTTCGATCCACGCCAACGCGGCCGGCGACGGCGGCTGGAACAGCGCGCAGGGCATCGAGACGTTCGTCTATGATACGCGCCCGCCAGCGGCCGTCGCGCTCGCCAACGCTGTTCAGCGGCAATTGATCCGCGCCACGGGCCGCCCGGATCGCGGCGTGAAGTCTGCGAACTTCCACGTGTTGCGCGAGACCCGCATGACGGCCATCCTGATCGAATGTGGGTTTATGACGAACCGTGAGGAGTGCGAGCTGCTCAAGAGCGACGAATACCGCCGCAAGTGCGCGGAGGCCATCGTCGCCGGGATCGTGGAGACATACGGACTCCGGCCGAAGCAGCCTGCGCAGCCGACCGTGGAGGGCTGGCGATCCGAGTTTGCGGAGGCGCGTGTGTGGGCGGTCGAGCAGGGCATCACGGACGGCAGCCGGCCGAAGGACACGGTGACGCGCGAGGATCTCTGGGTGATGTTGTACAGAGCATTCGGCGCCCAGAAATGATCGATCCCCGCTCGGCTATGCGCTGGGCGGGGATTTTGTGCTTTGGGCATATTCCTCCGCCCGATCTTTCCTCCACAGCGGCCGCCCCTCGAACACAGCGTCCGGCCGGAGGAACTTTCCACGGTAGGTGGGTTTCAGCGCCCGTTGGCCGGCCAGACTGACGTTCTGTTGGGTTGTTCCGAGCAGACGGGCGAATTCTGCGGCGCCGATGAGGTCAAGGATTGTGTGGTCAGCCATTCGGTTCATCCTTTCGTTTTGCC
>Ga0310823_101030_pt1 | contig 11573 bp, 10 predicted proteins | sample P4_ome_3_FD_201316 | JGI IMG/M metagenome (GOLD analysis project Ga0310823, IMG submission 201316) | Sorghum-adapted microbial communities from Joint BioEnergy Institute, Emeryville, California, United States - P4_Day56_Rep3 | ecosystem: Engineered > Bioreactor > SSF (Solid state fermentation) >...
GGACTTCGGAACGCATCCCGAAGTCGGGCAGATGCGTAGCCTTGCTCCTGATGAGGTTGATGCGGGTTGTTGGGCGCCGCTCGAGACGGCCGATATCTGCAGCTACGCGGGCGCCGAAGACGACCGTCTCAAGCAGCGAGTTGGACGCGAGCCGGTTCGCACCATGCAGCCCCGTGTATGCCACCTCGCCCGCAGCCCAGAGGCCAGGAACGCTGGTACGGCCCCATTCATCGGTTTGAACGCCGCCCATATGATAGTGCTCGGCAGGTGCCACAGGGAGCGGCTGCGTGACAGGATCGAGGCCAGCGGCTCGGCAACGCTCGTAGACGGTCGGAAAGGCTTTGGGAAAACGGGCGCCAATCGCTTGGCGACAGTCGAGGAATGCACCTCGGCCGGCGGCGATCTCGCGGAAGACGGCACGCGCCACCACGTCCCGTGGAGCGAGCTCGGCGTCAGGGTGCTGGCCGAGCATGAACCGCTCACCGGCGCTGTTGATCAACACCGCGCCCTCGCCTCGTAGCGCCTCGGTTGCGAGAGGAGCTGGATCGAGGCCGACGTCGAGAGCCGTCGGATGGAATTGCACGAACTCGGCATTGGAGATGGTCGCGCCGGCGCGGGCAGCAATGGCGATGCCCTCGCCTCTCGCGTGGGGCGGATTGGTGGTCACGGCGTAGAGTCCGCCGATACCGCCGGTCGCGAGGACGACAGCCCGGGCACCGTCAAGCATATGGACCGCGGCGGGGTCATCTGTGCGGGTCAGGGTGACGCCGGTGACGCGGTCCCCAGTCTTGATTAGCGAAAGCGCGCTGAAACTTTCGAGGAGGGTGATCGAAGGCGTGCGGCGGACGGCCTCGATCATAGCCTGCATGATGGCGTGTCCGGCTCGGTCGCCGGACACGCGAACGATGCGGTTGGCAGAATGGGCCGCCTCGCGCGAGAGGATCAAACGACCTTCGAGATCCTTGTCGAACGGGACACCGTAGGCCAGCAGATCCCGAACCCGGTCCCCCGCCTCTGCCGCGACGAGATGCGCGATCCGCTCGTCGACGATGCCTGCGCCTGCCTTGATTGTGTCCGCAGCGTGCAGCTCCGGCGTGTCGCCTTCGCCAACGGCCGCCGCGATGCCACCCTGCGCCCACGCGCTCGAAGCGCCTTCCCCGAGGGGAGCAGGTGAGACGAGAGTCACCGGCGCAGGGGCTAGCTTCAATGCGGTGAACAGGCCGGCGAGACCCGCGCCGACGATCACGATATCGCCGCCCGCGGCTGGTGCCTTAGCTCGCCCGCCAATTGCCATAGGAAAGGTCCTGAGCCGCTGAGCCATTTGGGATGGTGCAGCGGCTCGGTTTCGTCAGTTGGTTAGGTTGATCATGCGCTCGACGGCACGCCGAGCGCGCTCCGCCACGAGCGGGTCGACGGTTACCTCGTGGCGCATGTACACGAGAGTTTCGAGGATGTTCTGCAGCGTGATCCGCTTCATGTGCGGGCACAGATTGCAGGGCCTGATGAACTCCGTCTCCGGCGCCTCGGCTGCAACGTTGGAGCTCATCGAGCACTCGGTGACCAGCACGACCTTGGCCGGCTTGTTCTTCTTCACCCAGTCGATCATGCCGGAGGTGGAGCCGGTGAAGTCGGCCGTCGCGATCACATCGGGTGGGCACTCGGGATGGGCGATGATCTTGAGGCCTGGGTCGGCTGCGCGGAAAGCCTCGAGCTCCTCCGCCGTGAAGCGCTCATGCACCTCGCAGTGGCCCTTCCAGGTGATGATCTCGACGCTGGTCTTCGTCTGCACGTACTGCGCCAGATACTCGTCGGGAATCATGATGACGCGCGGCACGCCAAGGCTCTCGACGACCTTCACGGCGTTCGCGGACGTGCAGCAGATATCGCTCTCTGCCTTCACCTCGGCGGACGTATTGACGTACGTGACAACCGGCACGCCGGGATAGGCCTCCCGCAGCATGCGCACGTCTTCGGCCGTGATGGAGGAGGCCAGTGAGCAGCCGGCCCTGAGATCAGGGATGAGAACCGTCTTGTCGGGATTGAGCAGCTTGGAGGTCTCGGCCATGAAGTGCACGCCCGCCTGCACAATCACGTCGGCATCGGTGCGCGCTGCTTCCTTTGCAAGCTGGAGGCTGTCACCACGGATATCGCCCACGCAGTGGAAGATCTCCGGCGTCATGTAGTTGTGCGCCAGGATGACGGCGTTGCGCTGCTTCTTCAGGTCATTGATGGCCTTGATGATCGGCGCGAACTGCGGCCACTCGAGCGGAGTGACGACCTTCGAAACCCGGGCGTAGAGGGGCTCCATCTCGCGAGCCAGCTCGGGCGTGAATTTCAGGTCCGGCATCGGCAGGACGTTGCGGCCCTTGAGAGCCGATACGCCCGTTTCGGATTGAACCGTGGCCATGGGGGACGCTCCCTCGTGGTTCTCACGGTATGCTCATATTGAGCATTACCGTGGCATGAAAAAATTCCGGAAAATTCCGGGTCAGATATGCTCCTTCTGAGCATTCCTCGTGAAACTAAAGATATGACAGATGGCCCTTCATTTCCAGACCTGCGTTCGTCTGACTCCGGATTACTGGTTTGCGTCGAACGCAGGCCCCGGTGAGGGGCCTGGATCCATCGATCAGTTGCGGCCGGGTTTCACGCGCACGCCCGGTGCGGGCCGCTCGAGCAGGACCTCGCGGCGGAACCTGTAGAGGCGGGCAGGGCGTCCGCCAGTCTTCGCCCGTACCTCCCCGGTCGGCTCGACAAGCCCTGCACTTTCGACCAGCCTGCGGAAGTTCTGCTTGTGCAGATGCGGGCCGAGGATGGCCTCGACGGTCTTCTGCAGCTCGAACAGCGTGAACTCGTCGGGCATGAGCTCGAAGACAACCGGGCGATACTTGATCTTCGCTCTGATTCGCCCAATGGCCGTCGCCAGGATACGGCGGTGGTCGTAGCGCATCGGCACGCCAAGACGTGGCAGGCTGTCCCACGTCGCTGCGGCCTCGCGGCCGTCGCGTCGTGCTTCCTCAACGAGCCCGGCTTCATAGAGCAGCTCGAAGCGCTCCAGCACCTTCTCTTCGTCCCAGGTGCCGCCGAACAGTCCGAAGAACATGCGCAGGCGCTCCGAGCGCTGCGCCGGTCGGCCGGGAGGAGGTGGCGTCACGGGCGGACGCTCGGCCCACGTGGTGAGTTTGGGCTCGATCACCTCGGTCAGAATTGCCGGCTTGCCCCGCCGCCAGTCCTCCCAGGGGAAATAGTCGTACCAGCTCCGCCAATCCCACCGCTCGGACTTGCCGACCTTGGCCGGGCGTGTGAGCGCCAGGTATCCGATTGAAACGACATGCGGGCCAACATCACCCGGCTGGGCATGGCGGCCGCGGTCGCCGAATGTATAGAGCTGCTCGACATATCCAAGCTCGAGTCCGGTTTGCTCGGAGACCCACTTTCGCAGGCCGATTTCCAGAGTCCGGTGCTCGAGAGGAGAGAAGGGACCGAACGGCAGCGCCTCGATGACCTGACCGGTTTCGTCTTGCGAGCGCACGACCAGGACGACGGGCTCGTCCTTCTGCACGGCGAGGATCGCTGCATTGAGGCCGATCTCGACAGCCGCCACCTCGTGCCGCTCCCGTACACTGCTCTCGCGCGTCTGCGCTCGAGTAGTCCGCTTCAGGTGAGCTTCGAAGGTCATCCACGATCTCCTTGGCCGCGGCAGTACTGACGGATGATGGCGAATTTCGGATCCGTCCGTATGGCCCCACATTCCATTCGAAGGCTGTGGGTGACCGGCCACTATCCCACTCGGGAGGCAGATCGACTGAACGCGCGGCTCAGGGGAACGTGGAAGGAAGAGCGAACGGCTCAGCTTCGCTGGCCAGCCTCGGCGGCCCCATTTCATTGATCGCCCTGATCATGCGCCCGCCCCGGCCAAGCAACTCGTCAGCAAGCTCGACGAGGCGCCGGTTGGGAAGCGCTGTCGCCGAGGCCTCTCGGATGTGCCTTGCCACCAGCGCTTCCGGCGCTGCAGGATTTAGCGTGCAGAGCGTGATGAATGCAGCAGCCGTCGAGCGGCTGATGCCGGCCCAACAGTGCACGATGAGCGGTCCCTGCCTGTTCCAGGTCTGCGCGAACCGGATCAGCTCCAGCACGTGCTCCTCGCGGGGATGGATCAGTCCCTCCTGCGGGGCGATGATGTCGTTGACAGCAATCTTGAGGTGATTGGCAGGATCGATGCTCGATGGCGTCTCCAGCATCGTCTGCTGATTGATCAGCGTGACAAGATAGCGGGCGCGAGTTTCGGCAAGCGTGTCGTGAACTCGACTGAGGGGGCACACGTAGAGCTGGCCCGGGCGCGGAGCTCCGAAGCTCGTGCTGCTGTTGCGACCCAACCCGACTGAGAGCTCCTCGCTTCTCATGACTGAAAATGCCCGAATATACGGATGCGGGTCACGGACGCGTGCGACCCGCTCAACTGGCAACTTTGAAATGAAGTGAAAAAATCGAGTTTGCAAGCGGCCGGAGCGCTCAAGCGCAATGATTCGGCCGGAGCCGTGCTCAGCCAAAGAGTGTTCGCGAGCAGTGGTGGCGCGTCAGTCGCCTCTGAACTTGTTGTTGCCTGGCCTCAAATTGACGCCGCTCTCAACGGGTGATCCGCTCGTATCTGCGGGAAGACCGCCTGTTCCAAGACCAGGCCGGTTGTCTGGATCGAACGGCGTGTCCAAAGATCCGCGTTGCTGCGAGACGGCTTCAAGATATCTGCCAGTTCCAGGTTCAATCGCGGCCTGCCGCTCATGGCGCTTGGGAGCGGGCGGAGCGCCCCTCCTCTGGCGGGCACGTACCGCGAGCGCGTTGTCGACTCCGACCACGCCCTCCGCTTCATAGGCCACGACCTCTGCCATCTGCTTGGCGAGCTCGCTGGTCACGGTGCCCTCGAGAATAACGCGGCAACCCTCGACTCGGACCTCGATGCCAGACGAATCGATACCGGGATCGTCCGCCAGCCGGCTCCGGACGTCCTCGCAAATGGCTTCGCTTGTGGAGAGTGAGCCGGTCCGATGAGCTCCCTCGCCGCTTTTCAACTTCGTTTCCCACGCCATTCTCATTCCGCTCCTAGTCAACAGACCTTTGGAGGTCCTTGCGAGGTCAACGCCCACAGCGACTGGGAGTTGCATCTGCGGCGTTGTGCCGGAACCCGCTCAGCATCCTTGAGTTGTCTCGATGCGTTCCCGCTTGTGTAGCATCAAGGGTATCTGGCAAGATGCAAGTTTCTGAGGTCATGACTCGAGAGGTGGAGGTCATCTCGCCGGATGCAAGCCTGCGGGAAGCCGCACGCAAAATGGATGACCTCAATGTTGGCGTGTTGCCGGTGTGCGATGGGCAGAGATTGGTCGGCATCATCACCGACAGGGACATCACCGTACGCGCCACCTCGATCGGCGAGTCCCCTGATGTGACGCGCGTCGACGAGATCATGACCGGGGAAGTCTGGTGGTGTCACGAGAGCGACGATGTCGAGGAAGTCGCTCTTCGCATGGGCGAGAAGCAGATCCGTCGCATGCCGGTGATCGATGACAACCGCATGCTCGTCGGCATCATCACCTTGGGCGATCTGGCCACCGAGCGCGCCCCCGGTACGCGGCGGGCGCTGCGCAAGATTTCAGAACCGTCGGAGCCGGACTGGTCAGGTACGTTGTCAGACCGGCGAGCGGACCCGGATCACTTCGCCCTTGAAGAGCCTGTGGCCGCCACCGGCCGCACGGATGATCTCATCGCCGAGGACGTATTCAGGTCATTGGACGCGGCAGACGAAATCGACGTTTCCGAGATCGATATCTACGTCGAGAACGGGGCCGTATCGCTCAATGGCACCGTAGATGACTACGCCGCGAAGGAGCTGGCTACGAAAATGGCCGAAGCCATCGATGGCGTTACCGTCGTCAATAATCACCTTCGAATCCGCACGGATGCCGGTGTGCTTCCAGACGTAAGATTCAAGAAGCTGCGGACGGCCAAGTAACGCGCAAGTCACCCGGTATCATGGCGCCTGCGGCATCCAGCGCCGCAGAGCTAGATGGACCGGCGCGCAAATCAGTAGCGGATAGCCCGCCATCAACATCATCAGCCACGCCCAGCTCGGCATCATCATCTGCGGGTGCGTGTCGCTGAAGCCGTAGACATAGTTGATGTTGCGAGCCGCGCTGCCGGGATCGGAACTCGGTGGCGGCAGGACGAAATAGGATACGAGAAGTACGCACCAGGCCAGGACGGTCCAAGCCAAAAACGCCCGCCGGTCATAACCGAGGCGCCAGACGAGATAGAGCAGCAAGGGCGGTAGCCACAGGTGAAAGAGCGAAAGCGCACGCAGATGGAGCGGGTAGGTGGTGTCGAACATGTATGCCGTCATGCCCGTCAACCGGCCGCCGCAAGCCAAGGCGACGAAGTCTGCAATCCATAGGGCATGTGCCGCCAGCGTGCCGACGGCGGGCATGGAGGCGAGTAGCGGACTTTCGAGCCAGATCGCCGCCAAAACGAAAAACAGCGCAAGGTCGCAGAAGAAAAGAAAATTGGCCGGGCCGTAGGCTGCCCAATAGACGGGCACAAGGACCGCAACGAAGGCAGTGTAGGCGACCTTTAGCCAGACTGGGACGCGTGGCGAGGCGGCCGACCAGAAGCGATCGCGGAGGTCCACGGCCGCGCGCCTCTTCAGCGTTGTCCTTGCCGCCGCGACATGAACGCCAGCCGTTCGAAGAGGTGGACGTCCTGCTCGTTCTTGAGCAATGCCCCGTGGAGGGGCGGGATCAACTTGCGCGGGTCGCTCTCCCGGAGCGTGTCGGGATCGATATCCTCGTTGAGGAGAAGCTTGATCCAGTCGAGCAGCTCGGACGTCGACGGCTTCTTCTTGATGCCCGGGACCTCGCGGATCTCGTAGAAGATCTTGAGCGCCTCGGAGACGAGCCGTCCTTTGATGCCGGGGAAATGAACCTCGACGATGGCTCGCATCGTCTCGGGGTCAGGAAACTTGATGTAGTGGAAGAAGCAGCGGCGGAGGAAGGCGTCCGGCAGCTCCTTCTCGTTGTTCGATGTGATGATGACGATGGGCCGATTTCGCGCTCGTATAGTCTCGCCCGTCTCGTAGACGAAGAACTCCATGCGATCGAGCTCCTGTAGCAGGTCGTTCGGGAACTCGATGTCTGCCTTGTCTATCTCGTCGATCAGGAGAACCGGGCGGACCTCACAGTCGAAGGCCTCCCAAAGCTTGCCGCGCTTGATGTAATTTCGGATATCCTTGACCCGCTCATCGCCCAGCTGACTGTCGCGCAGACGACTGACGGCATCGTACTCGTAAAGTCCTTGCTGGGCCTTCGTGGTGGACTTGATGTGCCACTCGATAATCGGCACGCCGAGAGATTTCGCCACTTCGATTGCCAGCATCGTTTTGCCGGTACCGGGTTCGCCCTTCACCAGCAAGGGACGTTGCAACGTGATGGCCGCGTTGACGGCGACCGTCAGATCTCGCGTGGCGACGTAGCTCTCCGTTCCCTCGAATCGCATCGACAAGTCTCTGACCTCCGGTCCTGCAGGGGAGCGCGACACATTAGATGGGTGGTTTTGGCGCAGCAAGTTCGGCCGCCTTCGTGGCGCTGACACCGCGTGAACCTGCGCATGATCCAACGGAAATGAAGACGACTGCTGATGGAGAATCAAAGCTTCCGGTTGTAATAAGACTGCAACCAATGCGTGTTACCGCCTCGCTTGCGCCGCATTTGCCAGCTTGCGCAGTCAAAACCGGGAAATCCTTGACTCGTGAAGTTGGCGGGATAAAAGCGGTCCCATCTGGTCATGCTCAGTATGCGCGAGTTGCGCGTGACTGCGCTATTTCGTACGCAGGCCAACCATGAGCACAACAAAAGATCGGAAATCGCACGCCAAAGCCCAAGGCAAGTCAACCAAGGTGGAGGAAGCGAAGCTGTCCAGCCTGCTGCTGCCGGATCTGCCGGAGGACTACCGGCCATCTGAGGATGAGCCATTCATGAACGAGAGGCAGCGCGCCTACTTCCGGCGTAAGCTGCTCGCCTGGAAGGAGGAAATCATTAAGCAGACCCGGGAGACCCTGGTGGGGCTGCACGAGGGCTCTGTTCAACATGCCGACCTGGCCGACAGGGCGACCTCCGAAACCGACCGGGCATTGGAGCTCCGGGCGCGGGATCGGCACCGCAAGCTCATCGCGAAGATCGACGCAGCGCTGGCCCGCATCGAGGACGGCACCTATGGATACTGCGAGGAGACCGGCGAGCCGATAGGGCTGCGGCGTCTTGATGCCCGGCCGATCGCCACCCTGAGCATTGAGGCTCAGGAGAGACACGAGCGTCGCGAGCGCGTGTATCGCGAGGACTAGGCCGGTTGACGCGTTGCCGGTTGGGGGCGCCGCCCATTACCGGCGACTCTTTGGATGGCGTGTTTCGCGAGCGGACGAGGGGGCTGTCTTATGTGCCTCCGGCTTCCAGCTCCTGCTCCCGGCGGCGCGCCTCCATGGCTCGTGCGAACGCGTGCTTCACACCGTCCAGATCGCGCAAGTGGATATCGTGCTGCAGGTACGGGATCTCGATCCCTGCCTCGCGGAACGACTTGGCAATAGCCAGCCGCAATTCCGTCTGCACCGCAAGTCGCCGAATCACATCGGGCACGAAGGCGCGGAGGGAGAAAATCATCGCACTCTCCCCGAAATCCTCGAATACGACTGTCGGCTCGGGCTCTCTGAGGATGGATGGTGAGTCCTCCGCGACACGGCGGAGGATGGAAATGACCTGCTCCGGATCCGCCTTGTAGGAAACGCGGACATACACCACGAGGCGGCCAATCGCGTTGCGGTGCGTCCAGTTCATCACGGTTCCGGTAATCAGCTCGGAGTTGGGGATAATCAGGCTCGATCGATCGAATGTCTCGATCTCGGTCGCGCGCACATTGATGCGGCGCACGAAGCCTTCCTGGCCGTTGACGACGATCCAGTCGCCGACCTTCACCGGTCTTTCGATGAGCAGAATGATCCCCGAGACGAAGTTGTTGAAGATGGCCTGCAGTCCGAAGCCGATCCCGAGGGAGAGCGCGCCGGCCACGATGGCGAGCTGCGTGAAGTCGAGCCCCGCATATGACAGCGCGAAAATGATCGCCAGACCGACACCGGTGTAACCGACGCCCATAAGCACCGAATGCGCGATGGACCTGTCGATCCGCGCAGGCATCAGAACGGACCGGTCAAGCCACCTCTGGAATGCGCGCGTAAGGAACAGCAGGATGAGGAAAAGGCCGAGCGCGAGCAGGATGCGCACAAGCGAGATCTGGAATCGGCCAATCTCGAATCCGACGATTCCAACTTTCAGCCAGTCGATAAAATCGTCTCGTGTGTAGCCCCAAGTGAGCAGGATCAGCGGCACCGCGACCAGCAGGAGAACGGTGTCCACGACCCCAATGATCAGGCGAGTGACATAGCTCGTCCGCTCGCTGTCGAGGCCAAGTCTGGTTTCCAGGATGCGTCCCATCGGGCGCTCGCCATCGGCAAGCGCGCCTACCGCGCGACGGATTATTGCGTGAGCCAACAGCAGTAGAAATAGCGTCAGCCCCGCCAGCATAGCTTGTGTGGAAATGAACTGTCCCAGGGCCACGTAACCGGCCAGCGTGGTCCCCAGGATCATCAGCGCCGCAGCCGCAACCGGCACCTTTATCCACAGCGGTCGAGAACGAGACGGCGGCTGGAGGACCGCGGCTTCGCGGCTGCCGAGAGGGATGCGTACGAACGCAGCCAGAACGGCGGCGAAGGCAAGGTTGGTCAGTGTCGTTTGCACGACGCCGATCTCGAGAGGCAGGTAAAGAATCCGCACCACATCGCGGAGCAGCGTTTCGATGGCGATGAGGGCGGCAAGCACCCTCGCCAGACGTAACAGCTTCGGCGCGCCGGCTAGGTCCAGGAGCCGAAAACCTGACGGAGTCGGGGCCAAGGCTACTTCGGCAACTGCCCTCACCCCGATGAACACCGCGAATGCTTTCAGCCCTGCGAGCGCAAGCTCACCGACCGTTGCCGTCAGCAGTCCCGAGCCGGCGAGCCCCCCGTAAAGCGTGATCGCCGCGGACAGAGGCGGCAACGCGCCTGTGGCGGCTCTCCATATTGCATCGCCCGTATTCGGGAAGTAGGCGGCCCAGCCCTCACCACGGACCCGCATCCGGCTTCCGATTACCGAAAGGGCGAGGCGTAGCACTCCATAAACGCCAGCTGCCATCGCCACGACCAGCACGAGCGACAACGGCTTGTCGCGCGCCTGATGCCACCATGCTTTCGCGAGATTGCTGATTTGTCGGCTCGTGCGCGGCAGCTCGGCTGCGAGATCCTGCCAGGTTGAAAGCCACAGCGGGCTTCCGGTTCGCTGCATCAGCTCGCGGGCGAAGAGGGCCTGCCGATGATGTTGCACCAGCCTCATGAGCTGCCGCGACCGGACCAGGGCCAGTTCCGCACTCTTGATGGCGCCCTCTACATTCGACTGGATCGAAGTCAGCCGCTCCCGTTCGCTGGCGACGTTCGGCGCCTCGGGGGCCGCATCCTTTTCGGGAGGGGGACCGAGCTTTTGAAGCTGTGCCGTGACAGCTGAAAGGCGAGGTTTGAGCGCAGCAATGAGCTCCTGGGCCTCGACCTCGATGCGTTCCAGCTCGAGTCGTTGTCCTGCAAGCCCGCTCTCCCGATCCTTGACGCGCTGAATGCCTTTGGCGGCGTTCTCGACATCGGAGGCCAGGCGCACGATGCGTTGGGCCAGCTCAGCGGGGAAAAAAGGCGATGGTGTCGGGGACTCAGGCTGCTGCGCTTTAGTCGTGCCGGGAGATGCGGTCGACCCCGCGGGCTCATTGGCATATGCAACCCTCGGCAGGCCAAGAGCAATCGTGAGGCAGCCGACGCAGGTCAGCACAAGGACGAAAATCCTCGGAAGTCGTGATGACATGCCCCGGCTCCAGTGTTGGCGGCTCACGCCTCGACCACGGTGCTCGACCGTGTGCGCCGCTGGAAAATCGACTCCGCGGGCTCATGCGTGGTCTCGGGCATCTCGGGTGGTTGAATGCCGGTCTCGATCACCACGTCGACAGGTCCCCCGGTCATGATGAGATGCTCCACACCGTCTCGGCGGATGAGAAGGAGCTTCCGTCGCCCATCGACATTGGCCTGGTCCACCACCTCCAGACGCTTCGGTGGACGGGGGCCGAAAAAGTTGCCGGTGAGGGCACCCTTCAGCGCACCGCTTGGCGATCCTGTGCTGAGATAGCCGCGCAGCAGCAGTGCCCCGACCACGAGAAGGGCAGCGATGAACACTACGAAAAGCAGCCAGGACAGGATTTCCATAATGAATTGACGCGGGCGCACCCGCGCTCCTCTCGATCAGCTGGATGGAGGCGTGCACGTCCTTATGGCGCTGTGAGGGCGCCCCCGCCCCGTCCGGCCATCCCGTTCGCACCCCCCGAAGGTCGCAGCGCGAAGGTATAGCGTGCTTCGCGGAATAGATTAACACGGTTGGAATGAAGACAACTCGTGCGCGAACAGAACATCTCTG
>Ga0310823_101034_pt1 | contig 11541 bp, 13 predicted proteins | sample P4_ome_3_FD_201316 | JGI IMG/M metagenome (GOLD analysis project Ga0310823, IMG submission 201316) | Sorghum-adapted microbial communities from Joint BioEnergy Institute, Emeryville, California, United States - P4_Day56_Rep3 | ecosystem: Engineered > Bioreactor > SSF (Solid state fermentation) >...
TCACACAGATTGTAATTCGATATTTGAATTTCTTAACTTTAAAGTAGATAAAAATAAATTGGTTATAAAGCAAAAATCATCATGGGATGAAATAGTCTTGTTAATTTGTGCCGATCTAGACTTACTACAAACTTATGAGTTTCTTGTTTTTATAGGATGTAAACATCATGATTATTATTATCAAGAATTAAACGATAAGCTTAAAAAAATTACTAGAGATGTTATTGTTATATAACCATTCGAAATCAAGACAATAGCTTGTGTTAGAAAGTAGTTTAAAAATGTTCAGGATAGATATCCTGCTTCAGTATCTCACACGGGATGTACCTTCCCTTAACAATTCTAGATTACCCCATACTTTATACTTCTTGACATCACCTAAAATCATAAATAATATTACCAATAAATGATGACTGTGAAGGTGGAACAATGACATATTTTAAAAAGACTTATGAGTTAATTAATAAAGGTCCGAAAGCAATGAGTTGGAATCACTATGAAGAAAGAATAACCAAAGAATGGTCGGATCTTCTTGAGGATGTATCGAAATCAAAAAACGAGAAAATATATCAGGATTTTTTTGAAGAAAACCCTTGTTTGATTCCTGGTGCATTTGGGTTAATTGGGCGGTCTGGGCATGCACCTTATCCAGGTGCAGTAATAAGCCAACCGCAGCTAAGCGGGTTATTTAAAAGAATACCTGATTTTATGTGGATCGCAAACGATAGCGGAACAATCTATCCAGTTTTTATTGAAATTGAAGCACCTAGTAAACGCTGGTTTTTAGATAATGGAAAGCAATCTGACGATTTTACACAAGCTCATAATCAATTAGCCGAATGGAGGCAGTGGTTCTCTAGACCAAATAACGTTAATCTATTTCTTGAGTATTTTCAAATTCCAACTAGCTTAACAAAAGGAAGAGCTATACGACCTTTATTCTTATTAATTTATGGGAGAAGATCGGAGTTCGAACAAAAACCTTATTTGAACGAGAAAAGAAAGTATTTGGCTAGAGAAGATGAATTTTTTATGACCTATGATAGTTTGGCTCCGGATTATAATGCACGAAATTTACTATGTGTCAAAATAAAGGATGGAAACTTTATTGGAATATCTGTTCCTCCAACATTTACATTAGGTCCGACTTATGCAGATTGGCATTCTAAAATTGTTGGGAAAGAAGACGCTGTAAAACGTAATAGATCAATTACGCCTGCAAGAAAAGAGTTTTTACTTAAACGTATTCCATACTGGGATGCTTGGGGGAAAAGTGTGGAAAAAGGGATAATAAACACAAGAGATGAGGAATAGGAACGTATCCTTTTAAAATGTTCAAGGGATGTATACTTTTCAAATAAATTACTATATCAAAAATCAAATGTTCAATGTTCGAAATTTGAAAATTTTTACTACTTGAAACCACGCCTCCCGGAAGTTAATATACAACCAACTTCCAACGGGAGGCGTGTTCTATGTAAGCCCAGCTCATCTGTACCAGTTCGATATAGACCCGCTTATTGAGCAATACTTGCTCACTCTTACCCGGTGTAATTTGAAGCTGGTTCTCGAAAGCATGTATCGCCAGACTACTCCCCTGCGCCGTGCCGAGATCGCCAAGAAATCTAAGTTATCCGGGCTGAACTGGATTCCATTATCGTAAATTTGACGCAAGCGGAAAAATTGCTGGCGGTACAATGAAGATTGAATAGTGTATAACCGGACTTACGGTTATCGGGCATACCTTCCATCTCGGAGTTGGGACTCCGAAAGGCTTTGGTTTTGTGTCGGATAGAGCAAGATCCGCTTAAATAATGTCGAACTGATGCTATAATAGAATATTATTGTGACTTTTTTCCTTGTCCACATGGTACTACTGTGTAAGGGGGCTGATGGACATGGCATTTCGTATGAAATCTAAGATATCCCTCGCATTGTGTGCCGCCATGACAGGAGCGACGATACTGGCTTTCGGTCCCGTAGTCGATACCGCAAAAGCGGAGTCGGCAATCCACTCCGTGTCCGGGAATCAGTATGATACGATCAAAGTTGTCAAACAGGAACGTCTTATACGGTCGACCATTTAACTGCTGGAAGGTTGTATTGGTTTGCTGTCACGACCGTGAAGGATGAGGTGGAAAGCGGCTATTCGGATTCAACGTCCGAAACGACGTATACAACGGTTGCGGCTGTTGCATCTCCCGGTGCGATTAAGGTTGGCAAGGGAGTCGCACTCGAGAAGCTGGAAGCCTACCTTCCCGAACCTATTCAACTTCAATTATCGAGCTTGCCTGTCACGATGGATGCGGGTGTGAAATGGGGTCTGGAGCATGCCGATTATAACCCGGATCAAGTCGGAATGTACGCGGTTGCAGGGGAGTTGCAATTGCCGGGATATGTTCGCAATCCACAACGGCTGCAAGCCGAAATCGCTGTTCATGTATTGCCGAATACGAATGCGAGACTGAGCGGCATTACCCTTGACGGAGAACCGTTGGCACCGTTTGATCCGGATATTTATACCTACGATGTGGCGGTTCCTTATGCAACGGAGCAAGTGATCGTGACAGCGGCAACTGACGATCGGGCTGCGAACTGCGAAGTCGTCGGGTTGTGCATGGCGGCGTACAGCCGCTGAAGGTCGGCTTGAATCGAATTGACATCCTGGTAACGGCAGAGGATCAACAAGAGCAGGCGACCTATACCCTCTATGTGAAGCGTCAGCCGGATGCCGAAGCGCCGCAATGGCGAGATGGTGATGAACTGACCGTTTCGGACATCACCCGGACGAGCGTGAAACTGTCGTGGCCGAGCGCAACGGACAACGTCGGCGTGTTAGGTTATCGAATTTATGTAGATGTTGACCGCTGGACACCTCATACCGTTGCAGCAAGCGTGTACGAATTCACGGTCACGAGTCTTCGTGCAGGCATGACGTACACCTTTACGGTGAAGGCGTTTTACGATGCGGGCAACGAAAGCGCACCGCTCAGCAAGCAAGCGGCTACGGCTCGAGCTGCAGGCGGGGGCGGCGGCTCAGGCGGAGATTCGGGAAGCGGCCGTGTGTTGTCCGACAATGCGGATCTTGCGGATCTGCAAGTATGGGCTGGGGGCAAACCACTGAAGCTAAGTCCTTCATTTTATTCGGGAACAACAGCATATACGGCACGTACCGAAGCCGAGCAAGCAGAGCTTGTCGTAAAAGCGGCGCATTCCGCGGCAAAGGTGATGCTGGACGATAAAGTTGTGAACGGGAAGGTAACAGTCGATCTGGAGGAAGGTTCCAATGCCTTTGTCCTCACGATACAAGCGGAAAACGACACGAAGAAAACCTATACGCTGACCCTGTATCGTGAAATGCCAAAGCCAGATGAACCGATCATCGATTTTACCGACATCGCCGGACATTGGGCGGAAAGCGATATCAAGCTCGCCACAGCGAAAGGGATCGTCAGCGGTTACTCTGACGGCGCGTTTAAACCGGACCATCCGGTCACCCGCGCCGAGTTTGCCAAGATGCTGGCAGGCGCAATGAAACTGGAAGGGAACGGCTCCGCGCCGACGTTCACGGATCATGACCAGATCGGCGGATGGGCAGACCAGCCGTTGCGCAGGCCGTACAAGCGGGCATCGTGGTCGGATACAGCGACGGCAGCTTCCGATCCAATGCGCAGATCACCCGGGCGAAGATGGCGGTGATGATCGCCCGGGCGTTGCAACTGCAGCTTGACGCGAATGCGTTGCGCGGCTTTGCCGATGATGAAGCGATTCCGAAGTGGGCAAGAGGCTCGGTTCATGCCATCCGCAATATTGGCGTCATCGACGGCCGCGGCGACAATCGTTTTTTGCCGAACGAAACCGCAACGAGAGCAGAAGCCGTTGTGATGCTGGTCGGTATGAGAGGCACCTAAAGAAGCCGGAAAATAATATCCAAAATATTTGGCAGAATACTCAAATCGGAACAGGACTTCCTCTATTTGAATATAAGGTTGTCCTGTTCTTTTTCTCAATTTGAAAGGGTTTGAACTGTCATGATTAAGGTTATGTCAAACATATGGATGATTACATTCCGTTAGTGCTGTCAGCATATTATGGCTGAATGGAGCGGGATGAAATCGGTAACATGAAATTCAATCACAAAAGGGACTTTCCATTATTTTGTTTTTGGAGGGGATCGTTGTGAAAAAATGTTTAACGGTTGTCATCGCGTTGATCATGACGCTTGGCTTAACACAACAGGCAGTGGCCTTGGAGATTTCCGTCAGCCATAACGTGTACGACTTTGAGGCAGGAGCTTTTGAGGCGGTAGACGGCTGGTATGTCGGGGAAATCACGGTCAGATGGAACGGCAACGGCAATCATAAAGCCGATGTGACCTGGACCGGCAACGAAGGCGAGGTCATCGTCACGCCGTACACGGTCGTGGACAACAAACAGAGAGAAGGAACGCTTGGCGTCAAAATCAAGCAGACCACCGAGGAACAGACGGTCGTGTTTACATTGACAAAGGTCAATCAACAAAAGCTTGGCGCTACGGTTGTCGTTCCGGCTTTGTACAACGGCCCGATTTACTTCGACGTTTTGAGAACGGCGAATAACCCTGGCTATTACTTCTCCGGCGCTCTGATTAATATGGGCGTTACGTTGACCGCCGACGCTGTGGACAAGGACACCTTCTCCGCAAAAGCCAGAGTAACCGAACATAACGGCACCGTTCAGGGGGCTTTCGGAAATTTTGCCTGGGATCCCGAGAAGGAGAGTTACGCGCTCGGAGATGGATGGGCGAGATGGCATATTGTTGACGCCTATGTTGCTGATGCGGATGGGAACAGGGTGGACAAGGGCAACTACGTAAAAATAGACATTGAATGGAAGACGAGAACGGAGCCGAGCGGAGCCAGCAGTGCGAACCGATACGACGTTCCCGCTACCCGTGCGGCGTGGTACACCGGAGGCAGCTCGGGAAACCTCATTGCCTATGCGAGCGTGGAGGTTGACATTACGCAGGAAAAGGAAATTCCGGGCATTGCGTCTGCTACGTATATCCAGGGTGAAACCAAGCACGATCCGATATTCGATCAATTTGAGATCCTGGATGCCCCCGGCGGCGGCAAATACGCGCTGTATACCCCTGAGAACGCAAGCGCGGACAACAAACGACCGTTATTCATCTGGTTCCATGGCACGGGTGAACGCTATCACGGCGCGAATCCAGGCGGCAATCTCATCGGCAATCGCGCCCTTTCCTTCGCGGACAAGGAATTCCAGGAGGCCCTCGAAGGCGCCTATATATTGGCGCCGCAATCCGCCGAAGACGGATGGAACGCCAATCGACTCAACGATATGAAAGAACTTGTTCATCAGGTCGTGGCGGAACATGATGTTGACCCCGACAGAATTTATGTCGGCGGACTATCCATGGGCACCGTCATGACATCGCTGCTGATCACGTCTACCACCGAAAATCAGATCAACTTCGCTGCGGCGATCCTCTGCTCCGGAGGCAACATTAGTCCGGCACAGGCAGAGATCATCGCAAGCAAGGGCTTCCCTGTGTATCTCGTGGGCAACACATCAGATTTTGCCGCCTCCGGCCTTCCCGCCTCTCTGGCAAACCTGCGGGCGGCAGGTGTGGACGCCAAAATGAAATTGTATCCTGCGGGTCCCGTTTTCGATGGAGAATTTTACTATGGTGCTCACGATTCCTGGAACTATATTTACAATAACCTTGTCGAAGATGAAAACGGGGAGACCATCTTCGAGTGGCTTGCCAAACAGAGCCGTTAAGTTTATGAAGCCTTTCTGTCCCTGGTACATCGTTAATCCCGGAAATTGGACCGGCACAGGTTCAGTTTCCGGTTTTTTTGCGGTATGATGCTTAAAACTTTCTACGGATCTTCAGACCGGCCAAAACGAAAGTTAAACCTATGCAAATCAGAAAGTTCCAATAGTTGAAATACAGGGTGTTTTGCTTTTGGGGAGTGGAAAGACCGGATTGCGAAATTTCGGAGATCAAGGTTGCCGCGAACAGGATCTGCTGCCATAATGCGCACCCAAAAACCAGCAATCCGATCATCATTAATCCAGTTGCGCCTTTGCGTGACCATTTGGGCCAATCCGTTAATGCTTTAAAAAGAGATTTGCAAAACTTGAAGATGAAGTAAATGGCGGGCAAATAAAACAAAAATGCGGGATTGCCGTTGCCGTCTCTCGCATCGGGAGCAACGGTCATCATTCGGATGATTTCAAGCAGAACAAGATTGCACAGCAACAAGAGAATTAATCCAAACCATCTTTTCAACGCAGCATTGCGAGACCATGCAAAGAGACAAGAGCAAATTACGATCAAAATTAAGAGAGCAAGGATAATTTCATCCATAGATATTCACACTTTTCTCCTCTATAGTGCCACCTTTACTTTATTGTCTCATTCCCGATTTTTGGTGTCCACTTTTAATCTGCGCCGCATAAAAATGAAGCTTCCCGCATACAGGCGCCGAACCGGACAGCCATGCGGAAAGCTTCATTTTTCTGTATTGCGCTTACGAAAGGGCTCGCGCCCATCTGACGACCTTTCTGCCAAGGATGCTGAAGAAGCGAACCGACGCGGCCGACGGCGGGTTATTCGCTTTGCAGACTTTCCAACAGATCAGCAAGCTTGTCCCAGGTTTGCGATACGCCCATGAGAACCCCCATGTCCAGAATCGACTTCAGCATTTCAGCCGTTGCGTGCGTGGTGCGGCTGATCAGCTTCGTCTTCCCGTCATGCTCGATGAACGTCATCTCGATAAGCGAAGTCGGCATGGACTCATTGATGTTGCCCTCCGCATCCGAGAAAGAATCGGTATACACAATCCTGTCGGGCTCTTCGATTTCTTGATAAATCACTTTGCTCCAGGATTCATGTCCGTAAAATTCCTGGTTTTCATCCGTGCACTTCATGCAGAAATGCCACACACCGCCTACACGAAAGTCAACGTTGCATACCGTTATGGTCCATCCTTTCGGCGAAAACCAGTTTTTCAGGTGTTCAGCTTTGGAGAAAGCTTCGAATACAAGTGCGCGCGGTGCGTCGAATACGCGCTCCAGCACCAGCGTTCTGCCATCATTTTCAACACGGTGAATCAATGCGGATGCAGGGTTGTTCGTCATGGTCAAGGTTCCTCCTCATTAGGCAAGCTTTGCCCTTGCCCCTTGGTCTGTAATGATTTCAAATACTGATCCAACTGATCGAATCGCTCTTCCCACAAGCCACGGAACGCTTCAAGCCATTGATCGATTTCTTGCAGCGGTTCCGTCCGCAACCGATAAAAGCGTCTGTTGGCATCGGGCGTTACATCCACGATTCTCGCTTCGCTCAGCACTTTTAGATGTTTGGAAGCCTGAGGTTGCCGTATTTCGAGCCGGTCCGCGATTTCTCCGACGGTCAGGGGACCGTAACGCAGCAACTCGACCATCTTCAATCGGTTGGGTTCGGCCAGCGCACTCAACGTTGCCGGATTCATATCTACCCCCACCCGCTTGATTTCATCGCATTCGTGCAAGCTGGAACCGGTTTCAGTTCAACGTCCTCAGTTTCGCTTCATTTTGCCATTCCTCCAATAGGATCGGTTTGTTTGAATGGAATATACCACATCAGGAATATTCCCGTCAAGGAATATTGAAAAAACGATTCGCTCTACCGCAAAGTTTTTGAAAGATTCCGCGTTTTAAGAGACAGGTTGTTTGGTGTAAACTAATTTGCAACCGTTCTTCATCACACTCGAAACTCGAAAAATGAGGTGATCGGAAACGATGCGCATCGGCGAACTGTCCCGTCTGAGCAACGTCAGCGCGCGCGCCATCCGACATTATGAGGAAAAAGGTCTGCTGACGGCCGACAGACTCGAAAACGATTATCGCGATTTCAGCGAATCCGCGATCGAGCGGGTCCGCGCGATTCAGCTCTACCTCAAGCTCGGATTGACGACGGACGAAATCCGGAGTTTGTTCCAATGCGAAACGGCGCCGCCCGACGATTATGAATATTGCGAAGAAATGCTGGAAATTTACGATCAAAAACTGAAAAAGGTGAATTTCCAAATCGAGGCCATGCTGCAATTGAAAAAGCTTTTGGAGCGGCAGATCGAGCTGACGCTTGCCAAAAAGAAAGCCACGCCGACTTCCGTCTAGCGTAGCAGGGTTGTCCTGGAAATTACGCGCCGGCGTCTTTACTCGACGGAAAGGCCTTGGCCCAGCCCGCCGTCCACGGACAATTTGGCGCCGGTGGTGAACGTCGCGTCGAAGGCGAGAAACAGAACAGCCTCGGCGACTTCTTCCGGAGTCCCGTGACGCTTCATCGGCGTAATCCGGTCGCCGAGTTCCTCAAAGGCGGTGCGCTCGGATTCCGAAAAGCCGGCCACGCCCATGGTCGGCGTTTTGATGAAGCCCGGACTGACCACATTGACGCGGATCCGGCGCGGCAACAGTTCCGCCGCAAAGCCGGAAGCGAACGAACGAAGGGCCGCTTTTGAAGCGCTGTACACACTCATTCCCGGCGTGCCGCCCTCATCCGCCACGGAGGACGTCAAAACAATCGAACCGCCTTCCCGAATATACGGGGCCAGCCGCTGGACCGTGAAGAACGCTCCCTTCGTATTCACGTCAAAAGTCAAATCGTACGAGCTCTCCGTTACCTCGGTGAAAGGTTCGAGCACGGCGATTCCGGCATTGATATGGACGAAATCGATTGCCGCGAAACGTTCGGCGACGCAAGCGGCCAAAGCGTCGATATCCTTCATGATAGCGGCGTCGGATCGCATCACATGCGCCCGGTCCCCGAGTTCCTGCCTGGCTTGTTCCACATTTTTCGGATTGCGGCCTGTCACGATCACTTCGGCTCCTCCCGCCACCAACGCTTTGGCCACAGCCAATCCGATCCCGTGCGTGCCGCCCGTGATGACCGCTTTTTTGCCTTCATATTTTCGCATGGCTTTTTCCTCCTTGCTCCATCATGGCTCTGGTGTTCGGCTACAGTATAAACGTTCACGCCAGCGTGAAGGTCAAGACCCCGGCATGTTGTGGTGCAGGGGGGAGTCTGCGCCGATGAATTTTGCCCTCGGGCAACGTCAATGGATATGAAAAAAAGCACGTGCAAGATCGAAAGTTGCTGTGGTAATCTGGAGTTCCGGCGGTCAGCCAGAGAAATACAAAACGGGAGAAGTGGGAGAGATCATGAAACCATACAACACACGCGCCATTATGGCGTCGCTGCTGATCAGCGGGTTCGTCGGCCTGTTCAGCGAGACGGCGCTCAATATTGCGATCAGCAATTTGATGGAGGTATTTTCGATTTCGGCGGCGACGGCGCAATGGCTGACGACGGGCTTTCTGCTGACCCTCGGCATCCTGATGCCGTTGTCCGGCTTGCTTTTGCAATGGTTTACGACGCGGCAGTTGTTTTTCATTTCGCTGGCGAGCTCGATCGCCGGCACGCTGGTCGCGGCGCTGGCGGTCAATTTCGAGATGCTGATGATTGCGCGTGTGCTGCAGGCGATCGGGATGGGGCTCATGATCCCGCTCATGTTCAACACGATTCTGGTCGTCTATCCGCCCGAGCGGCGCGGCGCGGCGATGGGCTTCGTCGGTCTCGTCATGATGTTCGCGCCGGCGACCGGTCCGACCGTGGCCGGCATCATGATCGAGTGGTTGTCCTGGCAATATATTTTCTGGCTGTCGCTGCCGTTCCTCGCGCTCGGATTGGTCGCAGGCGCCAGGTTTCTGGAAAATGTCACCGAGCCCGCGCGTCCCCGCATCGATCTGTTGTCGGCGGCGTTGTCCACGGTCGGCTTCGGCGGCGTCGTCTTCGACTTCAGCAAGGCCGGCGAAGGCGCCGAGGGCTTGACGTCGCCGATCGTTGTCGTTTCGATCGCCATAGGGGCCGGCTCGCTCATCCTGTTCGTCCTGCGGCAGCTCTTCATGCGCGAGCCGATGATGGACCTGCGCGTGTTCCGGTATCCGATGTTTGTCGTCGGTTTGCTGCTCGTGCTGGCGTGCATGATGATTCTGCTGTCGAGCATGATTATTCTGCCGATGGTTTTGCAGAAAGGCATGGCACTGTCGGCGTTTGCGGCAGGCCTTATGCTGCTGCCCGGCAGCGCGCTGAACGGGTTCCTGTCGCCGCGCATGGGCAAGCTGTTCGACAAGTACGGGCCGAAGTGGCTCGTGCTGCCGGGGCTGGTCATCGTCGCGATCGTCACCTGGCTGTTTTCCGGCCTGACGCCGACGTCGCCGATCGCGTTCATCGTCGGTCTGCACATGTTTCTGATGGTCGGGATTGCAATGGTGTGGATGCCGTCCCAGACGAACGGGCTGAACCAGTTGCCGCCGGATCTGTACCCGCACGGCACGGCTGTCATGAACACGCTGCAGCAAGTGTCCGGCGCCGTCGGCACCGCCGTTGCGGTCAGCTTGCTGACGCGCGGCATGGAGCGTTACCTCGCCGAATCCGCGGCGCCGGCCGGCGCGGCCGAATTGGCGAACGCGATGACGCTCGGATCGCACAACGTGTTTCTGTTCGCGATGACTGTCACACTCGTCGGGATCGCGATGGCGTTGTTTATCCGGCGCGTGGCCGTATCGCATGGTTCACCGCATCCGATGCACTGAAAGCACAGCTTTACAAGTCAACTGAGGGAGGCTGCATGTAAGTTCAAGTGATGACAGCATGTTTCGTTATCGCTTTTCTCTCATGAGTTGCAGCAAGCGTTGAAGGGACATCTCGATCCTTATAAGATGCATTGTGGTTACTCTATGAGTTTGTCGAATTATCTTCAATCTACTCCAACTTATTGATAGACTTTACTCATTTCTAATCCAAACGATGTCGTAAGACATCGACCTTAAGGATCGTGTTTGTTCAAACACGATCCTTAAGGTTTTCTTAAGGTGAATTATTGTATGCTTTTATGATAAGCAAGAAACTAAAGCCTTGCAGGAAAGGAGAACGAGCAGGAACAACCGAAACGATCTCTCTGTTTGTTTACAACTGGATACAGGGAAGTAAGGTATGATGGTGGCTACAGGGCAAAAGCCACAGTGATGAAATTTAACGGCACCAACTGGGAAACGTGGGGAATAGCGAATTCTCGGCGGGAAATGCCAACTATACATCATTGTATGTACATAATGGTGTCCCTTATATCGTACCGAATGCGGAACATGGGAAACTGAAGCTAAGCGGCGCAGCTGTGAATGCGAACGATGAGATTGCGGCTCGAGTTTGGCGCATTATTCCATTTAGCGAGAAGATGCTGAAAGAATGGCAGGTCATTGGAATGAATCATAAAGATTTCTCCTGAAGAGTTTGAGATTTGGTCTGATGTGGAATCCGCAGTCCATCACATGAAGGGGGAGAGAGGCTTTTCTCAAACTCATTTTTTTATGAACACGTTGAATTTATCCCGAATTACGAAAGTGCATATCATCAATGAATCGGAACACGACAACTGGAAATGAATTGATGTGATGGAAAGTGAATTTGTGAAAATAAGTCTGCCTATC
>Ga0310823_101039_pt1 | contig 11529 bp, 11 predicted proteins | sample P4_ome_3_FD_201316 | JGI IMG/M metagenome (GOLD analysis project Ga0310823, IMG submission 201316) | Sorghum-adapted microbial communities from Joint BioEnergy Institute, Emeryville, California, United States - P4_Day56_Rep3 | ecosystem: Engineered > Bioreactor > SSF (Solid state fermentation) >...
TACAGCCGCACCGCGCGCTCGCGCAGCTCATCGGGGTACTTCTTCGGTGCTGCCAACAGTGCCTTCCTTCCTGGATCTCAAGATCGAACCAGTCTTGGAAGACTCCGGAGAAGCGGGGGAACCTCAGCCATGACGTCGCGCGCACTCATTGCCGCCCCTCCCATGCGACCGGCGAAGCGACACCGGTTGATCACCGGCTCCACAGCGAGATCGTCATCGGTCGCGCATGGCGAGCCGAACGCACACCGAACAGGAACATTGCATTGACCGACACCACCGTGCCACCGATTCCGGCGTCCCTGCACCACCTTCCGACTGTCGGCGGACTGGTCGTTCCCTGGATCACCCCACGCACCGCGGACGGGCGCCATCTCCTCGGCTCGATCGACCACAACCGGATGAAGCAAGCCCTACTGCGCCGGCTCTGTGGAGTCTGCGGCCACCAGCTGGGCGACCGAGTCGTGCTGCTCATGCGGGTGTCGGATCTCCGCCGCCGATGCACGAACGAGCCGCCTCTGCACCCGCACTGCGCCGCGTACACGATCTCCGCGTGCCCGATGGTCGGCGGACGCCGCGCCCACTACCGCTCGTCCCCGCCCCCACTCGACAACGCCATGCTGCCCGCACCGGATGCAGCGATCCGGCAAGGCGCTCCCGCCGACCCGTGGTTCGCCGTATGGCTGGCCGACTACCGGGTCATCATCGTCCATGGAGACCTCGCCGCCTCCTATGCCGACACTCGGCTTCTGCGCATCCGGCCCATCACCTGGCGAGTCCCGGGAATCGTGTGATGCCTGCACTCCCCCTGATACCCGAACGTGGGCCGGGCGACGCGTCACGACAGTCGCCCGCGGCGATGAGCAACCAGTACCGCGAGCTGGACCCGTGCCGCTCGAGCACGGCAGCGCCGGCTGTGCTCTGGCTACCTGGCCTGCTCGTTGCCGCAGGTGCGATCGCCGCCACCGCACACGGCCTCTACGAGGTCGCCATCGCTGCGAACGTCCCGCCCGCCGTCGCCTGGATCTACCCGGTGATCACCGACGGGCTTGCCCTCGTGGCCTACGGCGCCGCCGCACGAACGCAGGGCTCGGCGCGCCGCTATTCCTGGGCGGTGGTCGTCGTTGCCGCCGGCCTGTCAGGACTCGCACAAGCTGCCTACCTTGCCGGGGACGCGACCGTCGCAGCCCCTCCTGCGCTCCGCTTCGGAGTAGGTGCCTGGCCGGCGGTCGCTGCTGCTGTCGTGGCGCACCTGCTTCATCTCCTCGCTGTTGCGCCTCGGCCGCCACAACAAGCCGATGTCGAAGCAAGTCCAACTGCTGACACAACGCCCGAGCATCCGGTCCTGTCCGGCCGTACTCCGGACGTCCGTTCAGATCCGACATCGTCCGGTCGGCAACCCGCGGTCGAAGCCCGCCCTTTGAAGGGCTCACCACGCCGTCGGACCATTCTGTCCACTCCACCGGCACCGGCGTCCGACTGTCCGGAACAATCAGTCGTGATGTTCCGTTCGACCGGGCGTTCAACGGATGCCCCGGCCAGGGACCGAGCTCGCGCGGCCACGTCCGCGGAGGTGGTGTACAAGATCGTCTCCGCGTGATCTTGATGGAGTTTATGCGGTGAGTGCCTCGGTTGTCGTGGCTGGCTCGTCGACAGTCGGCTGGGGTTCGGTGGTGACGATGCGGATGCGGGACTTCGCGAGCAGTTCCAGGCCCATGTAGCGGCGTCCTTCGGTCCATTCATCGCTTTGCTCGGCCAGCACTGCGCCGACCAGGCGGATCAGGGCGTCGCGGCCGGGGAAGATCCCGACCACGTCGGTGCGGCGGCGGATCTCCTTGTTCAACCGCTCTTGCGGGTTGTTCGACCAGATCTGGCGCCAGATCTCCCGCGGATAGCTGGTGAAGGCCAGCAGGTCGGCCCGGGCCGCCTCGAGATGCTCGGCCGCGTCCCGGAAGCGAGGCTCGAGGCCCTCGACGACCCGGTCGTACTGGGCTGTGACGGCGTCGGCGTCGGCCTGGTCGAAGATGGTGCGCACCTGGGTGGCCACGTGCGGCTGCGCGGACTTGGGCACCTTGGTGAGCAGGTTGCGCAGGTAGTGCGTGCGGCAGCGCTGCCAGGCCGCGCCGGGCAGTGCGGACCCGATCGCCGCGACGAGTCCGGCGTGGGCATCGGAGGTCACGAGTTGGACCCCGGACAGGCCGCGGGCGACCAGCCCGCGCAGGAACGCCAACCAGCCCGCGCCGTCCTCGGCACTGGCGACGTCCAGGCCGAGGATCTCGCGGTGCCCGTCGCAGTTGACGCCGGTGGCGATCAGGGCGTGCACGTTGACCACCCGACCGTCCTCGCGGACCTTCACGGTGAGCGCGTCGACCCACACGAACGTGTAGGGGCCTTGATCGAGGGGGCGTTGACGGAACGCGGTGACCTGGGCGTCGAGGTGGGTGGCCATCTCGCTGACCTGCGAGCGGGACAACGACTTGACGCCCAACTGCTCGGCCAGCCGCTCCACCCGCCGGGTCGAGACCCCGAGCAGGTATGCGGTGGCCACGACGGTGACCAGGGCCTGCTCGGCGCGGCGGCGGTGGGTGAGCAGCCAGTCGGGGAAGTAGGAGCCCTCGCGCAGCTTCGGGATCGCGAGTTCGACGGTGCCCGCGCGGGTGTCCCACTCCCGGGCCCGGTAACCGTTGCGCCGATTGGTGCGCTCGTCGCTGCGCTCACCCCAGCCGGCGCCGCAGACCTGGTCGGCTTGGGCGGACATCATCGCGTTCGCGAACGCGCCGACCATCTGCCGCAACAGATCCGGCGACGCGCCCTGCAGGTGCTGCTCCAACAGCTCGGTGACCTCGATATGGTGCGGTGCGGCCATCGTGGTGATCCCTTCGGTGAGTTCCTTGGTCGGTACGCATCAAGATCACGCGGTGGCCGTCTCAGTTCACGACGCCACGCCGCTCATCAGCGAGGAACTCGTACACCACCTCCGAGGACGCGACCTAGCAGTACGTCTACCCTGCCGGCATGGGGGCGGACGCCGGGCGCGAGCCGACCGACGAACTGATCTTGGCTTGGTGGAACCGCGTGCACGGGGAGCACGCTGAAGCGGTCACACCTGAGATGACCCGGGCCTACATGCACCAAGCCGCGCGCCTCAGTCAACTCGACGCTCACCTTTCGAGGCTCCTGACGGCCTCTGAATGGGCTGAGGTCGCCGCACGACTACCGCCGACCGCTCCACCGCTCAGGCGCCCCGCCTCTGACGAGGACGAGGACTAAGACGGGGAGGAAGCCCCGAGCGGCCGTGGGACAGGTGGACCACGGACCTCGACACGATCTTCTCCTGCCAGTGCTCCGGATCCCTGCCCGTCGCCGATCACGCTGCCGGTCGCGAGGCGAAGGTGCGGACGGGCAGGAACCCAAACCTCACGGAGCACGTTCTCGAATGTCGCGTCCTGACGGGCCACGCTGGCGCCGAACGCCGTCATGGCGAGCCAAGCCCTCCGGGTTCCACCGCACGCATGGCTGGGGCCACCGGTCGTGGCCGAATGTGTCAAGGTTGCGTCCTTGCTGGGCCGATGATCCTCGTCGAGCATGACCACCATGGGCTCCGCGCCGACGGCCGATCCCCGCGTCGTGGTCATCGTCGCGTTCCCCGGGGTGCTGGGCCTGGACGTCGTAGCTCCCCTGGAAGTGTTCGCGATGGCCAATCGATTCGGCGCGCGCCCCGCGTACGCGGCGTCGGTCGTGTCGATGACGGGCGGAATGCTGACGGCCTCGTCGGGACTGGTCATCGGAACCGAGCCAGCTCGGACGATCGCTGGTCCTGTCGACACGTTGATGGTGGCCGGCGGTTACAGCACGCGTCGGGCCGCTGATGACCACGACCTCGTTCACTGGTTGGCTGGCGCGGCCTTGTCGGCGAGGCGGGTCACGTCGGTGTGCAGCGGCGCCCTGCTGCTCGCTCGGGCAGGCCTGCTCGACGGGCGCAGGGCGACGACCCACTGGTCGGTGTGCGACACCCTCGCGTCGCACTTCCCGTCGGTCCGCGTCGAGACCGGCCGCGTCTACGTGCGCGCCGGCGACGTGTGGACGTCGGGAGGCGTGACCGCCGGGATCGACCTTGCGCTCGCCCTCGTCGAGAACGACCACGGTCCGGCACTCGCCATGGCAGCGGCCCGCGAGATGGTCGTCTTCGTCCATCGGCCGAGCGAGTTCCCCCAGATCAGCGCACAGCTCGCGATGCGCAGGCCCCTGCGGGAACCACTCCGCGACCTCCTGGCGCTCATCGCCGAGCATCCCGATGCCGACCTGTCGGTGCCCGCGCTCGCCCACCGGTGCGCGATGAGCGTGCGAACGTTCAGCCGGGTCTTCCACCGCGAGACGGGCACCACGCCCGCAGCCTTTGTGCAGGCGAGCCGGCTCCAGACGGCCCAACGCTTGATCAAGTCCAGCGAGGCGACATTCGAGGACATCGCCCGCTCGTGCGGATTCGGCACCGTCGAAACGATGTACCGCAGCTTCCAGCGCGTTCTCGGCACCACCCCTGGCCAATTGCGGAGCAACCGCGAGGCGGCAGCGAACCATTGATCGAACGACGGAGGAAACCCATGACGGACCTGTCCGGATCCGAGCGGTTCCCCGACGATACCGGCGAGCAGGCCGCAAGGTCCGGGCCGCTGCGGCTGCTGGCGCGGTGGTGGCCGGCGTTGATCGGCGTGGCGGCGGGCGTCGTCAGCCTCCTAACCATCGAGCCGTGGACTCGAACGGACCCGCCCACGCTGCTCCTGCCCGGGTTGGCGATCGCTTACCTCGTCTTCGGGGCGGTGCGCGGCCGGCTCCGCCGCCCGGGCGTCCTCAGGTTGGAGATCGTCGGGCTCGTCGTCTTCGGTGGCTGTGCGTTGCTGGCCGTGCTCGTCGACCCGAGGGCCGGGCAGTACGTCGCGGGTCTCGCCTGGATCGGCCACGCCGCATGGGACGTCGCGCACCACCGCGACCTGAGCCGCCACCCCGCGGTCGGCGTCGTCCCCCGCGGCTACGCGGAGTTCTGCATCGTCCTCGACCTCCTGATCGGCGCCTCCCTACTCGCCGCACCTCTCGCCTGAGAGCATGCGCGCAACGACCCGAGGGCTGGTCCAGGCGGTGGTGGCCTACATGGCCGATCTCCGGTCTCGACGCTCCCGACACGGACGTGTCCGGGCCGGCGGCCGAGGGCGTCGTTGATGCAGGGCCGCATCGCAGGCGCGCCTAAGGATCACCTGGGATGGTGGCGGTGCGCGCGTCAAGCGCGTCGTGGATCAGTGCAGGACGCGCAGATCAGCCGCTCGTCGCTGGCGCGCAGGACGACGTTGACGAGAGCGGCAGGACGGCGGTAGATGCTGCAGGGCACGTGTCGGCACGCTGGGGCAGTTGCGTGCGCTGGTCCGGCCGGGCCGCCCGTCTTCCGCAGACCGATCCGCGCCGCCAGCCCGGCGACCAGGCTGCGCAACAGCGCGACTTCCCGGAGCCGGTGGTGCCGCCCACGAGCCCGTGCGGCCTGCGCCGAGGAGATCGAGCGTGATCACGCCCTCCTCGGACACACCGATCGGCGCCGCGCTCGACCTGGGGTACGTCGGGTTCGCGATCGTGGCGTTGCTTGCTCATGCTCACCTGCCCCGTCGCGGTTGCGGTGTAGAAGCTGGACGCATCGAGGAGCTGCGGTGCACGCCCGACCGCCGTTTCCGAGTACCGCCGAGGCAGATCGGTAGCGGAGGTTCACTCGGCGGACGCAGCCGCGAATAGCGGTAGCAGCAGGCCGCCGAGTGGCGTCCAGCGTCACCGCGCCGGCCGCGCATGCGTAGGCCGTAGCTGCCGACGCTCCGCCGGTGACAACAGTGAGGCGTTCACGGTCGGGGCGGCCTCGCACTCGGGCCTGCCGACACGAGCGGATCCGAGCGTCCTGTCGCGGGCTTTCGGCGCCGAAATTCACGTGGTCCGGGGACGCCGAAGTAGCGACACGGCCAGCAACGCTGCGCCGGCGTAGGCGACATCGGCCAGATTGAACGATGGCAGCCACGGGGTCTCGATCCAGTGGACCAGTGCGCCGCGGAGGGGCCCCGGCGGTCGCGCTATCCGGTCGATGAGGTCGCTGGCGGCCGCACCGCCCGCGAGGCCGGCCGCGAAGGCACAGTGCGGGTTCGAGATGTAGCGAACCAGGCCGGCGAGGATGACGAGGACAACAACGTCGAGGGCGGCCATCGTGGGGGTCGCGCCGGATCCGAGCCAGGACCCCGCTGAGGACACGAGCGAGTTCGCGAGCGTGTCGCCCGGGAATTTCCGTGCCGCGTCGGCGAGGGCCCACAGGGCCACGGACTTGCTCACGGCGTCGACGGCGACGACGGTCAATGCGACCTTCCCGGCGAGGTCGCCGTTGCGGGCGGGATTCGGGCTCTGATGCATACGAACCGTCCCTGAAGAGAGGGGTGAGGAACTCGCGATCGGTCGCGCGGTGGGGTTAGGTCAAGCGGTCGCTCCGATGCACGGGTGCTGGAGCGGGTCAGCGGCTGCGCCGGTGAGCGGGCCGTGGGCACGACAGTCGAGGGGCCCGCAGCCCGTCGCCGCCGCGGAACGATGCGCGCCACGAGTCCTCCCTGCGGGCCGGAAGTGCGACCCGTGCCGGGAGGAGCCGGGAGAACGGTCAGAGCTGGTGTCGGTGGGGTGGCCCGCGGCGGGAGTCGAGGGCCGCGCGGCCGCGGCGTCCCTGCCGTCGCGATCTCCGGGGCGCTGTCCGTGGTTGCACGGTGGGCCGCTCGTCGGCGGGTTCGGGTGGTGGGGCGACGAGAAGCCGGGCTGGGTCGAGGGCGGACCCGAGCAGGCCGCTGCACTGAGCCAAGACCGCCGCCGCGACGGCGATTGCGGTGGAGAGTGCAAACTGAATCCCGGCAGCCGGTCCGTCGGAGACGACGACGTGCAGGACACCTGCTCCGTCGAGTGCCTGGCCAGCACCGACGAGCTCGCCGACTTCGTGGAGCACAGGCTGCAGAACGAGGACACCGGCAACGGACCCGCCCAGCCCAGTGGAGCCGGACAGGCGGAGCCACACGAGCGCGGCGGCCGCAGCCACGAGCACGAGCACGACCGTGTGTGTCGGATTCTGCTCGCCCTGCAAGTCAGAGGTGACCGCCACGGTCAGTGCGAGGGCAACGCCCACCCACAACCACCTGTGCAACCCAGATCCCGTCCCAAGAGGGACCACAGGACGTCGCGAGGGGACGCCGGCGTCGAGCTGCACCATCATCGGCAGTGTGCCGGGGCCGAACTGTGATGTCGCTGAAGAAGGACCCGGGACCTGGTCGACCAAGCCGAGAGCCCCTCAGTCATCGATCTCCACCGCGCCTATCGGACAGGCCGGCCTGACAGCGCAGGTCCACCTCGACCTCCGACTCCTCCGATCGTCGCGCGTTGCACCGGCGAGGCGGTGGAGGTCGTCTCGGCGACGCCGGCCCAGGGGTTCCGGCTCCACGAGGAGCACCAGGGCTCCCGGGTGCGGTTGAGGTCGTATCCGTGCCGTGCGCTGCTCTGGCCGTCGTTTGGTGGCACCGATCCATCGCAGGTAGGCCTTGCGGCAAACCTGGGCCAGCGAGTCGAAGACGCCTCGGCGGCCGGCGAGGCGTGAAGCGCCGCCGCCACCGCCGAGATGATCCGTCTTCTCGAGACGGGCAAGAGAGAGCGCCCGCAGCCGTGACCCGCCGCGGCGCGGCCCATCACGCGGTCTCGCTAGCACCGTGGCGATGACGGTTCTCGTCTGCCGGGTCCGGCCGCGCCGCCGGGTCGCGCGAGGCTCGGTCTTGACTCCGTAGGTGGGTACGGGGTTCACGATGGTCTCATGCGGACCAGTGAGCTGGCGGGTCGGGCCGGTGTGCACAGCGAGACGCTGCGGTATTACGAGCGCCGCGGTCTGTTGACCGAGCCGCCGCGCACCCCGGGCGGCTACCGGGACTACCCGGACGCGGCGGTGGAGCTGTTGCGGTTCATCAAGCGCGCCCAGGAACTCGGTTTCACCCTCGACGAGGTCGAGGAACTGCTGCACCTGGACGGCGGGGGCCCGGAGGGCTGCGACGCCGCCCGGGCGCTGGCCGAAGCCCGCAAGGCCGATCTCGAGGCCCGGATCGCGGATCTGCAGCGGATGCGGGACTCGCTGGCCGAGCTGGTCGCCACCTGTGATCTGCCGCGGGCCGACCGCAGCTGCCCGCTGCTGGCCGCGATTGCAACCGTCCCACCCCCACCCCGAGCCCGGCGGCTGTCTCGGAGGCCTCGATGAGCGTCCGTCTGGAAGTCCTGTACCTGCCCGGCTGCCCGAACGTGGCCCCGCTGCTGGAGCGGCTGAGGGAGGCCACCGACCTGCCGGTCGCCACCCGGGAGATCAGTGGCGCCGCGGAGGCGGCCGTTGCCGGGATGACCGGGTCGCCGACCCTGCTCGTCAATGGCAGGGATCCGTTCCCGGCGCCGATCCTCGGGGACTGCGGCTGTGGGGTGTCGTGCCGGATCTATCGGGACGAGCACGGCCGAACGGTCCCGGCGCCGTCGGTCGACGAGCTACGTGACGCCATCGCCGGCGCGACCGCGCGGACGGGATCGGCCGGCGGGGGGTCGGCCGATGCGTCGTGCGAGTCGCCGTCGGCGGTGGCGGGCCACGACGGGTGTTGTGAGCCGGTGCGACCGGGTGAGGTGCTCAGCGCCTGGCGGACCCGGGCGCTGCCGCTGGACCCGGTGGAGAAGGCCGTGCACCAGGCGATCCTCCGCGCGTTCGCCACGACCGGCCACCCACCCGCCCGCAGCGACCTGGACGCGGTGACGGCAGGATTCGGGCGGGCCACCGCGGACGTGCTGGCGGCGCTGCACGAGCTGGACGCGATCCGCCTCGCCCCCGACGGCCGGACCACGGTCGCCTACCCGTTCTCCGCGGCCCCGACCCGCCATCGAGTGCGCATCGGTGACCGGGTCGAGGTGTTCGCGATGTGCGCGATCGACGCGCTCGGCATGTCCGCGATGCTCGGCGAGGACACCCGGATCGACTCGCTCGACGTCACCAGCGGCCATCCGGTGACCGTCACCATGACCGCGAGCGGCACCAGGTGGGACCCGCCCGGGGCGGTGGTGTTCATCGGCGCCGACGCCGCCGGTGGGCCCTCGGCCGACTGCTGCTGTGACTACCTCAACTTCTTCACCGACATCGATGCGGCGCGGGCCTGGACCGCGGCGCACCCGCACGTTCCCGGCCAGATCGTCACCCAGGCCGAGGCCGAAGACCTCGGCGCCCGCCTGTTCGGGCACCTGCTCGCCCCCGGCTGACCGAGTTGGCACCGCCGGCGACGACGGGAACGGCGACCGGTTCAGGCCATTCCCCGCCGCCGGGACGCGAGCGGCGACGGGCTCCGCCCCGCCTGTGCACGACTGTTGAAAGGGCATCCTGATGCGTTACGACCTGGCCATCATCGGCTCCGGCGCTGCCGGGTTCGCGGCCGCGATCGCCGGCCGCGGCAGCGGCCACTCGGTGGCGATGATCGAACAGGGCACTGTCGGCGGCACGTGCGTCAACACCGGCTGCGTACCGTCCAAGGCGCTGTTGGCCGCCGCCGAGGCCCGCCACGTCGCCCTCGAGCAGCGGTTCCCCGGCGTCACCACCAGCGCCGCTCCGGTGGACGCGGACGCGCTGCACGCAGCCACCGCGGACCTGGTTCAGGGGATGCGCGCCGACAAGTACGTGGACCTGGCCACCGACTACGGGTGGCCGATCCTGTCCGGCTCCGCGCGGTTCGTCGACGGCCCCGCCCTGGAGGTCTCGCTCACCGCGGGCGGCCGGGAGCGGGTGGAGGCCGAGCATTACCTGGTCGCCACCGGGTCCACGCCGTGGCCGCCGCCGATCGCGGGGCTGGCCGAGGCCGGGTACCTGACCTCGACCACCGCGCTCGAGCTGGAGGAGCTGCCCGCGTCAATGATCGTGCTCGGCGGCGGCGCGATCGGTCTGGAGCTGGGGCAGCTGTTCGCGCGGCTCGGTGTCGCGGCGACCATCGTCGAAGCGCTGCCCCGACTCGCCCCCGCCGAGGAACCCGAGGTCTCGGCCGTCCTCGACGAGGTCCTGGGCGACGAGGGCATCGTCACCTCGCCCGGCACCGGGGTGACCGCCGTCCGCGGCGACAGTTCTGGCATCACGGTGACCGGCACCCGGGACGGGCAGCCGATCGAGCTGCACGCCGAGCAGCTACTCGTCGCCACCGGCCGACGGCCCGCCACCGCCGGGCTGAACCTCGACGCGGTCGGGGTCACCGTCGGGCCGGGCGGGGAGATCGAGGTCGATCCGAAGCTGCGCACCGCGCACCCGCGGATCTGGGCGGCCGGGGACGTCACCGGCGGGCACCAATTCGTCTACGTGGCCGCCGCCCACGGCGCCATCGCCGCCGGCAACGCCCTCAACGACGCCGACTGCACCGTGGACTACCGCTCGCTGCCCCGGGTCACCTTCACCACCCCCGGGATCGCCTCGGTGGGTCTGACCGAGGCCCAGGCGATCGAACACGGCTACGCCTGCGACTGCCGGGTGCTGCCGCTGGCCCACGTCCCCCGCGCGATCGTGGCCCGCGACACCCGCGGGCTGATCAAGCTGGTCGCCGACGCCGGCACCGGCCGCCTCCTCGGCGCGCACGTGGCCGCCGACGCCGCCGGCGAGGTCATCGCGACCGCGGTCTACGCGCTGGCCAACCAGATGACGGTGCAGCAGATGGCCGAGCTGTGGTGCCCCTACCTGACCATGGCCGAAGGCCTCAAGCTCGCGGCCCAGGCGTTCACCCGCGACCTCAGCAGGCTCTCCTGCTGCGCCGCCTGACCCCGCACGATGTGCGCCGCCTTCCCCCGCAGCCCTGCACGATCCGCAGCACGTCCGCAGAGGAGTAACCATGATCAGCAAAGACGCTCAGCAGCTTGCTTCCCTCATCCGCGCCCAGTTCGGGCTCCACGACCTGTTGCCACACATGGTCCGGCTGCTCACCGCCCGCGGCGAGCCCGTCACGGTTGAACACGCCGCAGAGACCGGCGGCTTCACAGTCGAACAGGTGCGCGCCGAGCTGGCCCGCCACCCCGGCGTCGACTGGGACACCAACGGCCGCATCGCCGGGTTCGGGGCGACACTGCGCCCCACCCCACACCGGTTCACCACCGACGACGGCCGCACGATCTACGGCTTCTGCGCCAGCGACGCCCTCACCTACCCCGGCATCCTCAACCAGCCTGGAATGATCGAGTCGACCTGCCCGATCACCGACCGGCCGATCCGGGTGGAGATCACCCCGGACCGGGTCGTCTCGACCGACCCGAAAACCGCGGTGGTGTCGCGGATCCGACCCGACGCCGCGGTCGCCGACGTCCGCGCCGAGATCTGCGCCCTAGTACTACAGCCGTAGATCGTGATCATGTTGCTGGTCGGCGGCGGTAGTGGCTGGTTCGGGCGCGGTGTTGGTGTCGGCGTCGCCAGTGGCTCCAGCGCAGGACGCTTGCCAGGGACCGGAT
>Ga0310823_101043_pt1 | contig 11500 bp, 10 predicted proteins | sample P4_ome_3_FD_201316 | JGI IMG/M metagenome (GOLD analysis project Ga0310823, IMG submission 201316) | Sorghum-adapted microbial communities from Joint BioEnergy Institute, Emeryville, California, United States - P4_Day56_Rep3 | ecosystem: Engineered > Bioreactor > SSF (Solid state fermentation) >...
ACTGCAGCGAGCTCTCGACCAGCGGTGAGCGGCCGATGTCGGGCACCGCGAAGTCGTACCAGGACTTGAGCCAGTTCAGGTTGCGCCGCAACGCGACCGGGTCCGAGCCGTTGTCGAGGAAGCCGAACACCGTGGTCGGGTCCGCGATGGAGTGCAGTTTGGCGATCACCTCGACGGTGTTGTCCTGCAACTCGCGCCGCTGCTCGGCGGGGGAGTCGGCGAACCAGTTGCCGCCGAACGTGTACGGCATGACATCGGGTGGAACCCGGCCCTCGATGTAGTCCATCAGGAAGAACGGTGTGCCGAGCACCGAGCCGGTCGGCTCCAGCCACCGCACCCGCGGCACCGGGACGTCGGTCAACTCGGCGACCAGGCGGATCACGTCGAACTGGTGATCCATCCGGTAGCTGTCGAACACCGGAACGTCTTCCGCCCGGGGAGCGACCCGGGCCACCCACTTCTGTTCGTGCGGGCCCTCGTCGTCGGTCCAGCGCCCGGTGAGGATGATCGTCTCCGACGACATGCCGTTGGCGTCGATCCCGCTCTCCACGGCGATCTCCGGGGCGGTGCCCCCCGGCAGCACCGTTGCCAGCCATTTCGAGAGTTCCGTGGTCAGCGTCTTGGCGTCCCGACTGGAGCGTTGCAGACGGCTGACCTCTTCGACAGCCGGTTCGCTTGACATGGGATATCGTTCCTTCGGCCGGTAATTACGATACGGTTGGTAGCGTTATGAAAGCAGACCCGTCCTCGGTTGACAAGACCCGCGGTGCAGGCCCGAAACCGGCCCCGGTGGGCCGGCCCCGGGATCCGCGTATCGACGCTGCCATACTGCGCGCGACGGCGGAGCTGCTTGCCGAAATCGGTTATGCGAACCTGACGATGGCCGCGGTCGCCGAGCGGGCGGGCACCACCAAGACGGCGCTGTACCGGCGCTGGTCGAGCAAGGCGGAGCTGGTGCACGAAGCCGCGTTCCCGGCGGTGCCGTCGGCCATTCAGACCCCGCCCGGCGACTTCGCGGCCGACATCCGGGCCATGGTCGCGGCCGCGCGGGATGTGTTCACCAGCCCGGTGGTGCGCGCCGCGCTACCGGGGCTGATCGCGGACATGGCCGCCGACCCGGAGCTCAACCGGCGGGTGATGGCGCGCTTCGCGGGGGTGTTCGGTGCGGTGCGCGAGCGGCTGGCGGAGGCGCGCGACCGTGGTGAGGCGCGTGCCGACGTCGACCCGGACCGGTTGGTCGAGGCGATCGGCGGGGCCACCCTGCTGGCGATGCTGCTGCGGCCGGGCGAGCCGCTGGGGGACGACTGGGTGGATCAGACCACCGCGATCCTCATCCACGGCGCGCTCGCCTGACCGCGGGCGTGGGCGAGGTGAGGTTCACCCGCGGGTGGCGCGAACGACGGCCGTTGCCACCACATTGTTCTCGTCGCCGTCCTGGTGCATCCGGGTCCGCACCAGGACGCTGCCGCCCGCATCGGCCGCCACCGTGGCGGAGGTGACGAACGGCCCTTTCCTGCCGGCCTTCACGATGCGCAGGTCGAGGCTGTCCACCCGGGCCGCCGGGCCGGCCGCGTCGCGCGCGGCGGCTTCGGCGGTCACCAGGATCGGGCCGTGGTGCAGCATCAGCCCGCCCAGCTTCGGCGTCAGCGCCTCGATGACATAGCGCCCGTCGTCTCGGCGCTGCGCCCCGTACGCGGCCGCGAGCGGCGGCAGATCCGGTGAATCGGGCACCCCGGCACCGGGATCGATGTACTCGAAACCCGATCCGGTGGGGGCGATGACGGTCCAGTCGGCGGTCCCGACGCCCAGAACCCGTCCGGGGTGGTCGGCGTCGACGATGCGCGCCTCGGTGAAGACCTGGCTGCGCGACTGCCGCGTGAGCGAACCGTGTACCTCGATCGCGCCGACGCCGGGCGCCGGGCCGGCCAGGTGCACCGCGACATGGGTGAGCGCCAGCTGCCAGTGCCGGTCCACCGCGATCCCGGCGGTGTCGAGCATCGCGATGGCCACCGGTGCGGCCAGCAGCCCGTCGCCGGAGCGCATATCGCTGCGCACCCGCATCCGGCCCACCGCGTCGAAACCCTCGCCGAGGACCGAGCGGCACCCCAGGTAGCGGTAGCTCATCAGCTCGTCGACGGTCTGCGCCCAGACCCCGTACGCCGCGGTGTCCAACTCGACCCCCATAGGCCAAAGATATCTATACGTATAACGGTATAAGACATCGCTGCGCTCCGACAGCTGCGCGGTGCGGCGAGCGTGCGAAAAAGTACCGGCAAGCGGCGTGTCCGGTGCAAACACGCACGCTCGCGGAACTACTCGTCCGAGATCTGGCGCTTGTTGCGCTCGGAGACGGCCGCGAACAGCTCGCCGAGTCCGGCGAAGTCACGCTCCTGGGCGAACGCGATCCGCTGTTCGGCCGCCAGCGCCGGGTCGATCACCGCCGCCGCCCCGGCCGTGTAGATCTCCTTGAGCCCCCGCATCACCGGCCCCGGCACCTCGGCGATCGCGGTGGCCAACTCCACCGCGCGGTCGAGCAACCGGTCGTGGGCGACCACCTCGGTCACCAGCCCGATCCGCTCGGCGCGGGCCGCGTCAACCACCTCGCCGGTCATCGACAGTCGCCGGGCCATCGCGTGCCCGACCACCTGTGGCAGCCGGGCGGTCATCCCGCCACCGGGCAGGATGCCGACGCGGGCGTGGGTGTCGGCGAACACCGCGCGTTCGGAGGCGATCAGAAAGTCGCAGCCGAGCGCCATCTCGAGCCCGCCGGTGAATGTGGCGCCGTTGATCGCCCCGATGATCGGCGTGCGCATCCGCGCCGGCGCGGCGATGCAGTCGTGCGACCGGAACTCCTCGAAGTACGCGGTGCCGTTGCGCTGGGCCTCCTTGAGGTCCACCCCGGCGCAGAACGCCGGATCGGTGCCGGTGATCACCACCGCGCGCACCGACTCGTCCGCGTCGGCCTCGGTGAGCGCGTCGAATATCGCCCGAATCAGCGCTCTGCTCAACGCGTTCCGGGCCTCCGGCCGGTTGAGCGTCACCACGCGCACCGGTCCGCGGTCGTCGACGACGACGAGGTCGGTCATGCGCCGACTCTAGCGCGGTGGGCTCAGCGCAGGAACTGATCGGCGGTGTTGGCCAGATCCAGCAGCGGCTGCGGCAGCGCCCCGAGCGCGAACGTCACCACCGCGGTCAACCCGACCACCGCCCCGGTGAAGAAGCTCGGCGTGACGACAGTGGGCGGGCTCTCCGGGGGATCGGTGAAGAACATCAGCACGATCACCCGCACGTAGAAGTACGCGGCGATCGCGCTGGCGACCACGCCGACGACCACCAACGGGATCGCCCCGCCCTCGCCGGCGGCCTTGAACACCGCGAACTTGGCGACGAAGCCGCTGGTCAGGGGGATGCCCGCGAACGCCAGCAGGAACAGCGAGAACACCACGCCGACAATGGGATACCGCCGCCCCAGGCCGGCCCAGCGGTCGAAGGCGGTGTCCTCCTCGCCCGCGGTGTCGCGTACCAGGCTCACCACGGTGAACGCGCCGACGGTGCTGAATCCGTAGGCGAACAGATAGAACAGCGTCGCCGACAACCCGGCATCGGTGCCCGCGATCAACCCGGTGAGGATGAAGCCGGTGTGCGCGACGGCCGAATAGCCCAGCATCCGCTTCACGTCGCTCTGGGTGACCGCGGTGATCGTGCCCACCACCATGGTCAGGATCGCCAGCAGCCACAGCACCGGGCGCCAGTCGGTGCTCAGGCCGGGCACCGCGACGTAGAACACCCGTAGCATCGCACCGAACGCCGCGATCTTGGTCGCCGCGGCCATGAACGCGGTGATCGGGGTGGGGGCGCCCTGGTAGACGTCCGGGATCCAGGAGTGGAACGGCACCGCACCGACCTTGAACGCCACCCCGACCAGCACCAGGGCCGTGCCGATCAGCGCCAGCGAGGTCCTGCCGTCGCCCGCGGCGACTCGCTCGGCGATGCCGCGCAGGTCGAGCGTGCCGGCGTAGCCGTACAGCATCGCGCTGCCGTACAGGAAGAACGCCGACGAGAACGCGCCCAGCAGGAAGTACTTCAACGCCGCTTCCTGCGACAGCAGCCGACGCCGGCGGGCCAGCCCGCACAGCAGATACAGCGGCAGCGACAACACCTCCAGCGCGATGAACATCGTCAGCAGGTCGTCGGACGCCGGGAACAGCAGCATCCCGCCGACGGCGAACATGGTCAGCGGGAACACCTCGGTCTGGATCGTGCCCGCCTTGGCGGCCACCTGTTCGGCGACCGTGCCCGGGATCGTCGACGCCTGCGGGGTGAACGCCTCCAGGCCGGGCGCGCCGCCCTCGGGGTTGCCGCCGATCTGCCGTTCGGCGATCAACAGGATGCCCAGCACCGCGACCACCAGGACGGTGGCCTGCAGGAACAGTGCCGGCCGGTCGACGACCACCGCGCCCATCACCGCGGAGCGGCCCGGGTCGGGCAGATCGCGCGCCACCACCACGGTGGCGATGAGCGCGGCGACGAGACCGCCGAGGGCCAGCGCCACCTGGGTGGTGTAGCGGTGCGCCCGCGACATGACCGCTTCGACGAGCACGCCGAGGATCGCCGCCCCGAACACGATGAGCATCGGGGAGACGAGGCCGTATTCGACGGTGGGGGTGGGCAGGTTCATCGGGTCGGCCCTTCCGCCATCTGGGGTACCGGGTCAGGCTGGTCGATGGTGGTCAGCGTGTGGGTGACCGCCGGGTTGATGACGTCCAGTGCGGGCTTGGGGTAGATGCCCAACACGATCAGCAGCGCGATCAGCGGTGCCACCACGACGATCTCGCGGGGCACCAGGTCGCGGATCCGGTCGTTGCCGACCTTGACCGGCCCGCCCATCATGCGCTGGTAGGTCCACAGGATGTAGATCGCCGAGAGCACCAGCGCGGTCGAGGCGAACACCGCGAGCACCGGGTACCGGGTGAAAGTGCCGATCAGCACGAGGAATTCGCTGATGAACGGTGACAGCCCGGGCAGCGACAACGTCGCCAGACCGGCCACCAGGAAGGTGCCCGCGAGCACCGGCGCGACCTTCTGCACCCCGCCGTAGGCGGCGATCAGGCGGCTGCCCTGCCGCGACACCAGGAACCCGGCGATCAGGAACAGCGCGGCGGTGGACAGGCCGTGGTTGACCATGTACAGCGTCGACCCGGACTGGCCCTGGCTGGTCATCACGAAGATGCCCAGGATGATGAAGCCGAAGTGGGAGATCGACGTGTAGGCGATCAGCCGCATCACGTCGGCCTGGCCGATCGCCACCAGTGCGCCGTAGACGATGCCGATCACCGCCAGCGTGATGATCAGCGGCCGGAAGTACGCCGAGGAGTCGGGGAACAACTGCAGGCAGTAGCGCAGCATGCCGAAGGTCCCGACCTTGTCCATCACCGCCATCATCAGCACCGCGCTGGCCGGGGTGGCCTGCACGGCGGCGTCGGGCAGCCAGCGGTGGAACGGCCACAGCGGCGCCTTGATCGCGAACGCGAACATGAATCCGCCGAACAGCAGATGCGCCACCGCCGGGTTGACGACGAACGCGCCGGACGACACCGCGGCGGCGATCGCCCGGAAATCGAAGGTGCCCGACTCGAAGGCGTTGCTCTGCGCGGTGACGACGTACAGCCCGATCACCGCGGCGAGCATGATCAGCCCGCCGAACAGGTTGTACAGCAGGAACTTCACCGCCGCCTTGGACCGCCCGGCGCCGCCGAACCCGCCGATCAGGAAGTACATCGGGATCAGCATCGCCTCGAAGAACACGTAGAACAGCAGCACGTCGAGGGCGACCAGCGACATCAGCACCATGGCCTCGACGGCCAGCGTCAACGCGAAGTAGGCGTGGACCGACCGGCCGCGCCAGGAGACCTGATCGGCGACGTCGTTCCAGCCGGCGACCAGCAGCAGCGGCACCAGCACCGCGGTGAGCGCGACGATCGCCAGCGCGATGCCGTCCAGGCCCAGGATGTAGCCGGTGCCGAAGGACGGGATCCAGCGGTAGTTCTCGACGAACTGGTACGGCTCGCCGCCCGGCTCGAACTGCACGAGCAGGACCACCGTGATCGCCAGCACCACCAGCGAGACCGCCAGGGCCAGCCATTTGGCCAGATTGCGCAGCGCTGCCGGCAGCAGGATCACGATCGCGCCGCCGACCGCCGGTACGGCCCACAGCAGCGTCAGCCACGGAAACGACGTCACCACAGTTGCACCGCCAGGATCGAAGCGACTACCAGGAGCGCGCCGGCCAGCATGGTCAGCGCGTAGGAGCGGGCGTAGCCGGTCTGCACGCGGCGCAGCCCGGACGATATCCGCGACACCAGGGCGGCCAGTCCGGTGCCCACACCCTCGACCGCCTCGTCGTCGATCTCCACCAGACCGGAGGCCACCAGCCGGCCGGGACGCATGAACACCTCCTCGTTGAACGCGTCGCCGTAGAGGTCCTTGCGGGCGGCGACGGTCAGCGCCGACCCGGCGGGCGGCTCCGCCGGCACCGGCCGGGTGCCGTACATCCGGTAGGCGATCACGATGCCCACCGCCACGACGGCCAGGATCACGGTGGTGACCAGCCACACCGGTGCGGCGTGGTGGACCTCGTGGGTGCCGACGACCGGTTCGAGCCAGTGCTCCAGCGTGCCGCCGATGGCGAACGCCGCACCGGAGCCGACGGATCCGATCGCCAGCAGGATCATCGGCCAGGTCATCACCTTCGGCGCCTCGTGCGGATGCGCCTCGGGGGCCCAGCGTTCCTCACCGAAGAACGTCATCAGCATGACCCGGGTCATGTAGAACGCGGTGATGCCGGCGCCCAGGATCGCGGCGCCGCCGAGCAGGTAACCCTTCACCCCGCCGGCGCCGAGCGCGGCCTCGATGATGCCGTCCTTGGAGAAGAAGCCGGCCAGCGGCGGCACCCCGATGATCGCCAGGTAGCCGAGCCCGAAGGTGACGAAGGTGACCGGCAGCGCGGTCCGCAGGCCGCCGTAGCGGCGCATGTTCACCTCGTCGTTCATCGCGTGCATCACCGACCCGGCGCCGAGGAACAACCCGGCCTTGAAGAAGCCGTGGGTGAGCAGGTGCATGATCGCGAACGCGTAGCCGGCCGGGCCCAGGCCCGCCGCCAGCACCATGTAGCCGATCTGCGACATCGTCGACGCCGCGAGGGCCTTCTTGATGTCGTCCTTCGCGCAGCCGATGATCGCGCCGAACAGCAGGGTGACCGCGCCGACGATGACGACGCCGAGCTGGGCGTAGGGCGCCAGGTCGAACACCGGTCCGGACCGCACGATCAGGTACACACCGGCGGTCACCATGGTGGCGGCGTGGATGAGGGCCGAGACCGGGGTCGGGCCCTCCATGGCGTCGCCGAGCCAGGACTGCAGCGGCACCTGCGCGGACTTACCGCAGGCCGCCAGCAGGAGCAGCAGCCCGATGGCGGTGAGCACGCCCTCGCTCAGCTGCGGGGCGGCCTCGAACACCCCGGCGTAGGAGATCGTGCCGACGTGGGCGAACATCACCATCAGCGCGATCGCCAGGCCCATGTCGCCGACCCGGTTGACGACGAACGCCTTCTTGGCCGCGGTGGCCGCCGACGGTTTGTGCGTCCAGAAGCCGATCAGCAGGTACGACGCCAGGCCCACGCCTTCCCAACCGAAGTACAGGCCGAGGTAGTTGTCGGCCAGCACCAGCAGCAGCATTGCCGCCAGGAACAGGTTGAGGTAGGCGAAAAACCTTCTGCGACCGGGGTCCTCGGCCATGTAGCCGATCGAGTAGATGTGGATCAGCGACCCGACCCCGGTGATCAGCAGCACGAAACACATCGACAGCTGATCGAGCTGCAGCCCGAAGTCGACCTGCAACTGCGCCACCGGCACCCAGGAGAACAACACCTCGTGGGCGGTGCGGTGTTCGGCGTCGCGGCCGAGCATGTCGATGAACAGTTTGGCGCCGACCAGGAACGAGGCCAGCGAGGCCGCGCAGCCCATCAGATGGCCCCAGCTGTCGGTCCGGCGGCCGCCCAGCAGAAGTATCGTTGCGCCCGCCAGCGGCAGGGCGATCGTCAGCCACACAGGAGTTGTCATCGCTCGCTTAGTGTTTCAGCAGACTGGCGTCGTCGACCGAGGCCGAACGGCGGGCACGGAAGATGGACACGATGATCGCCAGACCGACGACCACCTCGCAGGCGGCCACCACCATGGTGAAGAAGGCCACCACCTGGCCGTCGAGGTTGCCGTGCGTACGGGCGAACGCGACGAACGCCAGGTTGCACGCGTTGAGCATCAGCTCCACGCACATGAACACGATGATGGCGTTGCGCCGCAACAACACTCCGGCCGCGCCGATCGTGAACAGCAGCGCCGATAGGTACAGGTAATTGTCCGGATTCAATCCTCACCCCTGTTGGTCTGGGCGACGGTCCGTTTCTGCAGCAGCGGGCTGACCGACAACTCCGACGGCGACCCGTCCGGAAGACGCGCGGCCATGTCCACGGCGTTGTTACGGGCGTACACCCCGGGATTCGGCAACGTGGTCGGATGTCCGCCCGGCTTGAAGCGTTCTTTCGCCAGCTCGCGCTGGGTCTTGCGGCGCTCGAAGCGTTCCCGGTGTGCCAGCACCATCGCGCCGAGGGCGGCGGTGATCAGCAGCGCGCCGGTGAGCTCGAACGCCCACAGATAGCGGGTGAACACCAGTGCGGCCAGACCCTCCACGTTGCCGCCCGCGTTGGCCGCGGCCAGGCCGGTGAAGCCGGCGACCGAGACGTTGCCGATGCCGGCGATCAGCAGCACCCCGAACCCGATTCCGACCACGACGGCGGCGACCCGTTGCCCGCGAATGGTTTCGATCAGCGCCTCGGAGCTGTCGATGCCGACGAGCATGAGCACGAACAGGAACAGCATCATGACCGCGCCGGTGTAGACGACCACCTGCACGACGCCGAGGAACAACGCGTCCTGGGCGATGTAGAACACCGCCAGCACGATCATGGTCAGGGCGAGGAACATCGCCGAGTACACCGCCTTGCGGGCCAGCACCACGCCGAGCGCGCTGAGCACCGCGACGGTGCCGAGCACCCAGAACAGAACGGCTTCGGTCGTGGTGGTGCGTGCCGCGGCGTCGCCGACCGATGCGAGCAGCTCGAAACTCACTTGGCCGCTCCCGGAACGGGTTCGGATGACGGCAGCGGTTTGATCCGGCCGAGGTAGTAGTCCTCCTCGGTGCTGCCCGGTGCCATGTCGTGCGGCGGGGCCTGCATGCCCGGCTGCAGCGGTGCGAGCAGTTTGTCCTTGCCCCAGATGAGATCGGCGCGGTTGTCGTCGGCCATCTCGCACTCGTTGATCATGGTCAGCGCGCGGGTGGGGCAGGCCTCGATGCACAGGCCGCAGCCGATGCAGCGCAGATAGTTGATCTGGTAGACGCGCCCGTACCGCTCACCGGGGGAGTAGCGCTCTTCGGGGGTGTTGTCGGCGCCCTCGACGTAGATGGCGTCGGCCGGGCACGCCCACGCGCACAGCTCACAGCCGATGCACTTCTCCAGCCCGTCCGGATGCCGGTTCAGTTGGTGGCGGCCGTGATACCGCGGCGCCACCCGCGGGCGTTCGTCCGGGTACTCCTCGGTGATCGGCTTCTTGAACATCGTCCCGAAGGTGACCGCGAAGCCCGCGATCGCCTCGAGAAACTTACGCATGGGCCTTCTCCTTCGAAGAGTTGCTTGCCTGGCCGGATTCCGACGCGGACCGGCCGGGCAGGGGCGGCACCGGGAAGAACCCGCTGGGGGTCTGCACCGGAATGGTCTCGGATCGCCTGGCCCGCACCGACCGCCAGATCGCGAACACCAGCAGCGCGGCCACCACCAGGGCCACGGCGGTCAGCCCGGTGGTCAGCGCGTCCACCCCCTGATTGCGCATGGTGCGGGTGACCGACACGATGATGATCCAGATCAGCGACACCGGGATCAGGACCTTCCAGCCCAGCGCCATGAACTGGTCGTAGCGCAGCCGGGGCAGGGTGGCGCGCAGCCAGAAGTAGAGGAACATGAACATCCAGACCTTGCCCACGTACCACAGCAGCGGCCACCAGCCGGTGTTCGCGCCGTCCCACATGTTGATCGGCCACGGCGCATGCCAGCCGCCGAGGAACAGCGTGGTCGCCAGCGACGACACCGTCACCATGTTCACGTACTCGGCGAGCATGAACATCGCGAACTTGATCGACGAGTACTCGGTGTGGAAGCCGCCGACGAGTTCGCCCTCGGCCTCGGGCAGGTCGAACGGGGCCCGGTTGGTCTCGCCCACCATCGAGGTGACGTAGACCAAGAACGACGGCAGCAGCGGGAACAGGTACCACAGCTTGTCCTGGCTGGCGACGATCCCGGAGGTCGACATCGTCCCGGCGTAGATGAACACCGCCACGAACGACAGCGCCATCGCGATCTCGTAGGAGATCACCTGTGCGCTCGACCGCAGCCCGCCCAGCAGTGGGTAGGTGGATCCGGATGCCCAGCCCGCCAACACGATCCCGTACACCCCGATCGATGTCGCGGCCAGGATGTAGAGCACCGCGACCGGCATGTCGGTCAGCTGCAGCGCGGTGCGGTGACCGAAGATCGACACCTCGCCGCCCATCGGGATCACCGCGAACGCGATGAACGCGGGGATCACCGCGATCACCGGGGCGGCGAGGTAGACGAACTTGTCGACGCCGGCCGGGATGAGCCCCTCTTTGAGCGCGAGTTTGACGCCGTCGACCACCGACTGCAGCAGCCCGTTCGGCCCGACCCGGTTGGGGCCGAACCGCATCTGCATGCGGCCGAGGAGTTTTCGCTCGATGAGGATGGCGGCCAGCACGTTGAGCATCAGGAAGGCGAAGATCGCGACCGCCTTGAGCAGGATCAGCCACCACGGATCGTGGCCGAACAGGGTGGGATCCGGATGGGTCATTGTTGTGTCCGTCCGATCTCGACAAGCGCCCCGGAGCCGACGCCGAGCTGTCGGTGCACGGCCGATCCGGGAGAGTTCTGCGGCACCCACACGGTGCCGTCGGGCATATCGGTGATCTTCAGCGGCAGGGTGATGGCGCCGCGCCCGGTGCGTACCGTCACCGGATCGCCGTCGGCTGCGCCGATGCCGGCGGCGGTCGCCGCGGACAGGCGGACCACCGACGGCCGGGCGGTTCCGGCCAGGTGCGGTTCGCCGTCCTGCAGCCGGCCGGAGTCCAGCAGCAGCCGCCACGTCGCCAGCACCGCCTGACCCGGGCCGGGCCGCGGTGGTGGCGGGGCGGCCACCTCCGGGCGAGGCCGGGTTCCGCTCCACCCGCCGAGCCCGGTCAGTTCCTCGGCCACCGCGGCGGGGGAGGCCACGTTGAGGTCGATGCCGAACTCGTCGGCGAGAATCTGCAGCACCCGCCGGTCAGGGATCGCGTTGGTGGCCAGTGACGGCTTGAACGGCCGGATCCGGCCCTCCCAGTT
>Ga0310823_101051_pt1 | contig 11402 bp, 8 predicted proteins | sample P4_ome_3_FD_201316 | JGI IMG/M metagenome (GOLD analysis project Ga0310823, IMG submission 201316) | Sorghum-adapted microbial communities from Joint BioEnergy Institute, Emeryville, California, United States - P4_Day56_Rep3 | ecosystem: Engineered > Bioreactor > SSF (Solid state fermentation) >...
CGAGCGCGCCGGCGCCTGCCGGCAGCGGAACCGGGTGAGGATAGGCGACCGGTACCGGACCGGGTGTGCCGAAGGGGTGTGTCATGGCACAGCATCGTGGCACAACCGGGACGGTCGCGGGCGCCCGTCGCGGGTCAGCCCGACCGGTGCCGGCGGGACGAGACGACGTCGTCCCGGACGTCCGCGCCCGCGTCCTGGCGCAGCACGGCGCAGCCACCGCCCGGCAGCGTGACGGTCTCCAGACGCCTGCCGGTGAGCAGGTCGAGGCCACGGACCGGAACGGTCTGCGGGGTGTCGCCGTGGTTGAACAGGAACAGCCAGCTCGTCCCGGCGCCGTCGGCACGCCGGACCGCCTCCACCCCGGGTGGCGCCGCCGGGCAGGTCGGCGCCACGCCGGCCGCCTCCGCCACCCGACGCACGAGGTCCCGGTACGCCTCGTCGTCGAGCCGGGTCGAGACGTACCAGGCCACCCCGGCACCGTAGCCGTGCCGGGTCACCGCGGGCCGGCCGGCCACCGACCCACCGGCGTACGTCGTCACCGCGGTGGCGCCGGACAGCCGTACCGGCTCGGACCACAGCCGCCCGGTCGTGCCGTCGGCGAGCGGCACCCGCTCCGCCGGATCGAGCGGGTGGAACTCCTCCACCCGGACGCCGAGGAGATCCCGGAACGCGCCGGGGTGGCCGCCGAGCCGGACGCGGCCGTACTCGTCGGCGATGCCGCTGAAGTAGCTCACCACCAGGTGACCGCCGTCGGCCACGTACCGCCGTATCCGGTCGGCGTTGCGGTCGGAGACCAGGTACAGCGCGGGGAGGACGAGCAGGGCGTACCCGGAGAGGTCGTCGTCGGGGGCGACCAGGTCGCAGGTGTAACCCGCCCGCCACAGTGCCCGGTGTGCCGCCGCGACCTCCGCGGCGTAGTCGAGGTCGGCCGACGGCAGGACCGCGGCCCGCATCGCCCACCCGCAGGCGGCGTCCCAGGCGATCGCCACGCGGGCGGTGACCGTCCCGGCGTCCACCTCGGCGAGTCGGGCCAGGTTCTCGCCCAACGCGACCGCCTCCCGGAAGGCCCGGGTGTCGGGGCCGGCGTGCGGCAACAGTGCGGAGTGGAACAGTTCCGCGCCGCCGCGCGAGGCCCGCCACTGGAAGAACATCGCGCCCCGGGAACCCCGGGCGACGTGGGCGAGACCGTGCCGCAGCAGCCGGCCCGGCTCCTTGGCGTGCATCCGGCCGGGGGTGAGGATGAGGTTCGGGGCGCTCTCCATCAGCAGCCACGCCGGACCGCCGGGGCTGCGCCGGGCCCAGGACCGGGCCAGGTCGGCAGCGAGGGCGGTCTGCTCCTCCGCGCCCGGCCCGGACTCCGTCGGGTAGTGGTCGATCGCGACCAGGTCCACCTCGGCCGACCAGCGGGTGTGGTCGACCGGAACCCAGTCGCCGAGGACGTAGTTGGTGGTCACCGGCACGTCCGGGGTCACGGCCCGCAGCAGGTCCCGCTGCTCGACGTAGGCGGCCAGCAGCTCGTCGGAGACGAACCGGCGGAAGTCCAGCAGCTGGCTCGGGTTGCCGAGGTACCGGGTGGCGACCGGGGGGCGGATCTGCTCCCACGCGGTGTAGTGCTGGCTCCAGAAGCTGGTGGTCCAGGCGTCGTTGAGCGCGTCGAGCCCGCCGTAGCGGCGCCGCAGCCAGCGGCGGAACGCCTCGGCGACGTACGGGCAGTGACAGGTCGTGCCGTACTCGTTGTGGACGTGCCACAGCGCCAGCGCCGGGTGGTCGGCGTACCGTCGGGCGAGGGCGCTGGTGATCCGCCGTGCCGCCGCCCGGTACGCCGGTGCGCTGACGCAGTAGGTGTCGCGGCTGCCGTGGCTGAGCCGAACCCCGTCGGCGGTGACCGGCAGCGCGTCCGGGTGCCGCAGCGAGAACCACGGCGGCGGGGAGGCGGTGGGCGTCGCGAGCGCCACCCGGATGCCGCCCGCGTGCAGCAGGTCCAGCACCCGGTCCAGCCAGTCGAAGTCGTGGCGACCGGGCTCCGGCTCCAGCCGGGACCAGGCGAAGACGCCGACGGTGACGAGGGTGACCCGGGCCCGGCGCATCAGGGCGACGTCCTCCGACCAGGTCTCCTCCGGCCACTGCTCGGGGTTGTAGTCCCCGCCGTAACAGAGCCCGGTCAACCCTCTCGGCCACCGCATCGGCGCCCTCCCCGTGGGATTTTTGTTGGGAGCCCAGTCAAAGTAGGCAGGGTGGATCCCCCTGTCAACGGTCTGATCTCGACCACCAGCACCGACGACTGGGAGCACGCGCTCGTCACCGGCAACGGCCGGCAGGGCGCGCTCTGCCACGGCGGCCCCGCCGCGATCCGGATCACCGTCTCGCACGAGCGGCTCTTCCTCCCGCTGACCCCGCCCCTGGACCCGCCCCCGACGGCCCGGATCCTCGGCGAGCTGCGGTCGCTGCTCGCGGCCGGGCACCACCAGCGTGCCGCCGGGGGCGTGGCCGCGCGGCGAGGTGACCGGGCTGCTCGCCCGGGGCCCGGTGACGGTGCGCCGCCTCGCCTGGACCCCGGAGCGGATCGCGGTGGTGCTGACCGCGCCGGCCGACCGGTCGGTCCGGCTGGAGCTACCAGGCGGCAGACGGTTCCGGGTGGCGCTGACGGCGGGGCGGCCGTACCGGCTGCGGACCCGGCGTTGACAGTTAGTTGGATTACCAAAGAAACTAAACGCACCGCCCACCCGGCCCGCACCCCGACCGCACCCGGGAGCCGAGGAGACCCCATGCCGTACCGACCGCCCCTGGTGCCCCACGAGACCTTCGTCGCCGACCCGCCCGACCTGCCGGTCCGGGCCCCCGGCGAACATGGGCTCTCCGCGCTGACCCGAGCCGAGGTGCTCGGCGTCGACGCCACCGGGGTCAACCTCAAGGCCGGCACCTCCGACGGCGCGTCACTGGCGGTCCGGATCAGCGCCGCCGGCGAGGGCGTCCTGCGGGTACGCCTCAGCGAGGACCCGCAGGCCCGGAGCCGGTCCTCCCGGGCGCTGCAACTGGTGCGTCCGCGGCCGTACGCCGCCGACGTGCGCGTCGACGGCGACCGGGTCCGCGTCGACGCCGGCGCGGTCGTCGCCGAACTGTGCCTCGACCCCTGGCACCTGCGTTTCGTCGACCGCACCGGGGCGCCGCTGGTGGAGCAGAGCCGGGGCGAGTGGGACATCAGCGGCCGACTGCGCAACCTCCCCTTCGGCCGTTCGCTGGTCGACGGCACGGTCGCCGCGTACCACGAGAGTTTCGTCGCCCCCGGCGACGAACGCTTCGTCGGTTTCGGCGAGAAGTTCACCCCGCTGGACAAGCGCGGCCAGCGGGCGTTGATGTGGAACTTCGACGCCTTCGGCAGCGAGTCCGACCGGGCGCACAAGAACATCCCGCTCTACCTGTCCAACCGCGGCTACGGGATCCTGGTGGACAGCGGGATGCCGGTCGAGTTCGACGTCTGCCAGTCGACGCACAGCTGCGTGCAGATCCTGGTGCCGGACGACCTCATCGACTACTACGTCCTCGCCGGACCCACCCCGGCGGAGATCCTCGACCGCTACGACTCCCTCACCGGCCGCCCCGCCCTGCCGCCGAAGTGGGCCTTCGGCACCTGGATCTCCTCCGGTTTCCTCGCCGACAGCCAGGAGCGGGTGCTGGAGCGGGCCCGGCGGATCCGCGAGCGCGGCATTCCCTGCGACGTGCTGCACCTGGACTGCTACTGGCAGGTCGCCGGGGCCTGGTCGGACCTGCGCTGGGAGGCCGCGCACTTCCCGGACCCGGCCGGGATGCTGGCGACCCTGGCCGCGCAGGGCTTCCGGGTCTGCCTGTGGATGAACCCGTACCTGATGACCGGCAGCCCGCTGTACGCCGACGCCGCCGCAGCCGGCTACTTCCTGCGCCGACCCGACGGCTCGGTGTACGTCGCCGACACCTGGCACGGCAGCCACCCGGCCGGCGCCATCGTCGACTTCACCAACCCGGAGGCGGTGGCGTGGTTCTCCGGGCTGCTCCGGCCACTGCTGGAGCAGGGCGTCGCCGTCTTCAAGACCGACTTCGCCGAGGGCGTGCCGGCGGACGCGGTGGCCAGCAACGGGATGACCGGGGTGGAGCTGCACAACGTCTACAGCCTGCTGTTCAACGACGTCGTCTCGGCGGTCACCGAGGAGGTCGCCGGGCACCGGATGGTGTGGGCGCGCTCGTCCTACCTCGGCGGGCAGCGGCACGCGGCGCAGTGGAGCGGGGACGTGAACGCGACGTACCCCGCGATGGCCAGCACCCTGCGCGGCGGGTTGAGCCACGGCCTGTCCGGGGTGCCGTTCTGGAGCCACGACACCGGTGGCTTCCACGGCACGCCGACTGCGGACCTCTACGTCCGCTGGGCACAGTTCGGGGCGCTGTCGCCGCTGGTGCGCCTCCACGGCACCACCAGCCGGCTGCCCTGGGACTTCCCGGCCGACGCCGAGCGGGACGCCGTCGACGCGCTCCGGCTGCGGTACCGGCTGCTGCCGTACCTCTACTCGGCGGCGGTGGTGGCGGCGCGCACCGGGACGCCGATGCTGCGGGCGCTGCTGGTCGACTCCCCCGACGATCCGGCGGCGTGGGGCGCGGAACTGGAGTACCGGCTCGGGACGGACCTGCTGGTCGCCCCGATGATCAGCCAGGACGGCACCCGGTACGTCTACCTGCCCGCGGGTGACTGGGTGGACTTCTGGACCGGCGAGGTGCACCCCGGGGGCCGGCATCTGCGGGTGGCCCCGCCCCGGCACCAGATCCCGCTCTTCGTCCGGTACGGCGCGCTGATCCCGGTCGCCCCGCCGGCCGACCGGATCGACGACGGACCGTTCTCCCGGGTCACGCTGCTGAGCTGGGGCGCCGTCGACGCCGAGGTGACCGTTCACGACGTCGACGGTGACACCACCGTCCGGGCCCGCCGGATCGGCGACGAGTTCCGGGTCGAGACAGACGGGCCGCTCTCGATCGACGGGATCGCGTTCGCCCGGGTGCGCGGCGCCCGGCTCCCCACGCGGCTGGTCCGCGACGGCGAGGTCACCGACCCGGTGCGCCTCGACGGGCTGCCGACCGTGTGGGGCTGAAGGTGGGGGCGGGGTGCCCAGGTGGGGGGCGCCCCGCCCCTCCCGCACGCGGCCGGGTGCCGCCGTGGCCCGCCCCGGCACCGGACGGGCCCCGCGGTGCACGCCGCACACCGGGTCCGCACGGCGGGTTCAGCCGGCCGCGTTCGCCGGCTCGGCGGTCGGCGTCGTCGCCGGCCGCTGCCCGCCCGGTCGGGAGGGCGGACGGAGCACCACCGCCGCGAGGACGAGGGCGCCGACGGCCAGCCCGGCCGCGACGGCGAACGCCAGGCGGTATCCCCCGACCAGGGCCGCCGCCGCGGACGCACCGGAGCCGCGCAGGCTCTCGGTACGCCCGGCGGCGAGGGTGGAGAGCACCGCGACCCCGGCCGCCATGCCCACCTGCTGGGTGGTGTTGAACAGCCCCGAGGCGAGTCCCGCGTCGTCGGCGCGGGCGCCGGACATCCCGAGCGCGGTCAGTGCCGGCATGGCGAGCCCGAACCCGGCGGTGCAGAGCATCACCGGGAGCAGGTGGGTCCGGTAGTCGGCGTGCAGCGGAATCCGGGTCAGCAGCCCGAGCAGGACCACCAGCAGGACCAGCCCGGCCAGCAGGACCCGGCGCTCACCGAACCGCGCGATGAGCCGGGCGGAGACGCCGAGCGAGACGGCGCCGATCACCACCGCCGCGGGCAGCATGGCCAGCCCGGTGTCGGCGGCGGTGTAGCCCAGGACCCGCTGCATGTAGAGCGCGACGAAGACCTGGAAGCTGAAGCAGGCGGCGACCATCATGACCTGGACCAGGTTGGCGCCGGCCACGGCACGTGAGCGGAGGATCCGCAGGGGCATGAGCGGCTGCCGGGCGGTGGCCTACCGGACCACGAAGCCGGTGAGCAGGAGGAGGGTGAGCAGCCCCAGCCCGAGGGTCGCACCGTTGGTCCAGCCCGCCGCCTCGACCCGGACCACCGCGTAGATGCCGAGCATCAGGCCGGTGGTGACCAGCAGCGCACCGAGGACGTCGGCTCCGGCGGACAGGCCGAGACCGCGGTCCGCCGGCAGGACGGGCAGCGCGACCGCCAGCGCCGCGATGCCGATCGGCAGGTTGATGAAGAAGATCCAGTGCCAGCCCAGCGCGTCGGTCAGCACGCCACCGAGGACCGCACCGAGCGACGCGCCGGCAGCCCCGGTGAAGCTGAACACCCCGATGGCCCGGGCCCGCTCCCGGGGGTCGGTGAAGAGGGTCACCAGGATCCCCAGGCCGACCGCGGTCGCCGCCGCGCTGCCGACCCCCTGCAGGAAGCGGGCGACGATCAGCACCGCCGGCGCCGTGGCCAGGCCGGCCAGCGCCGAGGCGGCGGTGAAGACCGCGGTGCCGGCGAGGAAGACCCGGGTACGGCCGAGCAGGTCGCCGAGCCGTCCGGCCAGCAGCAGGAGGCTGCCGAAGGCGACGAGGTAGGCGTTGACCACCCAGCTGAGGCCGGCGGGCGAGAAGCCGAGGTCGTCCTGGATGGCCGGCATCGCCACCGTCACGATGCTGCCGTCGAGGATGGTCATCAGCGTCGCCGTGGCGATCACCGCGAGCGCGAGCCAGCGGGACCGGGACGGCGGACCAGGCGTCACGGACACGGGTCCTCCTGTCGATCGGAAACGACAGAAGGACGGTAGCAGATAGTTCCGTTGCAGACTATCTGCTAGAGATCTAACTCTCCCGCTGGCGGGCCCGCCGGACCGGCTGGGGCCCCTCGACCGGCTCGGCGAGGTGGCCGGTGGCCAGCCGGGTCAGGGCGCGGACCAGGACCTCCCGCTCCTCGGCCGGGAGCGTCGCCAGCGCCTCCCGGTGCACCCGGTCGACGATCTCCTGGCTGCGCGCGGCGACCCGGGCCCCCTCCGGGGTGACCGCGATGATGCGGGCCCGCCGGTCCGTGTCGGACGGTCGCCGCTCCGCCAGTCCCGCCCGCTCCAGGGCGTCGACGGTGACCACCATCGTGGTCTTGTCCATGTCCCCGAGCTCGGCGAGCTGGGCCTGGGTCCGTTCCTCGGCCAGGGCGTGCACCAGCACACAGTGCATCCGCGCGGTGAGCCCCACCTCGGCCAGGGCCGCCGCCATCCGGGTACGCAGCACGTGGCTGGTGTGGTCCAGGAGGTACGACAGGTCGGGTTCGCTCCGGGTCGGCGCCATGGCGGTCATGCTCCCGAGCATAGGCGCCGCGGGTCACCCCCTGACCGCGCCGACGATCACACCCTTGACGAAGTGCCGCTGCACGAACGGATAGACCAGGACGACCGGCGCGACCGTCACCACCACCACCGCCATCTTGATCGCCAGCGTCGGCGGCATCGCGGCGCCGACCAGGCCGGAGGTGTTCGGCGACTGCCCGGCCAGGATGAAGCTCTGCAGCACCCGCTGGCTCGGGAACCTCGCGTTGTCGTCGATGTAGAGCAACGCGGTGAACCAGACGTTCCAGTAGCCGACGGCGTAGAAGAGGGCGACCACGGCGATGACCGCCCTGGACAGCGGCAGCACGATCCGGGCCAGGATCCGGAACTCCCCCGCCCCGTCGATCCGGGCGCTGTCGAGCAGGTCGCCGGGAATGTTCTGGAAGAACGCCCGGAGCACCACCAGGTTGAAGACGCTGATCGCGCTCGGCAGGATCAGCGCCCAGAGGCTGTCCTTCAGACCGAGCCCGGTCACCACCAGGTAGCTCGGCACCATGCCGGGATAGACCAGGAAGGTCAGCAGGAAGTAGAGCAGCAGGCCGCGGTGTGCCACCGAGCCGGGGCGGGAGAGCCCGTACGCGGCCAGCACGGTCAGGGTCACGCTCACCGCCGTGCCCACGGTGGTGACCAGGGCGCTGATCCAGAGCGCCCGGGTGACCTGGCCACCGGAGAAGATCGTCACGTACGCCGAGACGTCGATCTCCCGCGGCACCAGCACCAGACCGCCGGCCTCGTCGATGGTCTCGCGCGAGGCCAGGCTGGTGACCACCACCACCCACAGGGGAAGCAACACCGCCAGCACCACACCGGTCAGCAGGCCGCCCCGGGCGACCTGGCCGACCACACTCGGCGGCTCCTCCCAGGCCGGGCGGCGGCTCCGCCCGCGCCGCGCCCCCGCCCCGGCCGTCGTACGTCGGGTCACCGTCATGACCGTGAGTACACCCCCCGCTCGCCGAGGGCGTGGGCGATCCGGTTGGCCGCCAGGATCAGCACCAGCCCGACCACCGCCTTGAACAACCCGGCCGCCGCCCCGTACCCGTAGTTCCCGGTCGTGATCCCCTGGTGGTAGACGAAGGTGTCCAACACCTCGGCGGCCTGCCGGCCGACCGCGTCCCGCTGCAGCAGGAACTGTTCGAAGCCGACCGACAGCGCGTCGCCGAGCCGCAGGATCAGCAGCAGGACGATCACCGGTCGCAGGCCGGGCAGGGTCACGTGCCACAGCCGCCGCCACCGCCCGGCCCCGTCCACCGCCGCCGCCTCGTACAGGTGCGGGTCGATGGTGGAGAGCGCGGCCAGGAAGACGACCGCGCCCCAGCCGGCGTCCTTCCAGACCGCCTCGGCGGTGACCAGCACGACGAACGTGTCCGGATTGGACATGATGTCCCACGGCTGCAGGCCGGCGTCGCGCAGTGTCTGGGCGAGCAGGCCGGCGCCGCCGAACATCTGGACGAAGAACGTCACCACCAGTACCCAGGAGAAGAAGTGCGGCAGGTAGACGACGCTCTGCACGAAGGCGCGCAGCCGCGCGGAGAGGATGCCGTTGAGCACGATCGCCAGGGCGATCGGTAGTGGGAAGTAGAAGACGAGCTGGAACGCGGTTATCGACAGGGTGTTCCAGAACGCGTCCCAGAACGCCGGGTCGCTGAAGAGCGCCTCGAAGTTGCCGAACCCGATCCACGGGCTGGCGAGGAACGCCTGGAGCGGGCTGTCCCCGGCGTACGGGTTGTAGTCCTGGAACGCGACCACGTTGCCGAGCGTGGGCACGTAGTGGAAGACCAGCAGCAGCGCCGCGGCCGGCGCGACCATCACCAGCAGCGGCCAGTCCCGGCGCAGCCGGGCCCGCAGCGGGGGCCGCCGGCCCGGACGGCGCCGGCGGCGTGCGGCCCGGACGTCCCGGCCGGCCCGCCGGGTGTCCGAGCCCGCGGCGGAGGCACCACCGGGACCGACGTCGGGCGTCTCCCACCCCCCGCCGGGGCGGACCGCCTCCCGGGTGCTCATCGTCCGGCGTCGGCCAGCGCCCTGGCACGGAACTCCCGGGCCTCGTCGCCGCCGCCGCTGGTCCGCCACTCCCGGATCACCGTGTCCAGGTCGCGCAGCGGTCGCCGGCCCCGCAGGATGTCCGTGATCTTGTCCTCCGTCGGCACCAGACCGGCCTTGAACCGGGCCGGCATCTCCAGCTTCAGCCCGGCCCACGGGTCCTTCTCCAGGTACCTCACCATCTCGTTGGAGTAGGTCAGCAGGTCTCGCACGTAGTTCGGGGTCTGCGGATAGGGCTGGATCACCGGGCTGCGACCGCTGATGAAGAAGTACTGGTTGGCGATCTCCTTGAAGCCGAGGTCGGTCTTGGCCGGCCCGGCGGCGCCGCGGGTGTGGTGCCGGCCCTCGACGCCGTACTCGCGCAGGTGGAACTCCGTCGTCCCGAACGGCGCCGAGCACCAGTTGATCACCCGGAGCAGTTCCTCGACCCGCGCCCTGCCCAGTCCCTTCCTGATGAAGGTGTAGGAGATCGGGTCGTCGTCTCCCCACACCAGCGGGTCACCGCCGGTGGCCGAGAAGACGGGCACCGGCTGGATGTCGAAGCCGGGGGTGACCTTCTGCTGCTCGGCCTGCATCGGCTGCCACATGCCGAGACCGTCCTGGTGGAAGATGATCCTTCCGCTCTGGAAGAGCTGCTTGGCGTCGGCGCCCCTGCTGGCCACCAGGTCGGGGTGTACCAGCCCCTCCCGGTAGACCCGCGCCATGAACTCGACGGCCTGCCGGAACTCCGGGGTCTCGTACTTGAACTCGGGGGTGCCGTCCGGCCGCAGCCGCCAGCCGTCGTCGGTGCCGGGCGACCGGTAGAACATCTGCACCATCGCGAAGATGTCGGAGAACGCCCAGACGCCCCTCGCCGGATCGGTGACCTGCCTGCCGATCTCGAGCAGCTCGTCCATGCTCGTCGGGTAGCCCAGCCCCGCCCTGTCGAGCAGGTCCCTGCGGCAGAAGAGCGCCCAGGGGAACGGCCCGTCGGTCGGGTTGGGAATCGCCATCAGTCGCTCGTTCCACAGGGCGTTGCGCCAGGCACCGGTCGGGAGGGTGGCCAGCATCGGGTAGGCGGTGATCCGGTCCCCGGCGAGGTGGTCGGTGAGGTTCTCGAAGAGCGCGGCCACCGCGTCGGAGAAGCGCGGCAGCTTGGACACCTCCCACTCCGGCACGCAGAGCAGGTCCGGCACGTCCCGGGCCCCGAGCATCGCGTTGAGCTTCTCGGCGTACGTGTTGCCGTCCTGGACGCTGAAGTTGACCGGCACCCCGAGCTCGGCGTTGACCGCGGCCAGGTAGGCGCTCTGCCCGAGCCCGGGCGGCGCGGGCCCCCAGGCCGGGGTCATCGCCCGGATCTCCTGTCCGCTGCTGCCCGGCCGCTCGGCGACGGCGTCGACCAGGTCGGCCGGGAAGTCGGTGTAGCCGTCGGGCACCGGCCGGACGCCGGCGATGTCCGGCGCGGGTATCCCCGCGGGCAGGGGCCGCTGGTGCGGCAGCAACCCGGCGAGCCTGTCCAGGTTCTGCGCGTCGCCTGTGGACCGTGCCTCGCCGCCGCAGCCGCCGAGCAGGGCACCGCCGACGGTCGCCGCCGCGCCGAGGCCCAGCAGGCCGAGGACGTTTCTCCGGGTGGTGGCGAGGTCCGGGCCGGGTGCTTCCACGGCGCGCTCCCTTCGCCCTCGCGGTACGGCCGCCACGCGGGCGGGACGGGCGCGGCGGTCCGAGGGGGTGGTACCGGGTAGAGTTAGTTAGTCTGGTTACTAAACAAACGTAATCGACGGTGACCGATGCCACAAGATGGCGTGGGCCGGACGCGTCCCGCGCCACCGCAGCACGGACGCGCGTGGCCGGACGGCTCGTGGTGCGGCATGATGGGGCGCGGTCGACCCCGAGAACGCCGGGGCCGCCGTCGTGTGGGGGAGCGGGGACAAATCTTGATCACGACGCAGAGCGGGCCACAACCGGCCGACCTCGCCGACGTGCGGGCCACCAACCTCGCCGTCGTCCTCCGCTTCGTCCGGGCCAACGCGCCGTGTTCCCGCGCCGACATCGCCGCCCGCACCGGCCTGAACAAGGCGACCGTCT
>Ga0310823_101053_pt1 | contig 11384 bp, 14 predicted proteins | sample P4_ome_3_FD_201316 | JGI IMG/M metagenome (GOLD analysis project Ga0310823, IMG submission 201316) | Sorghum-adapted microbial communities from Joint BioEnergy Institute, Emeryville, California, United States - P4_Day56_Rep3 | ecosystem: Engineered > Bioreactor > SSF (Solid state fermentation) >...
AGACCGTAACCCCCCGCGGTCACCGCGATAACAGGCCAGCAGGACGGCCGGCAATCGAACAGCCGCTTGGTAAGAGCGAGCTCGCCGGCCGCCATAATGAGTAGCGCTCCGAGAGCCGCCGCTGGTATTGCGCCGAGCACTGCCAAGCCGAGCCCGCCGGGCAGCAATGCCAGGCCGAGAAGCGCCAGACCCAGCAGAAGAGGGGCCGTACCGGTGCGGGCGCCAAAGCGGTAGTGCGCCGCCAGTCCTCCCGCGCCGTGGCACATGGGCAGGGCGCCGAATGGCGTCAGCAGTAAGTTGGCAAGCCCGCTGGTAATGGAGAGCCGCCTCGGAGCCACATGGGCGGCGCGCTCGCCGAAATAGTCGCTGGCGATCAGGGCCGTGAGCAGCACGGCATTTGTAAACGTAAGGGAAAGCTGCGGCAGGACAAAGAGCGAGAAGGCGCGCTCCAGTTCTGCCAGCGGCGGCCAGGACGGGGGCGAGAATGCCACCGAAACAGCGGTTTCCAGGCCTATGCCGGGGACTCCGAGCACCGGCGCTAATGCCATTGCTGCTAGCCAATGCGACCAGCGCGGAGGGCGCGCGCGGGGTGTGCAGGAGTCCCAGAAGCAGGCCAAGTGTCAGTATCGCCAGCAGCGGAGCTGAGGCCATGAGATCGAGGCTCAGAAGGGCGAGGGCGAGGCCGAGTCCCAACTGCAGTCCGGCCAGCACCGACTGCGGCACGATCCGAGCCAGCCGCGTGATCCAGCCGGTCAAGCCAAGGACCAGCAGTGCAGCGCCAATCATGACGCCACTGACGGCCAGCGCTGAGGGGCTGAGCTGAGCAGTGACAGCACTGCCGCCACGGCCTTCATCGGCTGCACCGGAATTGGCAAACGATAATAGATTGCGGTGGCGATATAGAAGACGGCAAACCCGCCCACGACCGGCAAGGGAGCCAGCCCGACGACCGCGATCGTGCCGAGCATCAGGGGCAGCAGCGTTCCGAGATCACCGAGCGCCCCGCTCGCCTCCCGCAGATCGAACCTGAACCTTTCACCCTGCATCGGTCTTGGCCTTCCGCATTAGTGGGCAAGCATAGGTTCTGGAATGCGTCCGGTCCACAATCACAGGGCAGCCACCAACGAGCCCGCGAACAGTTGATCAAACAGCGGACCGAGACCATCAACGCCTTCCGCGCGCATCTTTACGAATTCGGTTACGTCGCTGCGGAAGGGATCGGGCATGTATCTCGTCTTCCGAGGATCGTCGAGGACCCGGATGCGGCTGTGCCCGACCTCGTGCGCGGCATCTGTCGCATGCTTCTGGAACAGATCGCATTATTGACCACCCACCTCGCCCTGATAACGGCAAAGATCGTCAAGATATCCAGGAAGACGGTTTTGCCGAGGCGATTGCAGACGATGCCGGGTGTGGGGCCAATCAGTGCTCTGGCAATCGAGACCTTCGCGCCGCCGATGAACCAGTTTCAACGTGGTCGGGATTTTGCAGCCTGGCTAGGATTGGTGCCACGGCAGCATTCGACCGGCGGCAAGCAGCGACTGGGGAAAGCATCCAAGTTGGGTCAGCGCGACATACAACGGCTGCTCATCACCGGCGCGATGGCGGTGATCCGCTGGGCTCTGCGCCGGGGTGCTCCACGAAACCCCTGGCTCGCACGCATGCTGGAGAGCAAGCCGCCGATGGTTGCGACCTTTGCACTGGCCAACAAGATGGCGCGCGGCATCTGGGCGATGCTTTCACGCAACGAAGACTATCGGGAACCGGCCATCGCAAGCGCCGCTTGAACCGGGCGGCACTGGTCGAGCAGGACCTCAGAGTTGTGAGGAAGGCGTGAGCAGTATGGGAACATGATCGACATGATCCGGGTTGGGCAAACCAGAAACCTTCTCCGAGCCTCGAGCTCGCCGTCAGAGATTTGGCCCCGGTCCGCGCATCACCATCCCGGCCAGCGGCGCCAGTCAGCCGCATCAACAGGCCTGACAGAAGTCCGCACTCGATCACAAGCTCAGATGCTCAGAAATTCCTTGCAAACCGAGCGGCATCCACAAAAGAAGGTTAGACCCCAGTCCGTCCGCTCCGCCACCTACCCTCGCGAAATGCGTCTCTACATCCGGCTGCGGCCGGATTTTTCCGTTTCGAGGGTTATGCGGGTGGGGCTATTCACCTGCCTTGGCGCCAAGAGGCCACGCGCCCGCTCCGATTCATCATGGCATCGAATTGAGACAATGATTTGCAATGGACCATGAGCGGTAGCGTCGCAGTCGCTCAAGAGCCCGTGAAGGAAATTGCCCCAACCCACGACCAGATTATCGGAAGGATTCTGGTTCAAGCTTGTGTACGGACGCGCATTGGTTGATTCCGGTCAATGCTCGCGAATTGTTTCTCTCGATAATCATACCAGGGAAGAAGTCGAGGGAACCGCTTCGCGGCTGATTGGCATATTCCGGGTCGCAGCATCTGGCTCGGCAAATTTCGTTTTTCCTTCAGTTGTGGGACGAGCAGCATTGGCGATAGTCGCAAACTTGGAAACCTGACCTTCGGAGACACCGCAATGAAACCCTCAGTCCTCTTACCGTCGCTTCTGGCGCTGAGCCTTATTACGGGAGCGGCGACGCAGGTGACAGCCCAACAGCGTGGCCCTGGCTGGGGCATGATGGGCGGACAGGGAATGATGGCTGAACCCGGCTGGGGCATGCCGATGGGCCGTGGAATGGGCATGGGGATGGGCAATTGCCCGATGTGGGGCGACAGCGACGCGCCTGCGTTCGCGGAAGGAAGGGTCGCTTTCTTGAAGGCCGAGCTTTCCATTACCGATTCCCAGAAATCTGCCTGGGAGGCGTACGCGAATGCCCTTAAGAAAAATCTGGAGAGCATGCAGGACATGCACCAGACGATGCTGGCAGCGTGGCAGGCCAAGTCTCCCGTCGAGCGGCTCGATGCCCATATCACTGCCATGGAAGGCCGGCTCGCCACGCTTAAGGACATCAAAGCGCCACTCGAGGCGCTCTACGCCGCGCTCAACGATGCGCAGAAAAAGAAGGCTGACGACCTTCTTACTGGAATGGGCTGCATGATGTGAGGTTCAGGCGGGTGCCTGCAGGGGCATCCGCCAGCCCATTCGCCGCCTGGGCACATTGTTGTCATCATTATCGGCTGTGCATTTCAGGCTTTGCCTTGCGATTCGCTGCAGGCTGGCTCCTCTCACTTGTTATCAGGATCGCCCGACGACCCCGGCGGAGGCCGACTGAATAGATTTTCGGCATTCTTGTACGCGATACGCTCGGCGATTTCGGATGGCAGGCCCGACAGCCAGCGCCGAACCGAGGCGGCATGCGCCTCGAGCTCGCCCCAGATGCCGACGGAATACGTATCGGTTCCGATCATGAAGCGGTCTGGGAACTCTGCAAAAGCGGCGCGCCATTCGGGGAGCAGCTCGCCATTTTGCGCAATTCTGTCCCGCATGGCGAGGTCACACCACAGGTTCTCGTATTTGCGCAGCATCGCCAGAACGCGATGTGCGGGATCGTTACCCGCATGGGCCCAGATCACGCGTGCGTTCGGGTCCTGCTGGAAGATGCGCTCGATCGCCTCGGCATCGGAATCGGCGTGAAGATAGAGGCCGTGCTCCTTGGCAAGCTGGACCAGCCGCCTGACCACCGGGAGGTCGGCTTCGGAACCATAAGCGTGGAACTCACCGAGAGCCGCATATCTTGCCTTCTTCAGTCGTTCCTCCAGGTAGGCCGGCACGCTCTCGTCCCTCAGCCAGGTGGCGAGCTCGCCCACGTTGCGGTAGGGCGTCAGCGCCGGCACTACCAGGTCAGGCGCTTCGCGCAACAGCATGAGCGTACCGTCGTCATTGGCGCTGGAGACGAGCGCCTTCCTGATACCTGCCTTCTTTAGTTTCGCAATGGCCTTCTCCGGCGAAATGGTGTCCCAGATATCGTGCCCATAATGGATGTGCGCATCGAAAAGCGGGATCTCTGCAGCGCAGGCGGTCACTGACAAGTAAGCGCTCAAGCCCATCGCAATCAAACTGCGCATCCCGATCCTCCGCGCATCGCGTGATGCTGGAGGCGAAACCTCATCAACCGGCTGGCGTTTCCCGGTAGAAGGCCGGAATGGTGCGAGCGTGAAGCTGATCGTCTTCGAGACAGAGGAATGGGAGCATGCCGCTTGCCTGCGGCTCCTGCCTGAGCATGAGGTTTCCTGCACGCGAGAGCCGTTGAATGCGCGGGCGGCTTCGAGCTTCCCGGATGCCGAAGCCATCGCCACATTCGTCAACTCCAAGCTCAGCCCCGAGGTGCTCGCGCACTTCCCCTCCCTGCGGCTGATTGCGACGCGGTCGACAGGCTACGATCACATCGACCTCGACTACTGCCGAGAGCACGGCATCACGGTGTGCAACGTGCCCGATTACGGCGATACCACCGTCGCCGAGCATGCGTTCGCACTCCTTCTTGCCCTCGACCGTCACCTCATTCCTGCTGTCGAAAGGACAAGACGCGGCGACTTCTCCCAGGGGGGCCTCCGCGGTCTCGACCTGCGCGGCAAGACGCTGGGGGTTATCGGCACCGGACGCATCGGGCGGCGGGCGATCGAGATCGCCAAAGGCTTCGGCATGGAGGTCCTCGCCTTCGACATGCGGCCCGACGACACCGCCGCACAGGTCCTCGGCTTCCGTTACGGCGATCTCATGGATGTCCTCGGCCGGTCCGATGTGGTGACGCTGCACGTCCCGGCCACGCCGCAGACGCACCATCTCATCGGGGATCGCGAGCTCGCGGCTATGAAGGACGGCGTGATCCTCATCAACACCGCGCGCGGGTCAATAATTGACGTTTCAGCTCTGGTGCGCGCGCTGGCCGACAGGAAGGTGGGGGCTGCCGGGCTGGACGTCCTACCCGAGGAGCCACTGCTCCGCGACGAGGCGGAGATTTTCCGGGGCGAGCGGCAGGACACGAATGCCGAGTTGCGCGCGCTGCTCGCCAGCCACGTGCTGCTGCGGTTTCCGAACGTGATCGTGACGCCGCACATTGCTTACGATACAGAGGATGCACTGCGGCGCATTCTCGACACCAGCATCGCCAACATCAGAGCGTTCGCGCAGGGCCGGCCGCAGAACGTCGTCTAGAGACAGCGGCAGTGTGCTACTGGCCGCCAGGATGTCGCCTGCCCGTCGAACCCATATGAAGCCGCCGCGTCAGCAGCAATGTGACGAGAGGCAGTACTGTCCACTGAACGATCGGAATGAGCCTGATGCCGATGGCAGGCAGAACCGGCATCAGATCGGAGTAGCTCCATCGAGCTGTTGCGATGGCGTGGCGCTCGAGGAAAATTGTGGCGATCAGCCCGGTCGCCAAATAGGCGCTTAGTGCTCGCCCTGAGGGTTGCAGAAACCAGCGAAAGCTTCGGTCCACCAAAGCAGCCATGGCGAACGATACGAGAGCGATGGCGACATCGCCTATCGTGGCTCTTAGGCACATCCCAATTGCCTGCCAATGCTTCGTCGTAGGCATCTGCGCGAAAAACGGCACCTGCAGGAATTCCCACACGAAATGCAGCAAGAACGCGAAAAGCATAAATGCTGCCAGGGAAGCAAAATCGCGGAGGGTTCTCGTCATCGGGACTCCCTGTGCTCAGACCGGATAGCGGCCTACAGCCCAGCCCTCCGCAGCAACTGCGCGTTGATGGCGACGACGATGGTGCTCGCCGACAAGCACGACAAGCGGACAAGGCTCGGCACCATGTCGATGATCGGCAAGCGCCACGGCGGCGTCACAGTTCCGTGGCCTCTCCTCGCGACTGGCTTTGGCCATGCTGATCATGATCCGTTCACTCGCTGTTGGCGATCGCGCCTGTAGTTCCGAAAATGCCACGTGAGAACATCCGCCGGACCTTTCGTGATCGCGCTGAGCCTGCCGCGGGGGCCAGAAGCCGAGAGCACTATGGGGGCCTGGGACCGGTTCGTTGTGTGAAGGTCTTCGGGTTGGTGGACAAACAGTGTCGGATGGTCACACTTCCGTGTCTTGTCCTGTCGGGGCTTCGCTGCCATCCTTAGCGTTATGCGACATTGGTCGGCTAGACAGGTTGTGACACTGCTCCTTGCGGTCCTCGTGACCGTGGGTATGGGTCTATCTGCTGTCCAGGCCGGCGACATGACAGTCAAGATGACCATGTCGTCCGATATGGCCGGTTCCTCTCATGAGGATTGCCAAGGCTGTCCAATGGACGGAGGCGATAACGGGGCCATGGCCTCATGCTCGCTCGCCTGCACGGCCCCCGTCTCTGCCTTGCTGCCGAAGGCTCCGACGGTCGCGACAACGTCGGCCCCACGACCCCGGCTCGCGGCATATCCGGTGCTGAGCGGACGAACCGCAAGGCCCGACCCCTACCCTCCCAGATCCAGCGATCTCGCCTGACGCATCGTCGGCTGTCCTGGACGGCCGATCTCTGCGTCATGAGTGCGCCTGAGCGAGCACGAGCACGCAATGGCGACGTAGCGGCGTGATGCCGGCAGATCAGCGCCGGCGGCCTGCGCCGTATACCGAGATCGCAGGAGGGTCCGAGAGTGAGCAATCGATCGAGTCGTCTCGTCTCGCGTCGAAGATTTCTCCAAGCGAGCGCAGGCATTGCGGCCAGCTCATTGCCGTTGGTCCGACCGGCGATCGCCGCTACGGGCAGCGAGCTCCGCATCGTGGCGGCTCCAGGAACCGCTTCGCTCATCGGCCGCGGTGGTCTTCAGACTGCGGTCTGGGCGTATGACGGGAAGATCCCAGGCCCAACGCTTCGCCTCAAACAGGGCGAGCCTGTCCGCATCGTCGTCGAGAACAAGCTCGACGAGGAGACCACGGTCCATTGGCACGGCATTCGCCTGCCAAACGCAATGGATGGCGTGCCCGGGTTAACCCAGCCGCCGATCATGCCTGGCGAAACCTTCACCTATGAGTTCACGCCGCCCGATGCAGGCACCTTCTGGTACCACCCGCACGCCAACAGCCTCGAGCAGCTTGGCCGTGGCCTCGCCGGTGCCCTGATCGTGGAGGAGCGCGAGCCGGTCGCCGTTGACCGCGACGTGCTGTGGGTGCTGAGCGACTGGCGCCTTACCGCCGACGGCGAGATCGCTTCCGGCTTCGGCAACCGCATGGAAGCGGCAATGTCGGGTCGCATCGGTAATACGGTGACCTTGAATGGCGTCGTCCCCGACGATCAGCCGGTGCGCGCGGGCGAACGCGTCCGTCTCCGCCTCGTCAATACCTCGCTCGCGCGCATCATGGCGCTCCGCTTCGAAGGCCATCGGCCGGTCATCGTTGCAATCGACGGCCAGCCCTGCGAACCGCACGAGCCGGCAGGCGGCCGCATTCTTCTCGGCCCGGCGATGCGGATCGACCTCGCGATCGATATGGAAGGCGAGCCCAGCCGCCGTTACCGCGTCATTGACGACTTCTACGAGGGTCTCGCCTACTGGCTCACCCACCTCGCCTACACTGACGAGCCGCCGCTGCGCCGCGATCCCCTCGATGGGCCGCTGCGTCTGCCGTCCAACCCACTGCCCGAACCGGACCTCGCCACCGCCGAGCGTCACGAGCTCAAGCTCGAGGGCGGCATGATGGGTGGCGGAATGATGCAGGGCATGGGCGGCATGGTGGGACACGGCCGCGCCGTCTGGACCATCAACGGTACCTCAATGACCGGCGACGGCCATGCCGGGATGCCTCCGCTCGTGACGCTTGTCCAAGGGCAAAGTCACGTGATCACCATGCGAAATGACACCGCCTGGTGGCACCCGATGCACCTGCACGGCTTCAGCTACCGGGTTCTCACCCGAAACGGCGTGCCCGTCTCGCACAAGCAATGGGCCGATACCGTGCTCATGGCGCCCAAGGACACCGTCGAGATCGCCTTCGTCGCCGACAGTCCCGGCGACTGGATGCTGCATTGTCATGTGACGGATCATCAGACAGCCGGGTTGATGACCGTGCTGCGCGTCGGCAACGGGAGAAACAGGACATGAAGCACTGCATAGCTTGGATCTTGACCGCCTTTGTGGTCGTTGGTGCCAGTGACGCGCTCGCGGCCGAGGGCAATCCCAAGCGCGGCGGCAAACTCTATCGTGCATGCGTTGCCTGCCATTCGCTGGAACCCGGCGTGCATCTGACCGGACCCAGCCTCGCCGGCCTGTGGGGCCACACGGCCGGCAAAGTCCAAGCATTCGTTCGCTACTCGAACGGGCTGAATTCGGCAGACTTTCTTTGGGATGCGGACACGCTGAATGCCTGGCTGGCCGATCCGAAAGCAATGGTGCCGGGCACTTACATGATCTTTCGTGGGATCGAGAACGATCAGGCTCGCTCGGACCTGATCGCCTTCCTCGAGATTGCCATGGCGCCGGGCGGGGCGAAGACTGTTGTGGATCAGGGCCTCATGCCCTCCGAGCACGCGCGCGGCCAGCAGCCGGAGCCGCTGTCGGGCGCTCCCGAGAACGCGCAGGTGAGCTCGATCCGCCATTGCTCCGACAGCTACTTCATCACGACGGCCGACGGCAGACAGACCCCGTATTGGGAAATGAACGTCCGTCTGAAAGTTGACAGCCGGAGCACTGGGCCCGCACCGGGCCAGCCGGTCGTTGCCGGTGCCGGCATGATGGGCGACCGCATCTCGGTGATCTTCTCCAGCATCGACGAGCTCAAGCAGCTCGTCGAGGACAAGTGCTGAATGCAACCAACCTAGACCGAAAGGAACTTACGAATGCTCCGACTTCTCGCACTCGCCTCCCTGTTTCTCTTCGGAGTCATGCACGCGCACGCCGAGGAAGCGCGCCAGGCGACGCTCTATAAGAACCCGCAGTGCAGCTGCTGCGAAGGCTACGCGAATTACTTGCGCAAGAACGGCTTCGCGGTGGAGGTCAAGCCGACCAACGACCTCACCCTGATCAGCCGCAAGGCCGGTGTACCGGAGGACTTTCAGGGCTGCCATACCATGTTCATCGACGGCTACGTCATCGACGGCCACGTGCCGGTGAACACGATCAACAAGCTACTCCGCGAGCGGCCCGATATCGCCGGCGTGACGCTGCCCGGCATGCCGATGGGCTCGCCCGGCATGACTGGCACCAAGACCGGGCCCTTCACAATTTACGCCATTAGCAAGGATGGCAGGTTCCCCACCGTCTTCGCCACGGAATGAGGATGCCTCGACGGACCTGGGAGATGTGACGCCGTGACCCACCAATCAGCAGTAGTGGCTTCGAGCGATCCCGCAATCCGCGAGGTGGGAACGTGGCGGAGCCGTCTGCTTCACGCAGTTCCGTTCGCCGCCTTTGTAGTCTTGGCCATCGTGCTTGCCTGGGGGCTTACGCGCCACGCGCGGGATATTCCCTCGGCGCTGATCGGCAGGCCCGTTCCGGATTTCACACTGCCACCGGTCAAGGGCCGAACCCTCGGTCTCTCGAGCGACGATCTCCAGGGTGAGGTCTCGCTCGTCAACGTGTTTGCGTCCTGGTGCGTGGCATGCCGCGAGGAGCACCCCCTGTTCATGCGGATCGCGGCGGACAGGACCGTGCCGCTGCACGGCCTCAACTATAAGGATCGGCCAGACGATGTGGCCAAGTGGCTCGATACGCTTGGCGATCCCTACACGCGCACCGGCGCCGACATCAATGGCCGCGTCGCCATCGACTGGGGCGTCTATGGCGTGCCCGAGACCTTCGTAGTCGGCGCCGATGGGCGCATCGCCTATAAGCACATTGGACCGGTCACCGAGGATGCGCTCGCGAGGATCATCCTGCCACTCGTCGAGCGGCTCCGGGCGGAAGCGCAGGAGCGGCAGCCATGAGGTCGCTCGCCGTTGCGCTTTCCGCTGCTGCGCTTGCGTACGCCGAGCCCGCGCTGGCGGCCAAGCCACCGCAGAAGTTCATCGTGCACGACGAGCCGAAGGCGCTCCCCGAGCTGTCGTTCAACGATGCCGACGGGCGCCCGAAGAACCTTGCCGAATTCCGCGGCAAGGTCGTGCTGCTCAATGTGTGGGCGACCTGGTGCGTCCCGTGCCGCGAGGAGATGCCAGCGCTCGATCGCCTCCAGGCCGAGCTCGGCGGGCCTGATTTTGAAGTCGTGGCCCTGTCGATCGACCGGGCTGGCATGAGCGTTGTCCGCAAGTTCTTCGACGAGATCGCGATCAAGAGCCTCGCCATGTACATCGACGAGAGCGGCAGGGCGCTGCGGGGGCTTGGCATCCTCGGCCTGCCAGCGACGCTCTTGATCGATCGCGAAGGCCGCGAGATCGGACGGCTCATCGGCCCAGCCAAATGGGACGCGCCTGAGATGATGGCGTTCATCCGCAGCTATCTCAGTGATCTGCCTGGTCCGCGGAAGGCGGAGGACGGAGAGGCGCCACCCGTCGGCACCTCCGTTATGCGCAACCCGAATTCGGCACCTGCATCCGGCGAGAGCGCGGACGACACCTAGCACAAGGAGGCAACCCCATGACGGACACGAGATCGCCCGAAATAGACGAGACCCCACTCAGCCGCGACATCCTCTACGCGCTTCGCAATTACCTCGGCGGCCGGCGCGGCCTTGCCGCTTTGGCGGCGATCGCCCTCGTCGCCGGCCTCGCATTGAACTGGAGCTGGCTGGTCACGGCCGGCATCGCACCGCTGCTCCTGACTGCATTGCCTTGCCTGGTGATGTGCGCGCTTGGCCTGTGCATGAACCGGATGGCGGGTCGCTCCTGTTCGACCGAACCTGCAGCAGCAAAGACCCCCGAGACTACCGCCGTCGAGCTCACGACGCCCGTGTCGCTGGCCGAGCTGCCAGCAGCACCCGAAGGCCAAGCGGCCGTTCCAGCGCAGGTTCCGGCCGCTTCGCTCGAACCCCAACCTGCATCCAGCGAAAGGAGTACGTACAATGCCTAAGTCCACGAAAGTATTCGCCGCAGGCGCCGCAATCATCGCCGCCCTCACCGTAGCGACGGCCATTTACGCCCAGGAATCCGGAAGCGCCGGCCCATGATGGAGAACGGGATGATGGGTCAGGGCGGCATGATGAACATGATGCAGCAGATGAGCCGGATGATGGAGAGCTGCAACACAATGATGCAGTCGATGATGCAGGACCGCGCCTCCCGTGCTCCCGACGACCGCGGCCAAGCCACGCCGCCGGCGCCGGACAGCAACCGCTGAGGTGTTCCGGGGGCGGCTCACGAGCCGCCCCCCGCAACGCGAAGGAAAAGCAGTCATGCGTGCTTTCGGAGCCCTGCTTGCGGCAGTGCTTTTCGTTTTGACCTTCACAGCACCGGCATCCGCCCATCATCCAGGGACCAACCTGGACGAAGTCATGGGCGATAAGGAGAAGTATTTCCAGGCAATCGACAAGCCCGCGCCTGCA
>Ga0310823_101054_pt1 | contig 11368 bp, 9 predicted proteins | sample P4_ome_3_FD_201316 | JGI IMG/M metagenome (GOLD analysis project Ga0310823, IMG submission 201316) | Sorghum-adapted microbial communities from Joint BioEnergy Institute, Emeryville, California, United States - P4_Day56_Rep3 | ecosystem: Engineered > Bioreactor > SSF (Solid state fermentation) >...
CGCCGCTGTATCTTCTCTCGAAGCTGACGCGGGAGCGGGGGATCAAGGTCGTGTTGACGGGCGAGGGCTCGGACGAGCTCTTCCTGGGCTACGACCTCTTCAAGGAGACGGCGGTCCGCAGGTTCTGTCTGCGTCAGCCGGGCTCCGCATGGCGCCCCCGCCTCTTCGACCGCCTCTACCCGTACCTCGGGCCGGGGGCGAGGGGCGAGCCCTGGCGGCGCTTCTTCCTCGACGCCGGCGGCGAGGACGACCCGCTCTTCTCGCACCTGCCGCGCTTCCTCCTGACCTCCCGGATCAAGGAGTTCTACTCCCGGGAGACGAAGGCGGAGCTCGAGGGATTCGACGCGATGGAGGAGCTCCGGCAGTCGCTGCCGGAGGCGTTCGCGAGGTGGTCGCCGCTGCACCGCGCGGCGTATCTCGAGATGACGACGCTCCTCGCCTCGTACCTCCTGAGCTCGCAGGGCGACCGCATGGGGATGGCCAACAGCGTCGAGGGGCGCTTCCCGTTCCTCGACCACCGCCTCTTCGAGTTCGCCGCGGCGCTGCCCGCCTCGAGCAAGCTGCGCGTACTGCGCGAGAAGGATGTGCTGCGCCGCTGGGCCGACGACGTGGTGCCACGGGAGCTGGCTCGCCGGCCCAAGCAGCCGTACCGCGCGCCGGACATCCCCGCCTTCTTCGAGGGAGGGGAGCCCGAGTACGTGACCGAGCTCCTCTCCCCCGAGGCGCTGGAGCGGACCGGGATCTTCGATCCCGCGATCGTCGCCGGCCTGCTCCGCCGCTGCCGCGCGGGGCGCGCCACGGGGTTCCGCGAGAGCCAGGCGCTCGTCGCGATCCTCTCCACTCAGCTCTGGCACCGGGAGTTCGTGGAGCGGCCCATGGAGGTAGCGGCGCCCGCCGGCGCGCCGGATGTGCACCTGACCGAGTCGGAGGGCGAGGCGGCCGGCGCGCTCGATCGCCTCGTGCCGGCCCCGCCGGCGGAAGCCGGGCACCCCGCCGCCGTCGGCGCGTGACTCGAGCAGGACTCTGTAGGACGATGACGTCGAAACAATGGACGACCGCTCTCTTCCTCGGCCTCGCCGCGAGCGCCGGGTGCGAGGGCGACGGACCGGCCCGAGAGGACGAACCCGCGTACGCCATGACCACGGACGCCCCGACCATTGCCGATATCGACGCCGCCGAATGGGAGGCCCTGGCCTCCCGCCGCATCTTCTTCGGCCACCAATCGGTCGGCCGCGACATCATGCTCGGCGTTCAGCGCGTGCTGAAGGAGCACTCCGAGATCGGCCTGCGCGTCGTCACCTCCGACGACCCGAGCCAGGTCGAGGGGCCGGCCTTCATCGAGGCGAGGATCGGGAAGAATCGCGAGCCGGAGACCAAGGCGAACGCCTTCGAGGCGATCGTCGAGAACGGCCTCGCCGACGGTTCCGGCGCCGTCGCGATGTTGAAGTATTGCTACGTCGACATCCTCCCGGAGACCGATCCCGACGCCCTCTTCGAGGACTACGCCCGGCGGATCGAGTCGCTCCGCCAGCGCCACCCCGAGCTCCTCTTCGTCCACATCACCCTCCCGCTGCACACCGCGCCGGAAGGACTGATGGAGCGGATCAGGACTCGGCTCGGGAGGAACACCCAGACCGCGCTCAACATCAAGCGCAACCGATACAACGACCTCTTGCGCGAACGCTACGAGGGCGTCGACCCGCTCTTCGACCTCGCGAAGATCCAGAGCACACGGGCCGACGGCTCCCGCGCGTACACGCGCTACCGCGGGCAGAAGGTCTACATGCTCGCGCCCGAGTGGACATACGACGGCGGGCACCTGAACGAGGAGGCGCAGGTCCGCATCGCCGAACGCTTCCTCGCCTTCCTGGCCCGCCTGCCGCGCACGAGCGGGACCGGCGCGCGGCTGGCCGACGCGAGCTCGCCCGCTCGCTGACCGACGATCCGAACCCCCTGAACCCGAGACCCGTGAACTGGAGCAGACCGCGATGAATAGAGACGAGATCCTGGCCCGGCTGCGCGCCTTCGTCGAGGAGAACTTCCTCTACATGCGCCCCGACTTCGAACTCCGTAACGACGCCTCCCTCCTCGGCAACGGAATCGTCGACTCCATGGGCGTCATGGAGATGATCGCCTTCCTGGAAGAGGAGTTCGGCGTCGTCGTCGACGACGTCGACATCACCGAGGAGAACATCGGCTGCCTCGATGCCATCGCGAACTACGTGATGGCGCATTCGGCCGCAAGCGATCGGCAGATCGCCTGAGGACGGCGGTCCGACGGCGGGGACCGCGGGCACCGATCCCCGCCGCAGGCAACGGCCGTCCCCCATACGCGCCGGCGGCCGCACACCTTCGTGCGGCCGCCCTTTCCCGTTCCAGCACCGGGGTCCATCCCGAGAGCGGCGCTCCCATCGAGGGGCGGGAGCCCGAGGAGTCGATAAAGCGTTGAGCACGTCCAAGATCCTGTCCCACGGCAGCATCTATCTCTGCGGCAACATCCTGCGGCGGGTCGTGAGCTTCGTCATGCTCCCGATCTACACCCGCTACCTGACCCCCGCAGACTACGGGACCATCGAGCTCCTTTCGATGGTCATCGATTTCGTGGCCATCCTCTTCGGGCTCAGGATCGGCGAGGCCGTATTCCGGTTCTACTACCAGTACGACGACGCGAAGGACCGCGGCGAGGTCATCTTCACGTCGATCGCCCTCGTGGGGCTCCTCAACGCGGTCGGCGTGCTGATCCTCCTCGTTGCATCGGGCCCGATCGCGCGGATCGTGCTCGGCTCCGCGGACCTGGCGCGGCTCCTCGGGCTCTTCTCCTTCACCCTGATCTTCCAGAGCGTCACCGAGACGACGTTCACCTTCATCCGCGCCCAGCAGAGGCCGTGGCTCTTCGTGGGCTTCAGCACGATGAAGCTCGTCGTGCAGCTCTCGCTCAACATCTACTTCGTGGTCGGGCTGCGGATGGCGGCGGAGGGGGTGATCCTCAGCTCCCTCGTCTCCAGCCTCGCCATCACCATCCCGATGCTCTGGTACACGCTCTCGAAGACCGGCATTTCCTTCTCCCTCGAGAAGGCCCGGTCGATGACGTCGTTCAGCCTCCCGCTCGTCCTCAACAGCCTGATCTCGTTCTACATCACCTTCGGCGACCGCTACTTCCTGCGCGTGCTCGGCGGCGGGCTCGACGAGGTCGGCGTCTACGCGCTCGGCTACCGCTTCGGGTTCCTCCTCTCGTTCCTCGTCGGCGATCCGTTCTTCAGCATCTGGAACTCGGAGAAGTACATCACGGCCAAGCGGCCCGACGCGCGCGAGCGCTTTAGGAACGTCTTCCTGCTCCTCTCGGCCGCCATGGTCCTCGTGATGGTCGGGATCTCGATTTACGTGCAGGACGTGCTCCGCATCATGGCCGATCCCGAGTTCTGGGGCGCCCGGCTGATCGTCCCCCTCGTGCTTCTCGCCTACGCGTTCAACAATTGGCTGGCCTTCACGAATCTCGGCCTTTTCCTTTACGGCAAGACGGGCGACATCGCCATGGGCACCGCCATCTCGGCGGGGGTGATCACGGTGGGCTACGTCCTGCTCATCCCGCTCCTCGGCGGCGTCGGCGCCGCCCTGGCCACGGCGATCGCCTACGGAACCCGTATGGTCTGGATTGGGCGGCGCGCCGAGCACCTTTACCCAATGGCTTTGCCGTGGCCCCGCGCCATCGCGATGCTCGGTCTCGGCGCTCTGGCCTGGGCGATCTCGCTCCTCGTCCCGGGACCGATCTGGCTCTCGGTCGCGGTGAAGACCCTGATCATCCTCGCCTTCACCGCCGCGCTACTGACCCTGCCGGGGCTCCTCCCCGCGGACGTGCGTCAGGCGCTTTTCGCCGCCGTGCACGACCGCGGCGCCGCCCTCGCGCGCCTCAGACGTGGGTCACCGCGGACACTGGAGAAGGACGCCGAAGGTCCGGTCGGCGCGGCGAGCGCCTCGGCGACCGAATGACTCGATGACCCAGAGGAGGTGAATCCGACCGATCCGCGACGGACGAGCGGATCGAGCACGTCCAATGTGACGCACGCTTACCAGGATACGGGAGCGTGAGGCGGGCCGGAAGCCGGAGGGGAGACCGCTCCTCCGGGGCGGTAGCGACGCCCGCGATTCGATCGCTCCCAAGTGCGCGGCGGTGACGTCGCCGTCCATCCCCACAGTGCGGTCGGAGGGGGCGGCGAAATCTCACCCCCTCCCGATCGATCGAGGTTGATCGTGGACACTCACGACTCGACGAGGGAGGTTCGGCATGGCAACAACGGCACCGCAGGCACGTTCGATCGCGTTCTTCCCGGTCCGCCACCTCCACATTCCCCATAACAACCGCGAGATCTACCTGTCGCGCGAGCTCGCGAGTCGCGGCTGGAACGTCTACTGGTTGCGCCCACGTTCCGGCACGAGCGACGGCGTCGAGCCGGAATGGCCCATCCTCCGGTTCCCCGACCTGGACATCCGAGGGAGGAAGTATCTCCTCCCCGCCTATCTCGCGCGGCGCCTTCGTAACGCCGGGATCCGGATCGTCTGGCTCTCCGGATGGAACATCCGCGACCTCTCCGAGCTGCGATGGATGGTCCGAATTCTCAAGGCCGCAGGGATCCGGATCATCTACGATCCGATCGACCCGATCTGCGAATTCGAGGCCGCACAGGGGCGGGTAGATCCCGACCGACAGCGGGAGCGCATCGCCCTCGTCCAAAAGATCTACGCCGACTGCGACCTGATCGTGTGCGTCACCCCCGAGCTCCTAGAACTCCTCGCCGAGCACGGAGCTCCGCGGGACCGGCTCATCGTCGGGCGCTGGGGAACCGATGCCTCCCGGTTCGACCCGGCCTCGACCCGCCTCGACCTCCGCGAGCGCCTCGGCCTGGGACCGCACACCTTCCTCGTCGGATGGCTGGGCACGATGGAGCCCTTCAAAGGCCTCCGGGAGATCGTTCTCCCCCTCATCGAGGCGACCGCCTGGATGGAGCTCGACATCCACTTCGTCATCGCTGGGCGGGGCACCTTGCAGCCCGAGGTGCGTCAATGGGCCCGCGAGCGCCCGCATCTCCCCGTCTCCATCCTCCCCTCGATCCCTTACGACGACGCCCCGAACTTCACCGGCTCGCTCGACGCCTACCTCGTCCCGACCAACCCCGATTCGGAGTATGCCCAGGCCGTCTGCCCCGTGAAGTGCTTCGACGCCCTGGCCATGGGCACGCCCCTCATCGTGACCCGCACCCGCGCGACGCGATTCCTCGAAGATGCAAGGGGCCCGGTCACCCTCGTCGACTTCGATCGGGATGCCTTCCTGGCCGCCCTCCTGGACCGGTACCGGGCGCCGAGGCCCTCGGCGCCCACGCCCGGGGTCCATGGGCGCGAGCACTCGCACCAGAGCGTGTCGGTCATCCTCGCCGATGCGATCGAGGCGCTGTCGGATCGCCTGGGTGCTCCGACCGCCACGGTGGGCGTCGGGGCGGCCGGTGAGCCCCACGATAGGCGGGCGTTCGCGATCGAGCGGCGCTGACGGGGCTGTGGTACGGCGGCCCCAGCTGTGGATACGGGGCATCAGGGAGGAGTCGCTCGACCCCGCGGTGATAGATTACGTCACCTGAAATCACAATGACTTACGCCACGGCGCCGCCCCCGGCGTCCGGATTGCAAAGGCATTCCCCCGTCCGGCAATGACGGAACGACGGAGTGCAATCCGTCACGCCAAGGTTCCATGCCGCGCGGCTGGAACCCAAGCGACGGGGTGTCCGAACCGGTGCGGGTGGACGCACCACCCGTTTGCATGCAACGGAGCCTGATTCGATGATGACGCGCATCACCTGGCGGGACCTGCTTCAGCGTCTCCGTTGGGATCTGCTCGATCGATCCGAGCGCTTCTACTACGGCTACTGGCTCATCTGGCAGATTCCCGGCCTCTTCGGGAATATGCTTAGGGCGCGGTATCTATCGCGCCGGATGAAGGCGGCGGGCGCGAACCTCCAGGTCATGGCCGGCTGCCGATTCCGGTCGATCGAGAACCTCGAGGTCGGGGACAACGTCAACATTGGGTACGACAACTTCCTCCAGGCGCGCGGCGGGCTGAAGATCGGGAACAACGTCTCGACCGCGCCCGGGGTGAAGATCTGGACCGTCAACCATAACTACGACGATCCCAATGCCGATGTGATGGAGCAGGGCCAGACGGAAAAACCCGTGACGATCGGGGACAACGTCTTCATCGCTTCGAACGCCTTCATCCTCCCCGGCACGACCCTCCCCGAGGGATGTATCGTCTGTGCGGGCGCCGTGGTCGGCGGAAGGCCCTACCGGCCGTACTCCATCCTCGCGGGCAACCCGGCTCGGGTCATCGGCTACCGTGGGGGTCGAGCGCCCGGTCAGGAGGCCGAGAAGCCGGCGCCTGCGGCTGTCCCGGCCGGCGGTTGACGTCACGCGCATGGCGAAGGACGTCTCGCTCGCGGAGCTGCTCGCTCTCCTCCTCGACACTCCGAAGGGGAGTCCGGTGTTCGCCACGCCGAGCTTCCGGCCGTGGCTGGCCACCGATACGCCCGCCCCGTGGCCGCCGTCTGGCGACGCAGGTGGGCTCTGGCTCGTCGATACTCGGGATCGGGCCGGGCGTGCCCTCATCCACGCCTGGGCCTCGGGCGGCGCGAGGCAGGGGTTCGACGCCGCCCTCATCCTCTCGGGTTCGGGTGCCCCGGGAACGCCGCTCCGGCGCCTCCTTCGCCGGGTGCGGCGGCCCGGGACCCGACGTCTGCCGGAGCGTCGTGTCCTGCCTGCCCTCCGTGGGGTCGGGGCCGTCACCCGCCTCGCCTTCGAAGATGGCCCCGAGGTGCCCGCCGACTTCTCCGTCGACGACGCCCCCTCGACTGGCGCCGCCTTCCTGCTGACCAGCAAGCCGCCGTTCGACGGCGAGACCTGGAGCCGTATCGGCAATCGGCTCGGCGACCGCGATTCCGTCGTCCAGAGCATTCACCTTCGCGTCCGGGGCGCTGCAGTCGCCAGAATCCGCGCGGGGAACGCGCAGTTCGCGATCCGGATCGTGCCGCCAGGGGACCTTCAGGACGTCGTCCTTCGAAACCACTGCGCCCTGGTCCGGCTTCGCGCCGCCCTCGCAGGCTGCGAGTCGCTGCTTCGACGGATTCCCGAACCTGCTTTCTCGGACCGTCACCAGGGGGTCTTGACCCTCGGGGAGAGCCATCTCCCCGGCAAACCCGCCTGGCAGGTCCCCTCAAGGGCGTTGAGCGATACAATCTACCGAAACGCCATCGCCTTCCTCGATGCGCTTCGGGATGCCACGACCCGATTCGGACCCGTTGGGCACGGCGCGGTTTCCGAGCTCCTCGACGAGGATTGGGCGCGCCTCCGGGGGGCGACTTTCGTCTCTCGCGCCATCGGCGGTAGGATCGAGGCGGAGCTCGAAAACGCCGCTCACGTACTCGCCGGTCAGGACCTCGCGATCCACGCCAGCCACGGCGATTTCGGATACGGCAACATTCTCGTCGACGAGAAGAGCGGCGAGGTGACCGGAGTCATCGATTGGGACACCGCCAGGATCGCCGATTTTCCGGGGATCGACCGCGTCAACCTGGAGATCCAGCTCCGCCGATCTAATTCCGCGACGGGGAGCCTCTCCGACGCAATGCACGCCGTGTGGAGCTCCGGATCCACGCGCGCTGCCTTGGGCGGACCCGGAACGGAAAGCCGGATCCGCGCCCTGTTCGGCCTGGCCGTGTGCCGTTATGTCCTACGCTCGTTCAGCTACCCGGCCCTCTACCGGGAGGAGGAGGAGCAATTCGAGCGCGCCCTCGCCTCCCTAGGTCGAATCGGCCCCTGCGGCTCGGAATCCTAGTCGACCGGTTCAACGCATGGACCAACGCAGCGTCGTGGTTTCGAACCCTGTATCGGCGCAGTACCTATACATGGAAACGATTTCCAGCGCTGTGGCGGCGACCGAGCCCGGCAACGTGCTGTGCGTCGCCAATTTCCGGACGAACACGGGTTACGCGTGGGACTTCATCGAGAGCCTCTACGCCTCCATCGCGGACGACCTCGCCCGATTCGGCGTTCGCACGTGGGTAGCGTACCCACGAATCGACGAGCCGCCGTCGAGCCTGAGCGGTAGCTGCGCCGAGCCGCTGGAGCTGAAGTTCGACTTGAGTTCCCCCACCGGCATCCTCAAGGTGGTCGCGGCGCTCAGGAGCCGAAGGATTCGTACGATTTACCTGACCGATCGAGCCACGTGGCATCCGGCTTACGCCATCCTCCGGCTCGCCGGCGTCCGGACCATCGTGGTGCACGACCACACCTCCGGCGACCGCACGCCGCCGACCGGGTTGAAGCGCGTGCTGAAGCAATGGACGCGTCGGTTCAAGCCGGCACTCGCGGATGCGATCCTCGCCGTGAGCGAGTACGTCCGTCGCCGAAAGATCGAGGTCGACCTCGCTCCCGCGGAGCGGGTGCATGTGATGCTGAACTCCGTCGAGGTCCCGACCACGGTGGACCGCGATCGGCTCCGCAGGTTGTTCGGGGTTCCTCCGGACCGGCCGATCGTCCTGTGCGCCTGCCGTGCGGCCGAATACAAGGGCGTTCAATACCTTCTCGAGGCCTTCGATCGGCTCGTACCGCGTTTGCCGGTGCGCCCGCTCCTGATCTACTTCGGTGATGGTCCCTACATGTCCGAGCTGCGGCGGCTGCGGGAGACTATGGAGCATCGGGACGACGTCATCTTCGCCGGCTACCGCCCCGACGTACCGGACCTCATCGGCGGAGCCGATCTCTGCGTCGTACCCTCCGTGTGGGGCGAGGCGTTCGGCCTCGCTGCCCTCGAGCCGGCGGCGAACGGCGTAGCGGTCGTGGCAAGTCGGGTCGGGGGGATCCCGGAGGTCGTCGTGGACGGGGAGACCGGCCGCCTCGTACCCCCGGCATCCCCCGATGCGCTGTGCGAGGCGATGGAGCAGCTGTTGGCCGATGAAGAGACTCGACGTGCTATGGGGGCCCGGGGGCGGCAAAGGGCGGTGGATATGTTCTCGCGTGAAATCCAGATCGATCGTCTGACGGGACTGTTCCGCCGGCGGTTGGGGTTGGGGGCGAGTATTGCTGCGTGAACCCACCGACTCTGACACGCGCCATCCGCCCGGATGTGGAGTCATCGATACCTATCATGCGACGATTCCCTGCCGGTCAGTAACCGTCGCAGGGGGTCGGAGCACGAGCGAACGACGATGCTGAGCAAAGTCTACTCACATTTGCCGACCTGGGCACAGCACGCCGCCGTCAGTGCGTACGGCCTTTACTGGTATGCTCTGCGTTTTGGCGGCAACTACCGCAACGATCTCAACGATTACCTGAGCCGGGAAGCGTTCGGCGCTGAGGATTGGGCAAGGTATCAGAGCGAGACCGTTGCCGCGCTACTCTCGGCCGCTGCTACGCACGTTCCATATTACCGGCGGGTTTGGGGAGAGGCGGAGAAGAGAGCGGCTCGTGCTGGGGATCTCCATGCCATCCCCTTGCTAGAGAAGGATGCACTGCGCGCCGACCCCAAGGCATTCCTGCGAGAGGACCTGTCGCCGCGTTCGACCAAGACGTATCACACCAGCGGGTCAACGGGTACCCCAATCGCCACGATATGGACTCCGGCGGAGGTGCGGAGGTCGAGGGCTGTACGCGAGGCTCGGTCAAATCGCTGGGCCGGGGTGTCATACTCTCTTCCTCGCGCGACGTTCTCGGGTCGCATGGTTGAGCCCAATCCAGCCAGCAAGGGCCCGTTCTACCGATTCAATGCGGTTGAGCGCCAGGTGTACTTCTCCGCTTTCCATCTGCGTCCGGATACCGCCCCGTCGTACGTGAGAGCCTTACACCGACACCGAGTGCAATGGCTTAGTGGATACGCCGTTTCGTTCTACCTTCTCGCCAAGATGATTCTCGAGCAGGAGCTGGAGGTGCCACCACTCAAGGCGCTGATCACGACGAGCGAGAAGGTGACACCGGAGATGCGCCAGGTGATGGAGCGTGCTTACCGTTGTCCTGTGTTCGAAGAGTACGGCACGGTGGAGAATGTCGTGCTCGCGACAGAATGCCGGGACGGACGGCTACACGTAAGTCCCGACGTCGGGGTGATTGAAATCCTACGACCCGATGGCAGCCCCTGCGAACCCGGTGAGGTCGGAGAGGTAGTCGCCACAGGCCTCATGCGTACCTACCAAACGCTTATTCGTTATCGCGTGGGAGACTTGGCCGCATGGGATCCGGAACCTTGCCCGTGTGGTCGCTCAATGCCGGTGCTGCGGGAGATCGTCGGCCGCGTCGAGGACGTTATCGTAGGGCCCGATGGCCGCGAAATGGTTCGATTTCACGGCATCTTCGTGAATCAGCCCAACATTCGGGAGGGGCAGATCATCCAGGAATCTCTCACAAATATCCGCGTCAGAGTTGTGCCGGGCGATGCATTCGGTCATGCTGACATCCAAGATATCGAGGATCGGGTCAAGCAAAGGCTCGGCGACGACGTGAATGTCGCCATTGAGACCGTCTCTCACATCCCTCGCACGGCATCGGGAAAGTTCAAGGCGGTCGTGTCGCTTCTTCGCGCGAGCAGGATGGACCACAAGGGGGCTGCCGCCGAGGAGCAAGATCGTGGCGCGCGTTGAGGTAGTGAGGGCAATGAACCGAGTTGCGCCCAATATAACCATACCTTTATCGACGGTGCAGGGATACACAAGGCGACCACGGCTGCTCTTTCTTTGTCAGACGCTGCCCTTCCCTCCGGACGGCGGTGTCCACATCCGGTCGTACAACATCTTGCGCTTGCTTTCCCAGGCATTCGACGTCACGGCGCTTTGCTTTTACCGCCGTGCGACCCGCCCGACACCGGAGCACGTGAATGCGAGCATTGCCGGACTAAAGGAGCTTGCAGATGTCGACGCATTTCCGATACCCCAGGAGCATAGCCGAGCACGGCTGATTTGGGACCACTTTCGGAGCGTGGTTATTCGCGTTCCATACACGCGTTATGTTTACGAATCAGCTTCGTTTTCGAAGCGGCTCCACAGCTTGCTGGAGAGAGAACAATTCGATCTGGTACACGTCGACAGTCTTGATCTATCGATGTATCTCCCGGCACTCGACGGGATCCCGGTCGTGTGTACTCACCACAATATCGAGTCCGATCTGCTGCGGCGCAGGGCACGCACGGAATCGTCTCCTGTCATGCGCCGGTACCTCGTGTCAATGGCGATCGAAAATGTCCCACTTATGGCGACTGAAAATGTCCCACTCGGCGGGGGTGACGAGCCGTCAGTGCGTCGGCACCTCCTGGCGGCCTGATCGCCGCCGTGGGAGTTGCCCC
>Ga0310823_101060_pt1 | contig 11343 bp, 5 predicted proteins | sample P4_ome_3_FD_201316 | JGI IMG/M metagenome (GOLD analysis project Ga0310823, IMG submission 201316) | Sorghum-adapted microbial communities from Joint BioEnergy Institute, Emeryville, California, United States - P4_Day56_Rep3 | ecosystem: Engineered > Bioreactor > SSF (Solid state fermentation) >...
CGGGCTCGACGGCAAGAGCGGTTTCAAGCTCCTCGACGCTGTGGGTGGAAATGCCGATCTTGATCCCGCGGGCCTTCAACGCCTGCACGTCGGCGGCGGCCAAGTCCTCCTGGCCGAGATGAACGTAGTCGGCGCCCAGCTCGAGTGCTTCGCGCCAGTAGTCGTTCACAATGAGCTGGCAATTGTGGCGGGCGCAAACCTCCATGCTCCCCACAATCTGTTTCCGAATATCCTCGGGGGGAGCGTTCTTGATGCGCAGCTGAACGGTGCGGACCCCTAGCGGCACGATGCGATTGAGCCAGTCGAGGTCCGGCACGATTGGATAGAAGACATCGAGCCGCCCACCTGTAGTCACGGCCGTCCTCCGAAATCGAAAAATGGTGTTCCGGCGACTGGCGTCGATGGCTGGGCCATATCGCGCATTTCCATCAATCCAGCCTCGAACCCCGTTCGGCCCGCCTCAATCGCCGCTGCAAACGCCTTGGCCATCTGAACGGGGTCGCCGGCCTTAGCGACAGCCGTATTCAGCAGCACCGCGTCGTAACCCATCTCCATCGCCTCGCACGCGTGCGAGGGGGCGCCGATACCGGCGTCGATGATCAGCGGCACTCCGGGGAAATAGTTGCGTAGCGTCTTCAACGCATACTTGTTGTTCAAGCCTCGCCCCGTTCCAATGGGTGCGCCCCAGGGCATCAGCACCTCGCAACCAACCGCCATCAGCCGCTCAGCCGCCCCCAGGTCTTCGGTGGTATAGGGGAAGACTTTGAACCCTTCCTCCGTCAGCACGCGGGCTGCCTCCACCAGGCCGAATAGGTCTGGCTGCAGAGTGTCGTCGTTGGCGATGACCTCCAGCTTCACCCAGTCCGTATCGAAGAGCTCCCGCGCCATCTGCGCAGTGGTGATGGCCTCCTTAGGGGTTCGGCAGCCAGCAGTATTGGGCAGCACGCGCACCCCAAGGCTGCGGATCAGCTCCCAGAACCGTTGACCCGCACTTCCGCCCGCCGATTCCCGTCGCACCGAGACTGTTACAACCTCGGCCCGCGACGCCTTTACCGCGTCGGCCAGAACTTGGGGGGAAGGGTACTGCGCCGTGCCCAGCAACAACCGTGAGGTGACTGCCGTTCCATAAAGCGTCAGCGGCTCAGCCGCTCGGGTTTTCTGAAGCTCGATTGTGTTCATGCTCTGCTCAGCCGCCCTGACGCGGCGACACGATTTCGATCCGATCACCGTCGGCGAGCTGCCGTGAAGCCCGCGCTCGTTCTGGCACGAAATCCCCGTTGACGGCAGTCGCCACACGGGCGTCGCCGAATCCGGCCTCCTTCACTAGTTCCGCCAGCGTACGCGCAGATGTGGACGTGGGTTCGCCATTGACGACGAGATTGAGGCGCGCGCCGGCCCTGACCATGGGTTTCATATTTGCCACGAAATCTCTGCTCGATATGCGAGACATCGCCCCGGAGGGCATCGATTGCAAGGGTTCTCCCTGCATAGAAGAGCGGCGTGCCAAGAAGTGCAAGACTGCTAAAGACGCAGCCGGCTGCGTCGCCGATCCCGGCCGATGATATGCGGGACGCCGCGAAATCCTTTCCCCAGTCTTTCCCTTAAGACCACATGCTCAGCCGTTGTTTAACCAGATTTCTACCGATAGTGCATGCTGGCCAAGACTTGGCGCGAGGCGTCGAGATGGTGGATCCAGAATTGGTGAGAGCCGTATGTTCCAGCAATTGATGACGTCCCGGCGCTTTGCGCCAATCTTCTGGTGTCAGCTCTTCTCCGCGCTGAATGACAACTTTCTCAAGAACGCCCTCGTCATCATCATTCTCTACCACACGGCCACTGGGCAGAGCGGAGCCCTCGTAACACTTGCCGGCGGTCTGCTCGTGGCCCCCTTCCTCGTCTTCTCTGCCCTGGGCGGCGAGCTCGCGGACAAGTACGACAAGGCGATCGTTGCGCGCAGACTGAAGCTGGCAGAGGTGCCCATCGCCGGCATTGCGGCCGTAGGGTTCTTGCTGCACTCGATTCCTCTGCTCTTCCTCGCACTGACCTTGTTCGGCGTGATGGCAGCCCTCTTTGGCCCGATCAAGTATGGCATTCTGCCAGATCACCTCGCCACCCAGGAGCTGCCCGCCGGTAATGCCCTCGTCGAGGGTGCCACGTTCGTCGCTATTCTCGTCGGCACCTTGGCCGGGGGACTTGCCGCTGCCGATCAGGGCAACGCGGAACTAGTGGCAGCCATCGTGCTAGGAATGGCCGTGCTTGCGCTGGTTTCTGCTCAGGCCGTTCCCCGCACGGGCAACACGTCCGAAATCAGGATTTCTCTCAACCCCATAAGTGCCACGTCCAATCTGCTGCGCGATCTCAAAGCTGATCCTCGCCTCTGGATCGGAGGTCTTATCGTTTCCTGGTTCTGGCTCGTCGGGGTGATCGCGCTGTCGTTGTTGCCGACGCTCACCAAGGAGCAGATCGGGGGAACGCCGCAGGTCGTCACCTTGGGGCTGGTCCTTTTCACACTCGGGATCGCCGCAGGATCAGTCGCCGCAGCGAAGGCGAGCCACCTGCGCCCGAACCTCGCGCTGGTCCCGATCGGTGCCGTGTTGATGGGGCTGTTCAGCCTGGACCTCGCCTGGGTCGCCTCGGGATTGGTGCCAAGTGCGGCCGAAATCACGCCGGGTGAACTCCTCGCCACGGCATCCGGTCTGCGGTTCGCTTTGGATCTATTTGCCCTCGCGGCCGCCGGCGGCCTCTTCATCGTGCCGTCGTTCGCGGCCGTGCAGGCTTGGGCACCGCCCCAAAGGAGGGCCCGCGTCGTCGCTGCCGTGAACGTTCTCAATGCCGCATTCATGACGGCAGCCACCGCTGTCGTATCGGCACTTCAGTATGGCGGTGCGACGGCTCCGTTGCTGCTCGCGGGGTTGGGTTTATCCAATCTGTTGGTGGTAGGACTGGTTCTGCGGGCCTGGGGCAGGCAAGGCGTTCAGGACACCGCATCCCTCATTTTCCGCCTCGCTTACCGCCTCGAGATCAATGGGCTCGAGCATATTCCGCCAGCAGGTGAACGCGTCGTCGTAGCGCCCAATCACGTGAGCCTCATGGATGGGCCGCTGATGCATGCGATCCTCCCAAGTCACGCTGCATTCGCGGTCGATACGACCATTTCGCAAGCCTGGTGGGTGAAGCCATTTCTGAAGCTGATTAATGCCCACACGATGGACCCGACTCGGCCGATGGCGGCGCGGACATTGGTCAATCTCGTGAAACAAGGCGAAACCCTGCTGATCTTCCCCGAAGGGCGGATAACGGTCACCGGCGGTCTCATGAAGGTCTACGACGGCGCCGCGATGATCGCCGACCGAGCTGACGCGTGGGTCCTTCCGATCCGGATCGAAGGTCTCGAGCGTAGCAAGCCCTGGAGCTATTTGCGCCCCTCGCAAATCAGAAAAGCCTGGTTTCCGAAGGTCCGCGTGACCATCCTTCCACCGCGCAAGCTTCTGGTGCCGGCGGACCTCAAGGGCAAGGCTCGTCGCCGGGCAGCAAGTGCTGCGTTGCAGAACATCATGATCGACACTGCTGTCGCCTCGGCAAGGATCGACCGTACACTGTTCGAAGCACTTGTCGAGGCAAAGGCCACGCGTGACACCGGCAAGCCGATCGTATCGGATGCCCTCGGCACGAAGCTTTCGTATCGGAAACTCATTCTTGCAGCTCAGGTGCTCGGCCGTAAGCTCGAACCGATGACACCGGCTGGTGCTGCGGTCGGCGTCATGCTGCCCAACTCGGCGGGCGTCGCGGTTACATTCTTCGCACTGCAGAGCATTGGTCGTGTTCCGGCGATGATCAATCACACCGCCGGACCCCAGAACGTTCTTTCTGCATGCCGGGCCGCTAATGTCGAGGTGGTGCTGACTTCACGGGTTTTCGTGGAAAAGGCGCGACTTGGGGATTTGGTCGAACGCCTGTCCCTTGGCGTGAAGGTTGTCTACTTGGAGGATATTCGGGCGAAGATCACCTTGGCGGACAAGATCGCAGGTCTCCTGCTTGGTAGCAGGCCGCAGGTCCCCCGCGATTGCAACGATCCCGCCGTAATCTTGTTCACGTCGGGATCGGAAGGAGCGCCTAAGGCCGTTGTCCTCTCCCACCGCAATATTCTCGCCAACGTCGCACAGTCGCTGACGCGCATCGTAGCGAATGGCGACGATACCGTTTTCAACGCCCTGCCCGTGTTCCACTCCTTCGGCCTCACGGTGGGGCTCATCATGCCGTTGATAGCCGGCGCGCCGGTCTTCCTTTACCCGTCGCCGTTGCACTATCGAATTGTGCCGGAGCTCGTTTATCAGACGAACGCGACAATCCTTTTCGGCACGGATACATTCCTCAACGGCTATGCGCGCGTCGCGCACCCCTACGATCTGCACTCCGTCAGGCTTGTTCTTGCCGGGGCCGAGGCGGTGAAGCCGTCGACGCGCGACCTTTACATGGCAAAATTCGGCGTTCGTATCCTGGAAGGGTACGGCGTCACAGAAGCCGCACCCGTGCTCGCGAGCAATACGCCGATGGCCAACAAACCCGGCACGGTCGGGCGCCTGTCGCCGCTCATGGAGGTGCGGCTCGATCCAGTAGACGGGATCGAGGATGGCGGTCGTTTGTTCGTCCGTGGTCCCAATATTATGCTCGGGTACTACCGCGTGGAAAACCCGGGTGTTCTCGAGCCGCCGGAAAATGGATGGCACGATACCGGAGATATCGTATCCATCGATTCCGAGGGCTTTGTCTCTCTCAAGGGCCGTGCCAAAAGATTTGCAAAAGTTGGCGGCGAGATGGTTTCGCTTGCTGCGGTGGAGGCGCTTGCCGTCGAGCTTTGGCCGAAAGCCGTTTCGGTGGTGGCCGCCGTCCCGGACCCGCGCAAAGGTGAACGCCTTGTACTCCTGACGACGCAGTCGGACGGAACGCGTGACGCCTTCCTGCGCCATGCCAGAGCCAACGGAGCTTCCGAGTTGATGGTGCCCTCGGCTGTGTTCAATGTGCCGAGCGTGCCATTGCTCGGCTCAGGCAAGCCCGATTACATGGCAGCGCAGAAGTTGGCTGAGCAGTTGATTGCTAGCAAAGCAGCGGCCGACACCGCAGCCGCGTGAAGCTGTCGAGCGCGAGGCACTTCTGAACGCTGCCGACAATCGCAGCTTGGCGAGCGCCTACTCGTCCTTCACGAGAACTGGGCTATCCGCCCCGTGCTCGAGGAAATTCGCGACGGCACTTGCCATCACAGGGGCAAAAAGATAGCCGTGCCGATAGGCGCCATTTACGATGATCCGCCGACCACGGACGATCGCGCGCGGAATGTTGTCGGGCAGGGACGGACGCACACCCGCTCCGAGTTCCTCGATCGTGGCCTCCGCGAAACCTGGGTGTAGAGCATAGGCGAGTCCCAGTAATTCGAGCGCGGATCGCACTGTTACGGGCGACCCATCTTCGCGCTCAATCAATGTCGCGCCGACCATGTAAAGGCCGTCGCCCCAAGGTACGACATAGAGCGGCTGCCGCGGATGAAGGAGCCGGATCGGCCGATTGAGCGTCACCTCCGATGAGCGCAGTACGGCCATTTCGCCACGCACGCCGCGCAGGTTCGGCAGGTCGTTGCGCGCGGCCAAACCACGGCAATCGATGACGACGCTTCCAGCCGGCGCCGCCATCCAAACGGGGTCTGGCACGGGTTCGCCGAAGCGCAAATCAGCGCCCATCCGGCGCAATTCCGAAACGAGGAAATGCATCGCTGCGCGTGGCACGACGTGGCATTCCTCTTCGTAGAACAGCCCACGCGTGAATCGCCCGGTGAGATCTGGTTCGAGCTTCTCCAGCTCCTCGGCACCAATCTCGCGGTGCCCTTCGGTCATGCGCGCGAAGCGGATAAGCTCGCTGCGGTCGCGGCTTCCGGCGACGACGAGCGTGCCGCGGCAGATGACATCCGGGTAAGCCTCGCGCCAAAGGGCGACACCGGTTCGTCCCAATTCCTGGATCAGCGGCTCGGCGGACTCGGCCTCGCAGTAGGGCGCGAGCATTGCGCCGGCGAATCGGCTCGCTGCGCCGACAGTTGCTTCGCTCGTCGCCTCGCGCAGCGTCACGTTATGGCCGCGGCGCACGAGCTCGAACGCCTGCCAAAGGCCGAAAATGCCGGCGCCGACCACAGTGATGTCGAGCTTGGTCACGTGTTGCCGTCCGCTGAAGTCTCTCTTCTGGCCTTAGCACCACAGCCCGCAGCTTGGCGAGCCGCCCGGCGAACGTGCCGCGTCAGTCTCCCAGCGCGATCCCCTCGCGGCGTGGATCAGCCCCGCCTTCGAGGCCATCGGGGCGCACGACGATAATATGCAGGCCGGAGGTCAGCAGGTCCGGCGCGATTTCATGGCCGAATGGCTTCACGCGCATGGCCTGCCAGAGCGACGGCGTCGATAGCCAGGGCCGGATGAGCGCGCGCCAGTCGGTTGCCGGATCATACTCGATTTCAAACGCTCCCCCGCGACTGCCGAAGTTGACGAGCGCCGCAGCGGCCTGGGCGTCGAGCTCCCAATCGATGAGGGCGACCAGTGCCTTTACGACGTAGAGGATGATGCGACTTCCGCCAGGTGACCCCAGAACCGCTTTCACCCGGCCCGCCTCGTCAAAGACAATCGTTGGGGCCATGGAGCTGCGGGGCCGCTTTCCCGGCGCGACGGCATTGGCGACGGAGCGACCCTCGGCATCTTCCGAGAGGAAGGAAAAATCAGTCAGCTCATTGTTGAGCAGAAAGCCGGCTGCCAACACGCGGGACCCGAAGGCAGACTCGATGGTCGTCGTCATGGACACTGCGTTGCCCGCTGCATCGACGACTGAGATGTGGCTCGTGCCGACGCTTTCGCGTGTGGCGTCCACGCCGAAGGCCTGGCGCTGCACGCCCGGCGGGGTTCCGGGTGCCGGTCGCGGCATGGCGGCGTTCGGGTCAATGAGCTGGCTGCGCGCAGCGAGGTAATCGGAATCGAGCAGGGTCGCCGGCACCTGTACGAAATCGGGGTCGCCGACGTAGTAATCGCGGTCCGCAAACGCGAGCTTTTCAGCCTCCGCAATCAGATGCATGGCTCGCGGATTGAGCGCTGCCTCCGGCCCGCGACCCAGATCGAAAGGCTCCAACAGCTTCAGCGTTTGCGCCACGGCGATCCCACCTGAGGACGGCGGACCCATGCCGCAAATTCGGTGCCGCCGATAGACCACGCAAATGGGCGGTCGTTCGACACTTCTGTAAGCCGCAAGATCAGCAAGCGTGATGTCGCCCGGATGGTTCGGCGCGTTTGCGGCCGCAGTAACGATCTTCTCGGCAATCTCGCCGAAATAGAATGCTTCTGCTCCTTCCTCCGCGATCCTGCGCAGGGTTGCCGCAAACGCCGGGTTCTTGAGACGGTAGCCGACGGGCCAGGCGCTACCGTTTCCGTCGAAATAGAGACGGCGAGCCGCGGGGTCGAAGTTCTGTGCCCCCATCCAGGTCAGCAGAAGGTTGAGCCGTGGCGATACTGGAAAGCCGTTTTCCGCGAGCGTGATTGCGGGCTCGAAAAGACGCGCCCAGGGGAGCTTGCCGTGCCGGCGATGCACGTCATCTAGCAGACGCACGAGGCCGGGTACGCCGATGCTCAGGCCTGAATGGACGGCTTCGTCGAAAGGAATCCGGCGCCCATCGCGCAAGAACCTGTCGGGCCGAGCCGCAGCCGGGGCGGCTTCGCGGCCGTCATAGGTTTTCAGCTCTTTGGCACTTGCATTCCAATGCAGAAGGAAAGCTCCGCCGCCAATACCCGAGGACTGCGGCTCGACGAGGTTGAGCACGAGCTGAACCGCGATTGCTGCATCGACCGCACTGCCACCCTCTTGCAGGACGCGCGTTCCCGCCTCGACGGCAAGCGGATTAGCGGCCGAAACCATGTAGGAGTTGGCCCGGGCTAGAGACTTCTCGCTGTGCCCCGTAGCAGGTTCGGGTGCGATGTACGCCCGCTGCGCGATGGCTCCGGTGGGAAGCGCGAACAAGCCGGTTGCTAGGAGCGCGACAGCCCATGCGGCGATGGCCCTTTGCAGTATGCCGGTGCGGAGTGGTTCTCCGGATAGCGCCATCGTCATTGCTCTCTCCAAGGTGCGGCTCATGGGAGTTACAGCAGCATGAGGCTTGCTGCGCAATGCGAGCCGATCAGTGGAAATCTCGGGACTTCGGCAGAACTGTTTCGAGCCGCTTCGGGATGGTGCGCTCTTCGCGTGGATGACGAGCAAAACGCGGTTGCTCCCGATTGCGGGCAGAGCCTGGATCGGGCCGCTTCACCTCATCGGCATTGGCGAGTGCCGGCTTGAAGTCCTCGCTCCATTCGGACAGGTCGAGCAGCCAGTAGCTCCTGTCCTCGAGAGAACTGGAGACGACGTGGATGATATCCTCGTGGCGCTGAATGCGTCCGCGGACGAGGATGAGCCGGCTTCCCATAATGACCTTGCGGAAACGTTCGAGCATCTTCGGCCAGATGACGATGTTGGCGATGCCCGTTTCGTCCTCGATGGTCATGAACACCACGCCCTGGCCGGTGCCCGGCCGCTGGCGGACGAGAACGACGCCGCCCACGCTGACCCACTGCCCATCCTTCATGCTGCGCAACGCGTCACACGGCATGGCCCCATCGGCCGCAAAGGCTGAGCGCAGGAAGCTGACCGGATGTGCTTTCAGCGACAGCCGCAGGGTCTGGTAGTCGTTGACCACATGCTCCGAGAGCCGCATTTCGGGCAGGTCGACCTTGGGCTCAGGACCTGCTTCGCGCGTCTCGCTCCAGGCAAACAGCGGCAACGGCCGGGCTGCCGTCAGGCCACGGACTTCCCACAGGGCCTGCCGCCGGTCGAGGCCGATGGAGCGGAATGCATCGGCCGCGGCGAGCTTCTCGATGGTGGCCAGCCGCACGCCGGCGCGGGCCCACAGGTCGTGGACGTCCCGGAAAGGTCTGCCTTGGCGCGCATCAACGATCTTCTGTGCTTCCTCCTGAGCCAGACCATCGACCTGGCGCAGGCCGAGCCGCAGCGCGACGACGGTGTTTTCGCCGCTCCCTGAAATGGGCTCTAGCGTGCAGTCCCAATCCGAATGGTTGATATCGACGGGGCGCACCTCGACGCCGTGCTCACGGGCATCACGGACGATCTGGGCCGGCGCATAGAAGCCCATCGGCTGGGAGTTGAGCAGGGCGGCTGCAAACGCCGCCGGGAAATGGCACTTGATCCAGGCCGAAACATAAACGAGGTGGGCAAAGCTGGCGGCGTGGCTCTCCGGGAAGCCGTATTCGCCGAAGCCCTTGATCTGGCTGAAGCAGCGCGCCGCGAACTCAGGGTCATACCCCCGCGCCACCATGCGGCTCACCATTTTGTGCTCGAGCTTGCCGATGGTGCCGGCGCGGCGGAAGGTGGCCATGGCCTTGCGGAGCTCGTTCACCTCCGCGTCCGAGAACTTCGCCGCCACCATGGCGATGCGCATGGCCTGCTCCTGGAACAGCGGCACGCCCTTGGTCTTGCTGAGGATCTGGCGCAGCTCGTCAGGCGGGCCGTGCTCAGGTGCAGGTGAAGGATAGGTCTCAGGTTCGAGCTCCGCGCGGCGCCTGAGATAGGGGTGCACCATGTCGCCCTGGATCGGCCCTGGACGGACGATCGCCACCTCGACGACGAGGTCGTAGAAGGTGCGCGGCTTGAGGCGCGGCAGCATGTTCATTTGCGCGCGGCTTTCCACCTGGAACACACCGATGGAATCCGCGCGGCAGAGCATGTCGTAGACCTTTGAGTCCTCGCGCGGGATGTTCGCCAGCGTCAGGCGCTTGCCGTAGTGCGTCTCGATGAGATCGAAGGCGCGATGGATGCACGTCAGCATGCCGAGGGCGAGGACGTCGACTTTGAGCAGGCCGAGGGCGGTGAGATCGTCCTTGTCCCATTCGATGACGGTGCGGTCCTCCATCGCCGCATTGCCGATGGGCACGACCTCGCAGAGAGGCAAACGGGTAAGCACGAACCCACCGACGTGTTGGGAGAGGTGCCGCGGGAAGCCGATCAGCTCGTCGGCGAGTGCCAGGACCTGAGCCAAAAGTGGATCGCGAGGGTCGAGCCCCGCCTCGCGCACATGCTTCTCCGGCACCGTTCCGCCTGAGACGCCCCAGACCATGCCGGCCAGCGCCGCGACCGTATCCTCCGACAGCCCCATGGCCTTGCCGACCTCGCGCACGGCGGAGCGCGCGCGATAGGAGATGACGGCCGCAGCAAGCCCGGCCCGCTCGCGGCCGTAGCGGGCGTAGATGTACTGGATCACCTCCTCGCGCCGCTCGTGCTCGAAATCGACGTCGATGTCAGGCGGCTCCTTGCGTTCCGGCGAGACGAAGCGCTCGAACAGCACGTCGATCTCGGTCGGGTTCACCGCCGTGATGCCGAGGCAGTAGCAGACGGCCGAGTTCGCCGCTGAACCGCGGCCTTGGGCTAAAATGTTCTGGGAACGGGCGAATTTGACGATGTCGTAGACCGTGAGGAAATAAGGCGCGTAGTTGAGCTGGGCGATGAGGTCGAGCTCCCGCCGGATGAGCTGCGCGACTTTCTCCGGAATGCCTTCCGGATAGCGCCAGCGGGCGCCCTCCCAGGTCAGCTCTTCCAGATAGGATTGGGGTGTTTTTCCCGGCGGCACCGGCTCGTCGGGATATTCGTAGACAAGTTCGTCGAGCGAAAAGCGGCAGGCATTGGCGATCTCGATGGTGCGGGCGAGCGCAGCCTCGTAACCAGCAAACAGGCGCGCCATTTCGAACGGACTTTTCAGATGGCGCTCTGCGTTGGGCGCGAGCTTCAGGCCGGCCTCGTGGATCGTCACACCTTCGCGGATGCAGGTGAGCACATCCTGCAGCGCCCGGCGCTGGGGAACGTGATAGAGCACGTCATTGGTCGCCACGAGCGGCATGCCCGTGCGCTCCGCCAGCTGAGCAAGGGCCGCAATGCGTGCGCGGTCGTCGCCTTGGTAGCGATACGAGGCGGCAAGATAGACGGGGGCTGGTGCGAGCGCGGATTTGATGCGCTCCAGCTCGGCTTCGAAGCTCTTTCCATCTCCCTCGGAAGGAGACGGGTCTGTGGAGGATTGATCTTCCGTCGACGCCTTTCCATCTGACGGATTAGTCCGAGCCGGAAACGGAATAATCGTAGCCCCGCTGGGATTAAGCTCCTCTCGTGCCTCCCTCAATGCTTCGCGCCAACTCCAGTCCTCCGGCGGCAGAGCGATAAAGATCTGGCCCTCGTTGTGGGCCGCTACGTCCTCCAGGAATAGCGTGCACTGCCCTTTTTCCGCCCGCC
>Ga0310823_101066_pt1 | contig 11272 bp, 10 predicted proteins | sample P4_ome_3_FD_201316 | JGI IMG/M metagenome (GOLD analysis project Ga0310823, IMG submission 201316) | Sorghum-adapted microbial communities from Joint BioEnergy Institute, Emeryville, California, United States - P4_Day56_Rep3 | ecosystem: Engineered > Bioreactor > SSF (Solid state fermentation) >...
CCGCCAAGAGATGCAAGCCGCCCGCGTGTAATGTGCCTCAAACCTCCTCCGTCGAACAAATTGACAGGGGCGGTCTCTCACTCCGAACCTTGTTGCAGTCCAGCATCAATCCTTCCCAATTGAGGCAAAATAGACAAAATTGGAGCTTCCCTGCCGCAATCGGTTGGCGGAAGGTTCAAGGTGCTCGGCTCGGAACGGGACACGCGCTTAGGATTCATTAACGCTCGTCAGGCTTAGTGGAATTCGGCGTTTCCGGGCGAGGGGTGAGCAGCAAGGAGTGTTCGCAGTGGCGTGGGTAGCAGTACTCAGCGGCCGGAGGGCGGCCAAGCTGATTGGTATCTTCGCAGCAGCATCATTGTCCCAGGCCGCGACGGCCTATGCTTGGACATCAGGCCCGAGCTGGAGCCCATTCGGCGACACGGTACCGACCTACTCGCAGCGCTACGACCGCAGCTTCATTCAGGATTGGGAAGCAAACCCACCCCGCGGCTACCCGACGATCTCGCCAAACAACATCGAGCCGATGAAGGCCGCGATCAAACGGTACGCCGCTATTGTCGAGAATGGCGGGTGGAAACGAATTCCTGAGATAAAGTTGCAGGTCGGAGTGACGCATCGCGCCGTCGCTCTGCTCCGCGAACGACTGTACCTGTCCGGAGATTTGCGCGAGGGTACGAGCTACCCGGACTATTTCGACCACTATCTCGAGCGGGCGGTGAAGCGCTTCCAGGCGTCGAATGGTCTGGCACCGACGGGCGTCGTAGACGCACGCACGATCGCGGCCCTCAATGTTCCTGCATCGGCCCGGCTTCGCCAGCTGCGGATAAATCTCGACCGGATCACCTCACTCGCCCGTTCCGCCGGCAAGCGATACGTTCTGGTAAATATTCCGGCGGCGCAGATCGAAGCCGTGGAGGATAATCGCGTCGTCTCGCGGCATTCCGGTGTGGTTGGCAAGATCGACCGCCAAACCCCGGAGCTGCGCTCGATGATCCACGAGTTGAACTTCAATCCGGTGTGGACGGTGCCGCCGACGGTCATCACCAAGGACCTGATCCCCAAAGGCCGCGAGATGAGCCGCCGGAACGAGGACGTGCTGAAGGTCTACGGGATCGATGCCTACGGCCCGGATGGAAAGAAGATCGACAGCTCGAAGATCAACTGGTCATCGAACGCGGTGCCAAATCTGGTTTTTCGGCAGCAGCCCGGAAAGGACAATCCGCTCGGGTTCGTGAAGATCAACTTCCACAACAGCCATTCCGTCTACCTGCATGACACGCCGTCGGAGAGCATGTTCGGACGCAATTTCCGCGCCGCCAGCTCCGGATGTGTGCGCGTGCAGAACATCGAGCAGCTCGTCACATGGCTGCTCCGTGACAACGGCTGGACGATAGATCAAGTGCTCGCGCTCAGGAAATCGGGAGAGCGCAAGGACGTGGCCCTAAAGAAGCCCGTTCCCATCTACATGGTCTACATCACCGCTTGGGCCACCGAGGACGGCGTTGTCCAATTCCGCCGCGACCTCTACCAGAAGGATGGAGTTGGCGAGGTGGCGGCGGCCTACTGAACGCCCTGCTCCGTTGACCGCGATCAAGGCACGGTCTCGCCCGTAGCGCGATTGTGCCACGATACCCCGTGCGGCGTCACATCCGTGCCCTAGGCTCTTGCGGCAGAGCCGCGACATCGGGCACGTTGATGTAGCAGCGCTTCATAGGCAAAAGCTGACCGAAACACAGCGCGAGGTGGCGAGAGCGGTGGATTACACGGCAAGGTTTGAAAGCGCGTTGGCGGAGATCCGGGCTGAGGGGCGGTATCGAATTTTCGCAGACCTGAGACGTCGGTGCGGTGCGTTTCCGGCCGCCGACTATTACGCGTCTGGCACACGTCAGCCCATCACCGTCTGGTGCTCTAATGACTACCTCGGCATGGGTCAGAGCCCGCTGGTTCTGGCGGCCATGCACGAGGCGCTGGATACCGCCGGCGCTGGATCGGGCGGCACACGCAACATATCCGGCACCACGCATTACCACGTGGAGCTCGAGGCGGAGCTCGCCGACTTGCATCGCAAGGAAGCTGCGCTGCTTTTCACCTCCGCCTACGTGGCGAACGACACCACCCTATCCACGCTCGTCAAGCTCCTTCCGGGCGCCGTAATCTTCTCGGATGAGAAGAACCACGCCTCCATGATCGCGGGGATCCGGCACGGCGGGGGGCCAAAGCGGATCTGGCGCCACAATGACCTGGCGGACCTCGAGGCGCACCTCAAGGAGTTCGACCGCGATACGCCGAAGATCATCGCCTTCGAGTCCGTCTATTCCATGGACGGGACAATCGCGCCGATTGCCGCCATTTGCGATCTTGCTGAACGCTACGGCGCGCTGACCTATCTCGATGAGGTGCACGCCGTCGGCCTTTATGGCCCGCGGGGCGGCGGCATCGCAGAGCGCGATGGTGTGCTCGACAGGGTGGACATCATCAATGGCACGCTGGCCAAAGGGTTTGGCGTCATGGGCGGGTACATCGCCGCCAGCCGTGCCTGCTGCGATGCCATCCGCAGTTGCGCGCCGGGCTTCATTTTCACCACGTCCTTGGCCCCCGTGATCGTCGCCGGGGCGCTCGCCAGCGTGCGACATCTGAAGGCCAGCTCCGTCGAACGCGAGCAGCATCAGGAGCGGGCACGCACTGTGAAGCGGCGCCTTACCGCGGCTGGGTTGCCAGTTCTGGAGAACCCCAGCCACATCGTGCCGGTGATGGTCGGCGACCCGGTCCTGTGCAAGCAAATTTCGGACAGCTTGCTGAACCGCTTCGGCATTTATGTGCAGCCGATCAACTATCCCACCGTGCCGCGCGGGACGGAGCGCCTGCGGTTCACACCAACGCCGCAGCACTCGGACAGCGATATCGACCACCTCGTCAACGCGCTCACCACGCTTTGGGAAGAATTCGGCCTGACTCCGGCGCATAGCAGGCTTGCAGCGGAGTGAATTGCACCACTACCCGCACAGGCAAGTCCGCGCCATCCCGTCCCAACCCGACCGCGTGCGGTTGTTGAGGGAGGCGGGCCCATGCTATGCGCTCGGAACCGAGCCAATGCGCTGACCCATATCCCTGCCAATAGTTCTACTGCGAGCGAGGACGAGATGACCTCCGCCCAATCCGCGCAAACGAGCGCGCTCTCAGGCTTTTTCACCGAGGCGCTTGCCGAACGCGATCCCGAGCTGTTCGGCGCCGTCGCCGCCGAGCTCTCACGGCAGCAGGACGAGATAGAGCTGATCGCCTCGGAGAACATCGTTTCGCGGGCCGTCCTCGAAGCCGCCGGATCGGTGCTCACGAACAAATACGCCGAAGGCTATCCAGGGCGTCGCTATTACGGCGGGTGCCAGCACGTCGACGTCGCCGAGCAGCTGGCCATCGACCGGGCCAAGAAGCTCTTCGGCTGCGAATTCGCCAATGTGCAGCCGCATTCGGGCAGCCAGGCCAATCAGGGCGTGTTCATGGCCTTGGCGCAACCGGGTGATACCATTCTCGGCCTTTCGCTCGCGGCGGGCGGGCATCTGACGCACGGCTCGCCGGTAAACATGTCCGGCAAGTGGTTCAAGGCCGTCCATTACGGCGTGCGCCGCCAGGATCATCGCATCGATCATGACGAGGTGCGCACCTTGGCCAAGGAGCACAGGCCGCGCATCATCATCGCGGGGGGATCGGCCTATCCGCGCACCATAGATTTCGCTGCGTTCCGCCAAATCGCAGACGAGGTCGGGGCCTATCTGATGGTGGACATGGCCCACTTCGCCGGCCTCGTCGCAGGAGGCGTGCATCCAAATCCTGTGCCCCATGCCCACGTGGTGACCACGACTACGCACAAAACTCTGCGTGGCCCTCGCGGCGGCATGATTCTGACCAATGACCCGGAGATCGCGAAGAAGGTAAATTCAGCCATCTTCCCAGGTCTGCAGGGCGGCCCGCTGATGCACATCATCGCGGCCAAGGCGGTTGCGTTCGGCGAGGCGCTGAGGCCGGAGTTCAAGGCTTATGCCCGAGCTGTCGTGGAGAATGCCGCCGCGCTCGGCGAGACGCTCAAGGCTGCCGGCTATGACCTGGTGGCCGGCGGCACCGACACTCACTTGCTGCTGGTCGACCTCAGGTCGAAGGGGCTGACCGGAAACGTCTCGGAGCGGGCACTCGGTCGAGCGCACATCACTTGCAACAAGAATGGTGTCCCCTTCGATCCCGAGAAGCCGACCGTCACTTCGGGGATTCGGCTCGGCTCCCCTGCTGGCACGACCCGCGGCTTCGGTGTCGAGGAGTTCAAGGCCATCGGCCGCATGATCGCCGACGTGCTGGACGGGCTGGCCAAGAATGGCGAGGAGGGCAACGCAGCTGTCGAGGCCCGCGTGCGTGAGGAGGCGATCGCCCTCTGCCGGAAGTATCCGATCTATACTTAATCCGTCCCGGGCCTTGTGCCCGGAATCCACTTAGCCGCAAGCACCGGAGCAAGCGGAGAATTGGATCCCGGTAACGAGCACCGGGATGACCTAATTGAATGAACCGGCAGCGGCACTTGAGCCGCTCCGACGAGGAGAGATCACGCCATGCGTTGCCCCTTCTGCGGCGGCAGCGATACGCAGGTGAAGGACAGCCGGCCGACGGAGGAGAATGCAGCTATCCGCCGGCGGCGGGTGTGCCCGGATTGCGGCGGCAGATTCACGACGTTCGAGCGTGTGCAGCTGCGAGAGATTACCGTCATAAAGCGGTCGGGCCGCAAAGTTCCGTTTGATCGGGACAAGCTGCTGCGATCCGTCGAGATCGCGCTGCGCAAGCGGCCCGTCGAGCAGGAGCGGATCGATCGCATGGTATCGGGCATCGTCCGGCAGCTCGAAAGCTCGGGTGAGTCGGAGATCCTTTCCTCGACGATCGGTGAGATCGTGTGCGAGGCCCTGCGCGGGCTCGATCCCGTTGCTTATGTGAGATTCGCGTCCGTTTACCGGGATTTCCGCGAGGCGTCGGACTTCCAGGAGGTCCTGACCGAAATCGCGAAGGAGAATGGCACCGGCCAGAAAGCGCATGGTCCCAACGACTTCGAGTGACTGTCAGTCCGCGCGCGACGCCCGTTTCATGGACATCGCCTTGATGCTTGCTCGCAGAGGGCTCGGGACGACGGCACCGAACCCTGCGGTCGGCGCGGTGATCGTCGATGAAACCACGGGCGAAGTGATCGCGCGCGGCTGGACACAGCCCGGCGGCCGGCCACATGCGGAGACCGAGGCGCTGCGGCGCGCCGGGCCTCGTGCTCGTGGGGCGACCATGTACGTGACATTGGAGCCCTGCTCGCACCATGGCGGCACGCCGCCTTGTGCAGATGCTCTTGTGGAGGCAGGCATCGCTCGCGTCGTGGTGGGGATCGAGGACCCCGATCCAAGGGTTGCGGGGCGCGGTCTCGATCGTTTACGCGCTGCCGGCATTTCCGTCACCCGCGGTGTGCGGAGTGCGGAGGCCGATTGGGTGACCCGAGGGCACATTCTGCGCGTCAGCGAGCGTCGGCCGTTCATTCAGCTCAAACTTGCACTCGCCGCCGATGGCAGCGTGCCGAGGGGGAAAGCGGGGCAGCCTGTCTGGGTCACAGGCTCCGAGGCCCGGGCACATGGGCATCTGCTGCGCGCCACCGCAGATGCCATTCTCGTCGGGCGACGGACGGTCGAGGATGATGATCCGGAGCTCACGTGCCGCCTGCCCGGACTTGCCGGCCGTTCGCCCGTCCGAGTCGTGCTGGCACGCGACTTAGGGATCAGCCTCGATTGCAAGCTCGTCCGTACAGCCCGTGAGGTACCGCTGATCTTGTTCTGCGGGCCTGATGCCGATCCGCGGCGGCGGGCAGAGCTCGAGGCACGCGGCTGTCACGTCGTCCCCGTGCGGGAGGTCGAAGGGATGCTCTGGTTGCCAGCAATCACGGAAGCCCTGGCGGCGCGGAACATAACGCGGTTGCTCGTAGAAGGCGGGCCAGCTATGTGGCGGTCCTTCACGCGAGCGGGTTTCGTAGACGAGGTGATCGCGTTTCAAGTCCGTGAGGAGCGGGCGCACACAGCAACCCGGCCGCCACCCAGCGCGTATTTGCCCGACCTCGACCTCGCACTCGTAGCGAGGCGCGAAGTCGGCGCTGATGATATGATGATTTACCGGCGCCGTACCCGACAGCATTGAGCACTGGACGATCGGCCTCGACGCTGAACACCAAACCAGTAGAGCACGCGAGCACCATGTTCACAGGCATCATCACGGATATCGGCGAGGTCGTCGCACGCGAGGGCGGGCGCTTCTCCATCCGCTCAGCGTATGCCGCGGACACGATCAAAATAGGCGCCTCGATCGCTTGCGACGGATGCTGCCTGACTGTTACGGCCGTCGAGCCCGACGGCACTGGCAGCGTGTTCAGCGTCGATACGTCCAACGAAACCCGCTCGAAGACGACCATCGACAGCTGGCAGGCTGGACGGCGCATCAACCTGGAGCGGGCGCTGACCGCCGGGGACGAGCTTGGCGGACACATCGTCACCGGCCACGTCGACGGTGTCGCGCGCATTCTGGATGTCCAGCCCGATGGCGAGAGCCGCAGATTCACGTTCGAGGCGCCGGAGCATTTGGCTCTCTACATCGCACCGAAGGGCTCGGTGGCGCTCGACGGAACATCTCTCACGGTCAACGAGGTGGCGGGCAATCGCTTCGGGGTCAACATAATCCCCCATACCTTGACGGTGACGACCTGGAGCGCCAAAAGGGCGGGCCAACTCGTTAATCTTGAAGTCGATATTTTCGCCCGCTACGTGGCCCGGCTCATGGAGTTCCGCAGGTGAACAGCTCCCTCAAGACAGTTTCCTACTCGGAGGGACAGGGGCTCCTCTCCTCCACGCCGGAGCTCCTGGAGGACCTGCGCAACGGGCGCATGGTCATTCTCGTCGATGACGAGAATCGCGAGAACGAGGGCGACCTCGTAATCCCGGCGCAGATGGCGACGCCCGATGCCATCAATTTCATGGCCAAGCACGGGCGCGGGCTCATCTGCCTGGCACTGACCAAAGCGCGCGCGGAGCAGCTACGGCTCGAGTCGATGGTGCGGGCCAATGCCTCGCGGACTGGCACGGCGTTCACAGTGTCGATCGAAGCGCGCGAGGGCATCACCACCGGCATTTCGGCCCACGACCGCGCACGAACCATCGCCACCGCCATCGATCCGACCAAAGATCACAACGATATCGTCTCGCCGGGCCACGTGTTTCCCCTGGTCGCGCGGGAGGGCGGCGTTCTCGTCCGAGCCGGGCACACGGAGGCCTCCGTGGACCTCGCACGGCTGGCGGGGCTCTACCCGGCCGCTGTGATCTGCGAAATCATGAACGAGGACGGCACCATGGCACGGATGCCGGACCTCGTCTCGTTCGCCCAGCGCCACGGCCTCAAGATCGGGACCATCGAGGACCTCATCGCATTCCGGCTCCGCAACGATCGGATCGTGAAGCCGATCGCACGCCGGCAGGTAGAGAGTGCGTTCGGTGGCGCCTTCGAGCTTTACGTCTACGAAACGACGGTGGAGCCGGTAGAGCACTTGGCGCTGGTCAAAGGTGATTTGACGAAGCCAGGGCCGGTGCTGGTTCGCGTCCACGCCGTCAACATGCTTTCGGACATGCTCGGCATAGGTTTGAGCGCTGATACGGCCGACGGATCTCTCATAGCTCAGTCCATGCGAGCCATTGCGGAAGAAGGGCGCGGTGTGCTGGTGCTCATTCGCGACCTCAGACCGAAGTCCGTCTCCTCCTGGATCGGCGAGCGCTCGGGTCTGACGCCCCGCAGGGTGGAGGGCAACGAGCGGCGGCTCGTCGAGATTGGCGTCGGCTCGCAAATCCTGCGCGACCTGGGCGTCCGCGACATGGTGCTGCTGACCAATTCTCCGGATTCGGTCTACGTCGGCCTCGAAGGATTCGGGCTGAAGATCGTCGAGCAGCGCAGGATCGGCTAATTCATCATGACTGGACGGGGTTCACGCGCGACAGCAACGGCCGGGAGCGCCATGCCGGCGCGGCTCCGCTATCGCATTCTCATTATTGAAGGCCGCTTCTACGACCATATTTCCGATGCTCTACTGGAGGGTGCCGTCGCGGAGCTTGAGGCTGCCGGAGCGACCTACGACCGGGTGACCGTTCCGGGCGCGCTCGAGATTCCACAGGCTCTCATGCAGGCCGTGGCTGCGGGCCTCATTCCCGCAACGGCTCCAAGCGCCTGGTACAGTGGCGCAGTCGCGCTGGGTTGCGTGATCCGTGGCGAGACCTCGCATTACGACATCGTTTGCAACAATGCGAACCATTGGCTGATGGAGGTCGCAATCCGACACAACGTGCCGGTCGGCAATGGCATCCTTACGGTGGATACCGAGGCGCAGGCCCTGTCACGTGCGGAGGGTGGCCGGGATGGCAAGGGTGGTGCTGCGGCACGCGCCTGCCTTCAGTTATTGGACATAGCCCGGCAGTTCCAGGGCCAAGGCGCATGACTCCCGAAAACAAGCCGGAAAGGCGAAGCGCGCGCAGCGCTGCCCGCGTCGCAGCCGTACAGGGCCTGTACCAGATGGACCTGGCCCAAACGGACCTCAATGCCGTCATCGAGGAATTCCAAACCCTGCGGTTTCCGCAGGCCGAACCGGGCGATGCCATTGCGGGTGCCGATCCGACATTTTTCGCCGAGTTGCTGAGAGGCGTTGTCCGTCGTCAGCGGGACGTTGATCCCCTCATCGATCAGCAGCTCGCCGCCGGCTGGCGACTGGCCCGGGTGGATTCAATTTTGCGTGCCATTTTGAGATCGGGGGTTTACGAGCTTCTGGAGCGGCAGGACGTGCCGGCGCGTGTCGTCATCAACGAGTACATCGATATCGCCCACGACTTCTTCTCCGAGGACGAGCCGCGGGTCGTGAACGGTGTTCTCGACAAGATTGCGCGGCGGCTGCGCCCGTCGGAGCTCGACGCCAAGCCTGGTCGGCGCGGTAGTTAGCCCCCACTTGGCGGAGAGGCAGCACGACGGCGTGGCTCCCCCGGCGAGACGTTTGAAGCCGAAAACCGTACCCTTATTCCCGCAAGTGGAAGTGAGAGCCGGGTCGGGTCGAATGACTAATAATGACCAGATCAAGGATGAGGACAGCCTCATTCAGAGCTACTTCGCCCCGCTGACGGCCGGGTTCCCGGGCGCATATGGTCTTGAGGAGGACTGCGCGGCACTGACACCGGAGGCTGGCCACGATCTGGTCCTGAAGACCGACGCCATTGCCGAGGGCATTCACTTCCGCCCGGAAGATGCACCCGAGGACGTTGCCTGGAAGGCCTTGGCCGTCAACGTATCGGATCTGGCAGCAAAGGCCGCACGGCCGGTGGGGTACCTGCTCTCACTTGCGTTTCGGAGCACGCCCGATCGCGCGTGGCTGGAGCGCTTCAGCGGCGGATTGAAAGCCGCCCAGGAGCGCTTCGGGATCGTGCTCATGGGCGGAGATACGGACCGGCGACCGAACGCGCCCCTGTCCGTAACCATTATGGCCATTGGCAGCGTGCCGACCGGGCGCATGGTTCGGCGGGGCACGGCACGGGCCGGCGATCTCGTCTACGTCTCCGGGACGCTTGGCGATTCCGCCATCGGCCTGAGGATCCATAGCCAGAGCGCAAATTCAGTCTCGGCCCAACTCGCCGCAGCTGACAGGACTTACCTGGAACAGCGCTACCTTCGCCCTAAGCCGCGATTGGAGTTGCGGGACGCCCTGCTCTGCCACGCCCGCGCAGCGATGGACATCTCCGACGGGCTGGTGAAGGACCTGGGGCGGCTCTGCCGGGCGTCTCGGGCTGCAGCCACTATTCATGCAGAGGCGCTCCCCATCTCCGAGCCGGCACGCCGCGCAATCGCGCTCCAACCCGAGCTGAGCGAGCTGCCCCTGACCGGTGGAGATGATTACGAGATCCTGGCCACTGTCGCCCCCGAGGAGTCCGAAGCATTCGAGGCTCTGGCGCAGGCCGCTGGCGTAGCAGTGGCACAGATCGGGTCGGTGCACGAGGGAAGCGGCACGCGTGTGCTCGGCGCCGACGGACAGCCGCTCAATCTGCAACGTGGTGGCTACGACCACTTCACAGCGTAACCAATCCGCAACAGGTCCACCTGACGGCGGCACCGCGCCGCACCAAAGCAGCCCGACTCAGGCAAAAGACGTCTTGTGATCATGTTGCAACGGAAGTGCAGTTTTGGCATGGTCCGCGCGCGCGAATCTCGCACCACACTTCCATGGGGGCCATGCTCGGCGACGGTGTAACCGCCGCGTCGGTGTTGCCGCGAACAGGCTACGGCACGAAGGAAACTATCAGATGACCTTAGCGCTTTGGGTGATCATCGCCGCAGGGCTGATCTCGATCATCTATGCCGTTTTCACCATCCAGTCGGTCATGAAGGCCGACCCCGGCAATCAGAAGATGCAGGAGATCGCCGGCGCGATCCGTGAAGGAGCAAGCGCCTACCTCAACCGGCAATACACCACTATTGCCATCGTGGGCGCGATCATTTTCGTTCTCGCTATCATCCTGCTCGGCATCTGGACCGCGATCGGCTTTGCCATCGGGGCGATCCTGTCGGGCGTTGCCGGTTACATCGGCATGAACGTCTCGGTGCGCGCCAACGTGCGCACGGCGCAGGCGGCGACAGTCTCGCTCGCCAGCGGTCTCGACATCGCCTTCAAGGCCGGCGCCGTGACCGGCATGTTGGTTGCCGGTCTCGCTCTGCTCGGCGTCGCAGTCTACTACGCCTTCCTGGTGCTCGGGCTGGGCTTCAACACTGCCGATCGTACAGTGGTGGATTCGCTCGTAGCCTTGGGCTTCGGCGCCTCGCTGATCTCGATCTTCGCTCGTCTCGGCGGCGGCATCTTCACCAAGGGTGCGGACGTCGGCGGCGACCTCGTTGGTAAGGTTGAGGCCGGCATTCCGGAGGACGACCCGCGCAACCCTGCCACGATCGCGGACAACGTAGGTGATAACGTCGGCGACTGCGCCGGCATGGCGGCCGACCTGTTCGAGACGTATGCGGTGACGGTGGTTGCGACCATGGTGCTGGCGGCCATCTTCTTCCTCGGTCAGCCGAACCTGGAGCCGCTGATGGTTTACCCGCTGGCCGTTGGCGCAGCCTGCCTCATCACCTCGATCATAGGCACGTTCTTCGTGAAGCTCGGCGCCAACAACTCGATTATGGGGGCGCTCTATCGGGGCTTCAT
>Ga0310823_101071_pt1 | contig 11193 bp, 10 predicted proteins | sample P4_ome_3_FD_201316 | JGI IMG/M metagenome (GOLD analysis project Ga0310823, IMG submission 201316) | Sorghum-adapted microbial communities from Joint BioEnergy Institute, Emeryville, California, United States - P4_Day56_Rep3 | ecosystem: Engineered > Bioreactor > SSF (Solid state fermentation) >...
TGCATCGACGTCCTGTGCGCCTATCTGCGGATGCCGTACACCCCACCGGTCGACCAGTCCGACGTGCCGGCGGGCTCGGCTGGCGAGGACTGTGGGACCGCCCCCGCTGACGCGGCGGCGGTGGTGGACGAGAAGGAACAGCGGGAGCGGTTACAGGAACGGCAGGTGCGCCTGACGATCATCCGCGTGATCACCGCGCATCTGCGGGAGGGTGCGCCGGTGTCGTGGCAGGGGCACGACTTCGACTTCTCCGGCGCGGTCTTCGACGGCGGCGACTTCACCCGCGCGGTGTTCTCCGGCGACCAAGTCGACTTGCGCAGCGCGTTCCCCCGTACTCCGCTGGCCTTCGATTCGTGGGCTGATGGACCGCCGGAGGGCCCGATGCTGCCCCCACAGATTTTCGGACTGATGCCGCGGATGCTGGTTCCAGTATGACGAGACCCTGACCCTGAGTAAGGACAGGATCAACGGTGTGTAGGTATGGCGTGCCCGGTGCGCCGCGCTTGCGCGGCACCTTGATCATCAAGAGAATGTTTTCGCAGCATCGAATGACTGAGCTGTTGACTCAGTTGGCATCTGCAACGGATGCGCCTACCCTACGAACAAGAGAACGATTGACTATCGTATGTATATTTTAGCTAATTGTCTAGATTTGCACCTCTAGAACAAGACACAAATGGCGTGCTTTGGGCACATGGGTGGACGGTTTCCAAGCAGGGTTGACCATTCGCGCGTCAGCGCTCAGGATCGTGACAACTGGGAGTCTTAGTGAATCTTCAAAGTGAAGTAGAGCAGAACAGGCAAAGTATCCGATCTGATGGATATCAAATGTCCATCGGGGAAGTCGTTAACCTGTATCGAGATGGCGAGATTATAATTCGCCCCGAGTTCCAGCGACTCTTCCGTTGGTCTATTGAACAACAGTCCCGACTCATTGAATCGATTCTGTTGGATATTCCATTACCTACAATCTTCGTCGCACAGCGAGAGGATGCCGTCTGGGAGGTTGTCGATGGACTTCAGAGATTGTCTACCATCCTTCAATTTATGGGAGAACTGAAGGATCCCTTAACCGGGAAACTCCGAGAGCCGACGCGTCTTGTCAAAACCAAGTACCTCCCGAGCCTTGAAGGTGCCACCTTCTTTGGCGGTAATAATCCATTCCCCAATTCCCTAAGAATCAGCTTCAAGCGGGCTCGCCTCGATTTCCGGATCCTACTAAAGGAAAGTGATGATACTCTCAAGTATGAGCTCTTTGACCGCTTGAATAGCGGTGGAACACCAACCTCGCCTCAGGAGGTTCGAACGGCTCAACTACTAATGGCAAATGTGCGCTTTTATGACTGGCTCGACAGCCTGCGCAAGTATGGTGACTACGAGGAATGCGTACCACTTACAGAGCGACAACTGGCTGAACAGTATGATCTGGAGCTGGTCATCCGGTTCCTTGTTTTCCGCAATAGTTCTGCCACTGATTTGCGCTCATTTGCCGATGTTGACAGCTTCCTTACAGAGCGAGCACTCGGCTTCGCTAGCGATAGGGCGTTTCGATACGGTGACCTAGAACGCGAGTTCAAAGATCTTTTCACCGTTTTAGCGGCGGTCGGACCTGATATATTTCGTCGTTACAATCGACCTCAGAGAAAATCGGCGGGCGCCTTTAGTGTTTCTGCGTTCGAGGCAATAACCCTCGGCGTAGCTAATCACCTATCAGCGTGGCGGCGGCTAAATCACGATCAGCGATCAAGTCGTCTGCGGGAAAGGGTAGACGAACTTTGGAATGACCCGGAGTTCCTAAAATACTCAGGGGCAGGTGTGCGGGCAACGACACGAATCCCGAAGATGGGCCCAATCGGTACACGAATCTTTACCACCTGAGCTGAAGATGGCCGTTCGGACTCTGTCAGATCTTGAAGCTCTGCTCACAGAAGAACTCAAGTGGCGGCGGCGTGAGGTTCAACAATGGGAAAGCGTAGTTAAAGGTGTCCGGCCTCACGAGCTCCTGGCGATTCTGCGTGGAGGACTCGCGATCATCTATGGTCATTGGGAGGGCTATGTAAAGACAGCTGCATCGGCCTACCTTGAATATGTTTCAAGGAAGGGTCTAACCGTCGCGCAACTGCGGCCAGAATTAGCCGCGCTTGCTCTCCGCGGTCTACTGGGCACCGGCGAGATGTCGAAGAAAGCATCGGATCACACGAAGATCGTCCTCGCGATTCGCGAGGAATCGACGGCGCCTGCAAAGCTGCCATATGAGCAGGCAACAATCAGAACTTATTCAAATTTGAGCTTTGACCGATTCGTGGATATCATGCACTCCATAGGGTGCGATGCATCACGTCACGAAATCCATAGATCGTTGATTGATAATCGGTTACTGAAGAATCGCAACTTAATAGCCCATGGCCGCGAGCAGTACGTTAATCTTGAGGACTGGAAAACAATACAAGAGCGCGTATTTGATATCCTTGGCGACGTCCGGACTCAAATCTCGAACGCTGCCGCCACAAGAGCATACTTAAGAAGTACCTTTACCATCCCAAGTCCTCGACGCTCATCGAATTAGTCTGCTTCGGCACAAGAGGGCCATTCGGGTTTGATTCAGATCAGTCTAGCGGCTGTCGGTGATCTTCGGATAAGCCGAAGATTACTAGTTTGCTTTCTGTGGCACACCGAAACCCTCATGGCATCACCGCTTTAATTTTCAGTAAGGCGTACGGCCTCTCTAGACCCGCCAGTGGAGTGCAGGGCGTGGCTGCCGATCGGAACAGGGAGCCGGTGACAACCGGGCGCCGGTGGGGCGTACGGCGGCAAGGCCGCGGTCTGCGGCGATCCAGGCAAGGTCGGTCTCACCGAGTTTGGTGAGCTGGGTCGCGGCGAGTTGGTAGGTGAGTCTGAGAAGGCGACGGGCCTGGTCCTGGTCGTCGCCGTCGAGGTTGTCGGCGGCGGTCTGAGCGCGGTGGAGCAGGTCGGGTAGGCGGCCGGTGTGACGTATCCGAATCGGGAGTCCTGGTAGGCGTCCCACAGCGCGGCGACGTCCCGCTTGAGGTCGTCGACGGTCGGTGGCTCCTGCCGTTGGGGCGGCGCGCAGGGCTGGCACGGTGCGGAATGCCGCTGTCGGCTGAATTATCACAGGTAGGGCGCGAGGGGCCGCAGCGCGTGCCGCGTCCCTCTCCCGTTTTCGTGGCCTCTGACCTGCGGAAACCGGCCCCGGGAAGGACTCAGAATCATTGCACGCATCTTGTGCGGTTGGCGACAGACCGGCGCGGGGTGGCCTGCGGCGACCTGCAAGATCACCTCGCCCGGGAGGCGTTTGCGCTGGTCGAGCGGGGTTGTCGCTGATCTTCGGGGTGCCCCCGGCAGGATTCGAACCTGCGACACACGGTTTAGGAAGGGCCATGGCGGCGAGATCACCCGTGTCTTGCAGGGTCTTCGCGGTCAACGAAGGTGGCTACATGGTCTTCACGGTCACCAGTGGTCCATAGTTCGCTCCACGCATGGCTCCACGTCTGTGTCGCTGGTCTACAAGGGCGGTCGGCGTAGGACCGGCTGGGCGAGGGCGGCCGCAATCTCTGACTGGGCGCCGTGCAGCCTGAGCCGTATGCTGGGCCCCTTTCGGGGCGGTGGGGTCACTTGTGGAGGGTGGGCGGCTTGTCGTCGTGGGGTCGCGTACAACGGCCCGCTCAGGACGCCGTAGAGCCAAGATCTTTGGTGGGTTGGTGTGATTGGATGGGCGAACTCTGCTGTGTGGCGCTGTGTGGGTCGGTGTGTGGGTGTTGGTCTGGTCGGCTGGTGTGCCTGGTCGGGGTGGTTGGTGGGCCGGTTGGGTCTTGTGGGGAGGGCTGAAACATCTCCGCATCTCCGCATCTCCGCAAACGTGCCGGTGAGCTGGGCAAACGTGTGCGGAGATCTTGTGAGGTGGTGGGGAGGGATCTCCGCAACGGGGGGGGTGATCTCCGCGGGGTCTGCGGAGATGCGGAGATTGAAGGTTGTCGACTGGTGGTGTCTCCGCAGGGTGTTTTGGCTGGTGGCGGGCCGGTTGTGCGGAGTTGCGGAGTTGCGGAGATGTTTCAGCCCTAGCCGGCTAGCGCTGGCCTAGCCGCGTTCGACCCAGAACACAGCCCGATCGGCGCGGTCGTTTTTTCCGACGCGTAGGACGTGGTTGCCGCGCCATCGGCCGGCCTGCCCGGTTAGCAGTCTGCCGAGTTGCAGGGGGTTGGGTAGGCGGCCGTTGTGGGTGGTGATGAACTGTCCGTCCCACGGGTCGTGTAGGTCTCCGCCGATGTTTTGTGGTTCGGCGTCGCGGCGGAGTTCGGCGGCGGTCATGCGTCGGGTGCCGTGGCGCTCGTGCCAGGTGGTGAGGAACGCGCGCCAGCGCGTTTCGTCTTCATCGATCTCCCGTACGTCGGCAAGGTTGGTGAGGAATCCGTCAATGCCGTGGTGATTCAAGAGTCCACCCAGCGACTGTGCCCAGGGGGTGAACTGGCGCATCGATACGCCGTGAGCGCGGGGCGCGCCGTGGCGTATCCAGTCCAGCACCAGCACCAGGAGGTGCCACAAGACCGTGAGCTGGTTTTTCGGCACGGTGATCCACTGGTCGAGGTGGGGGATGCCGAAGTTGGCCTGGTCTCGCTCTTCGGGTCGGGGCATGTTCGGATCGAGGTGTACCCGCACGGTGCGGGATGCCATGTCTCCGCCGACTTGGATGTTGTTGCCGGTGGCCATCCACAGCCGGTCGTTGACGGCGGCGATGGAGCGGGAGGTGCCCAAGGGGCGGTCGGACCATACTCCGCCGGTGACCAGTTGGGCGAGGATCGCCGAGTCGATGACGCTGCCTTCGGCGATGTTGTCCCAGATGACCACCCCGACCGGTTCCCCTGTGAGTACGGCGGTGATGGACTTGCGTAGCTCGTCGTCGGAGTAGGTCCATGGCAGGACGCGCTGGCCGTAGAGCATGCCCGGTCCGGCGGTCAGGATCGTCTTGCCGGATGCGGGCATGGTGGCGTCGATCAGGGCGAATGGTGTCAGGCTGCGGGTGAAGTGCCGCAGGATCGGTGTGGCCAGCAGGGCTACGTAGTTGGCCCGGTCCGCCGGGCTGGACCAGGGGAAGTCGCGTAGGAAGGTGTCCAGCAGGAATGAGCGGGCGGCGGCCACCTGTGCCGGGGTCGGCTGGTCGGGGACCGGGGGTAGAGCAACCCGGGTGGCGAGGTAGAAGCCGGTTGCCGGGTCGTAGCCGGGTTTCTGTAACAGGGTGCCGTCGCGGCGCAGGATCGGGGCGCCGATGATTCCGCGTAGCGGGGGCAGCTTCGGCCAGGTCTTGCCGGCCAACACGGATGCCAGGATCTCCCTTGGCGGGGTGGTTTCTTCTTCGAACACTTCCGGTTGCCCGGTGTCGCTCTTGCGGGTGCGGAGCCGGTACACGTAGGCGTGCTGGGCCAGCAGTCCGGCCAGACTGGCAGGGGTGACCGTGCTGGCCGTAACCGGTAGCGGTGAGTCTTCGTCGGCGGCCGAGGTGAGCCCACCGGAGACGGTTTCCATGTGCACCAGGGACCCGCCGGACACGTAGGTGTCGGGTAGCAGACCGTCGCCGATGGCAGCCTTCAGCGCGCGGATCGTTTCCGGTCCGGTGCCGACCTGCACCCGCCGCTTGTCACCGCCGGTCATGCGGCCACGCTCCGGGGACGTTTCGCTCCGGCTCTCAGGCCGGACCGGATCGTGCGAGCGGCCTCGACCGGCCCGAGTCCACACCGGTCGGCGGCGTCGGCCAGTGCCGCCGTGGCGGTGTCCTCGGCGAGGGCACCGCCGGCGACCAACTGACCCAAAGCGATCGCGGCGATGTAGAGGGTCTGGTTCCGCTCACCGGGCACCGACCAGGCCACCCGCGTGGTTTCCCGATCAAGCGCTGCCTTTATGTACGCCGCACGGCGGCCGGTGCCGAGGTCGACCACCACCGGCCGTCGCGGTGGCGGCGGTGCGGGTCGCAGTAGCTGGGCCAGCCACGCGGGTAGGGGTGCCGGGTCGCCGGGGGCGACGACGGTGTAGGGCCGGCCGGCTACCGCCGACCCGGCGGCGACGACGTAGCCGCCGTGGGCGCGGGTGTCGACGGCCGGCCCGAGCGCGCGGGCAGTGTTCCGCAACTCCGGCCCGTCTGGGTGGCGGTAGTACAGGTGCATGCCACCGCGTCCGGTGCGCACGGTGTACGTCTCCCACGCGGCCGGGTCGCCGTGCTGGTTGACCAGGGTGTCGAAGGTCTCCGGACCGTAGGCGCCGTCGGGTGTCGTCGGAGTGTCGAGGTCGATCACGACCAGGCCGGACGGGCCGCACGCGATCCCGATGTTGTAGGCGCCGGCCGTCCAGCACCGGGTGATGCGACCGGGGTCGGTGGTGGCCCGCGTCTCCCAAGCTCGGACAGCGGGCCGTTTGTCGCCGGGGCGAAGGGGGAAGACGTGCCAGCCGCGCGCCGCGTGGGCGAGCGCGGCGGCCAGCAGGTCAGATTCGGGCATGGGTTTCTCCGTAGGTATGGGCCCGCCGGTGTGGCCGGTGGGCCGGCAGGTGGGACAGAGAGGGCGTCCTCGCGGGCCGTAGCGGACGGTGGGTTGCCGGCATCGGGCGCACGGGCCAACGGTCTGGTCGATGCCGACCCGGCCGTCCCGCACGGTCCAGCCAGCCGCGGCGTAGGCGGCCAGCGCGTCCGGGCCAAGTCGAGGCGCCAGGGAGCGGGGGCGGACCATGCCGGCGGGCATCAGCCGGCCCGCCGGGTGTGTGGCATCGGCCGCCCGGCGATGGCGGCCCGTGTGACCAGGGTGTGCAGGTCGGCCAGGATGGTGGCCAACTGGCGGCGGGCGGCCGGCTCCGCGTCGGCCAGGGCGATACGGAGCCGGATATCGGCCTGCCCGGTGCCGCCGACAGCGGTGACGCGGGTGAGGACCGCCCGGCCACGGCCGGGCAGATCCACGATGATGTCCTCGCTCCGGTGCTCGGACAGGTTGCAGCGGTGGTCCCGGGCACACCAGCCGGTGTGCGGGGTGGCCCGGCGCCTCATGTGAGGTCCAGCAGGCGTGCGGCGATCGGGGGCGGGGGTGTCCAGACGCCGAGGGCGCCGCGGGTCGGGATCGGGCGGGGCAGCAGCCGGACGCCGTGGAGGGTCAGGTGGAAGGCGTCGGGGTCGCCCCACGGCGCGCAGCAGCCGGCGTCCGGGTGGCAGTCGACCAGGTCGGCGACGGCGACGACGCAGCCGTAGGCGTCGGCCAGCCGCGCGGCCCGGGTCGCCCGGTACGCGGCCCGCACCCGTTGGACGCGGGGGTCGGCGTCGCCGACCTCGCAGCGGGTGCGGGACACGTGGATAGCCAGCAGGCCACGCCACCGGGTCGGCTGGCGCCGGTTCTCGGTCCCCTTGAATCCGGCCAGGATCGGCAGGGTCCACGGCGGGCGGACGGTGATGGCACGAACAGACGGAGCGGCGGTCACTGGGATTCCTCCGAGGGTTCGGGGTTGGCGATGGTGAGTAGGACGTCGGCGTGGCAGGGCTGGCCGGGCGGGCACCAGCAGGCCAGGTCACGGCCGGCCAGCTCCCGCCGGGCGGCGGCGATCAGGTCGGGTCGGCCGGCGATCCAGGCCCGGTAGGCGGCAACGGCCGCGGCCCGACCGTCCGGGGTCGGGCCGGCGGGGAACGGGTTGCCCCAGCGGCCCGGCCGGCCGACGTAGACCGCGCCGGCCGGCATCCGCCATCCGGCGGTGCGGCGCCGCTGGATACGGCGGGCGGTCATCGGCTGGTCTGCCGGTGGATGCGGTGGATGTGGTTGACCAGCCGGCGGCCGATGCGGAGTCGGAGTCCGCTGCCGCGGCAGTGCCGGCAGTCGGGTCGCCCGCGGAGTGCCCGGGGCGAGGTGACCCGGCCGCGGAGCCGGTCGAGGGTGGTGGGCGCGGCGGTGCCGGAGCCGGCGCATCGGTGACAGACGGTGAACGGCTTGATCCAGCAGCCGACCGCGTAACCCACAGTCACGAAAAGGGCGATTCCGGCGAACAGGACTACGGACATTTCGGGCATGTTTGTGCTGGTAGCGGCCGTCGTGAGGGTCATTCGTGGGCTCCCAACGGGGGTTACCGGCGGTGGAGGTGGTGTCCTGCTACCGCTACGGGTGCACGGCGGGGCTGGTAGGGCGGGTAGCGGCCGGGGTAGCGGTGCCGCTACCTTTCGCCGGTCCGCTACCCGCCGCTGCCGGTGGGCGTCAGCCGGCGTCGTTGTCGCGTTGGTCGACGGCGGCGGTGATGTCGGCGAGGTACACGCCCCGCCGTGTGGCTCCGTTCGCCTTCACGCTGCGTGATTCGATGCCCTTGGCTCGCACCAGTGCGGAGAGGGCTTCCGGGGTGAGGGACCCGTAGGCGTCGGGCCACCGGCCGGCGAGCCGGCCGGCGAGGGTGTCCCAGTGCTGTCCTCGTTCGCCGGCCACCCATACCGCCCGGAGGTCATCGAGGATGTCTCGCGCCGTCGGGAGGGTGACGCCGGCGACGGTGCCGCCGCGTAGGGCGATGCCGCGGGCGCAGATCCGCTCGACGGCGGCCCGGTCGAGGTACGCGGCGCGGACGGAGACCATCGGCCCGTAGCCGACCCGGACGCCCCATCCGGCGTCCACACCGACTTCGAACTGAGTCGGCCGGGCGCCCTGCCGGTAGGCGCCGGTGCCCAAAGCAAGGTCGGTCTCGACGTGGGAGGGCACGGCCAGACAGGTCCGGATCGCGATGTTGCTGGTGACTCCCTTGGGGAGGGATTCCTTGTCGATCCGCTGGGTCATCATCACCAGGTGGATCCCGAGTGCCCGGCCTCGTTTGACGATGCTGGTCATGGCGGCGGCGGCACTCTTGCCGATCTCCAGGTCAGTAATCAGTTCCTGTACCTCATCGATCGCGGCGACGATCGGCCGTAGCCGGGCGTCCTTGCTCGCGATGGCCCGGTTCAGCTTGTTTTCGGTGTTCAGACCCTTGGTGGCATATGCCTTGATCAGCGGGCCGCGAGTGTCGCACTCCTTGAGCAGCCACATCAGCATCCGGTAGGCGTTGGCCTTGGTCTGCTCGTCGGCGCCGGAGCCGAACAGGCCGGGCGCGCACAGCGGCTCGAAGGCGTCGAAGTCCCCCCGCCCGGCCAGGTCGAACACCGCGAACGTGACCAGCGGGTCAAGCGCCATGCCGGCCAGCACCACCCGCGCAGACAGCGACTTGCCGGAGCCGGGGAACCCGGCGAACAGGCTGTTGCGCTCATCCATCTGGTAGTACACGGGCCGCATCCGCGGGTCGAACCCGTACACGAACGGCTTGAAGAAGTCGGCGCGGCCGTCCTTGAGCAGCGGCCACGCGGGTTGCTTCATCGCCGACACCGGCCGGTCGGCCACCCACAACGCCAGCCGGGACGGATGCTCACGCGGCATCACCTCCGGCCATACCTGGTCCATCGGCAGACGCAGACCACCGGCAAGCTTCGCCCGTTCCTCCACCACGTCCACCGCGATCACCCCGTCGGGCAGGTCGACAATGGCGAGGTAGCCGGGACCGTCCCGGCGGATCTCCCCGACACCGGCCGGGAACACGATGTCTTCGGGCCGCTTCACCAGGCCGGTGGCCATGATGCCCTTGCGCGTAAGCTCGGCGGTCAGCTTCCGGTAGGTGGCCCGGACCACGGTCCGCTCAACGATCGGCTTGTCCAACGGCCGGCCGTAGCGGGCCAACCCGACCAGCCCACCGGCCAGCACCGGCACCTTCACCCACCACGGGGTCTCGGAGTAGAGCAGCATCCCACCGGCTCCGGTGGCCACGGTCCCGGCTCCGGTCACCCACCACCGCCACGATGTTTGCCGCTGCCGGTGCCGATCCAGCTCCAACCACGTCTTCGGGTCATTCCGGGCCGCCGCAGCCTGCCGCAACTGCCAGTTCCCCGACTCCGCGGTTGTCCACCGGATGATCCGACCCGCCAGCCGCGCCGCGCCCTTCGGCGCATACCAGGTGACCCTGCCGAGGTAGACCGGGGTGCGAACCGCGTGAACCCCGGCGTGGTATCCGGCCACCGCCAGCACACGCCGCACCGTGGCACGGGCCTCGTCCGCGCTGGTCAACCACGCCGGCAGGATCGGCACCCGGCGGGGCTGGTCCGCCAGGTCGAACAGGCTGGCCGGAGGATCCGGCGGATCCACCGGCCGCCCAGCAACCACCGGCTCCGGCGCCACCGTCTCCGCGTCATCGCTGCTGGCCCGGACCAGCCCATCGGCAGCCGCGGCCCGATCCTGCCGACGCTGGTTCAGGTCAACAATGCGCGCCAACGTCGGGTCAACATCGTCCGACCTTGAAGGCCGGACAGGATTGGTCGCCATGATGAGGATTCCTCCATGTGATAGCGGGAGGGCCGGCGGCACAGCGCGGGTTTGCGAGGCCATGAGCTGTGCCGCCGGGCGGGTTCAGCGGTTGCGTAGCGCGTCGCGTACCTGCCGCGCGGCGTCCATCCCGCAGTGCAGCGCCCGCTGTAGGGCGTTCGCGGACGGCTCGTCAGGCAGGGTGCCGGCGTCGATCAGGTGCCGCGCCTGAGCGACCAGGGCGGCCACGTCAGCCCGGCCGGCAGGGTGCTTCGCGGGCGTGTTTTGCCTGTACGTAAGGCCGGTAAGGGTCGTACCGCCGTGGTCGAGATTGGCAAACGCAGCCAGGATGATCGGCAGCGCAGTCACGACAGCGACCGCGACGACCGGGCCGAGCAGATGCAGCACCAACCGGGAGATCACGAACTCGTCAGCCACACCCGGCAGGTACGGCCACGCGTTCATACCCAGCGTCAGCGCGAGGAACAACCACTCGATACGGGTGAGAGTCGGCGACTCGATCGGCTGGCCGCGAGTGCTCATGTAGGCACGGGCGCCCACCACGACCAGCAGCGCCAGTGACATGAACGGCTCGACGGCCCACGCGAACAGCCACGCGGGCGACCACGGCTCAGCGCCCTCGGCGGCGAACTTCTGCACACCGGCGGTCGACCACGCCAGCGCCAGCACCAGCGACACCATCGCGACGGCCACGAGCAGCCGACGAAACCGCGCCGCCTGCCACGCCCGCATGACCGGCGACTGAGCCAGCTCGTGCAACCGGGCCGCCTCATACGCGGCCCGCCGGCGACGGCGGACACGGCGGCTGTCAAGCATCAACGGGGTGTCGTCGTCT
>Ga0310823_101075_pt1 | contig 11185 bp, 12 predicted proteins | sample P4_ome_3_FD_201316 | JGI IMG/M metagenome (GOLD analysis project Ga0310823, IMG submission 201316) | Sorghum-adapted microbial communities from Joint BioEnergy Institute, Emeryville, California, United States - P4_Day56_Rep3 | ecosystem: Engineered > Bioreactor > SSF (Solid state fermentation) >...
CTGGGCCGCATGTTCGACGCGCTGCACGTACCTCATCCGGCCTGGCTCGCCGAGGCCCGGCGCGTCTGGGCCGGGCCACCGGCGGCGCCGCGCGGCCGGCACGTCACCGTGGTGTGGCGCCGCCCGTGGGTCACGGTCGGTCCGGACACGTTCGCCAGCGACATGCTGCGCCGGCTCGGCTGGGTCAACGCGTTCACCGACCCCGGCGAGCGCTACCCGAGGCCGCGGCTGGCCGAGATTCGGGCGCTGGAGCCCGATCTGGTGGTGCTGCCCGACGAGCCGTACGCGTTCAGCACCGACGACGGACCCGAGTCGTTTCCGGGAGTGCCGTGCGCGCTCGTCTCCGGCCGGCACCTGACCTGGTACGGTCCGTCGCTGGTCGACGCGCGCGCCGTCCTGGCGCGCCAGCTCTCGTCGGCCGTGCCCGAATGACGGGAGCCGGCCACCCGAGTCATTCCTCGACGATCGTGACGATTTCAGAAGGATGATGGATCAGCGGCGGGGTGGCTCGGGCGGCCTCATCAACATGAATGCGCGGATGGGCGGGCTTTTCCGTCTCGTAGTAGGTGCCGGGTCCGTAGAGCTGTCCGTATCGGACCACGACACCGCCGGCCCGGAGTACGGCTTCCTCGTGATTGTCGATGACCGCGGCCCGGCCGGCCGGGCGCCATGCGATGCTCTGCGCCAGGAAGTGGGAGGCCCCGGCCTGGTGCGCCGCGTGGAGCAGGTTTCGCGTCCCCTCGGTGCGGATGCGGTCGTTCCGCGAGGCGAACTGAGCGATGTCCTCGAGGCGGTCGGGTAGGTCGGTGAGTTGATGGATGACCGCGTCGGGCTTGAACGAGGTGACTGCCTGCACCAGCGCGTCGACGTCGTACACGTCGCACAACACGGGTTGGGCGCCCAGCTCGCGGACCTGATCGGTCTTCGCGACGGACCGCGTCATGCCCGCCACCACGTGACCGTCTGCGATGAGCAGAGGAATGAGTCGGATCCCGATCACACCGGTGGCCCCGGCCAGAAAGATACGCACCGTACTCTCCTTTGCCGATCTGACGTCCACGGCTGAGGCTGAGGAGTCGGCCGGGACTCGTCGGCTGGCACCTCAGGGCCGCAGCGCCGTGCGTTTCGAGACTACTGTCGTGTCCGCCCGGGCCCTGCACGGCTGTGAGCGATCAGACCATGGATCAGCCGGTACGGTCGCATTCGTGGCGGTAGTCTTGCCAGAGGACCGTGTCGGATGGGTGCCGCACTGTCGCGTCCTTCTGAGCGCTGCTCGAAGGCCTACGCACGAGCCCGCTGTCGGCGAGGGTGTGAGGACCGAGATGCCAAACGACATAACGGTGGATGCGCTCGGCGACGACCGCTTCCTCGTACGGACACACCAGGACGACGACGTCGTCGAGGTCCTGGTTCGCGCTTCCCCTGCGGTCCTGGCCCGGTTCACTGACGACGAGGTCGATGAGGTCCGGGTCGTCCAGGCCTCCTTCGCCTACCTGGTAGCGCGGCAGCGCCCCGACGACCTGCCCCCTCAGCTCGACCTCGATGACGTGCTGGCCACCTACGAGGACTTCGAGGACGACGTACGGAGGCGCCTGCACGGCGCGACCTGATCGACGGTGACTCGCGGGGACGCGTGAGCCACCGTCGATCGAGCCGTGAGGTGGCTGGGGCCCTCCGGATGAAGGGCCCTAGACCAACCACTTCCCGTCGTCCATCAGCAGGCGCCCGGCCAGTTCGTTGGCTTCGCGCCAGGCCTGGATGCGGCGCGGGCGGACGCGGAACCAGCGGTAGGGCGTGGACAGCGTCCGGGGGTCGAAGCCCGTGCGGGCGGCGAAGCGGTCGCCCACCTCCGGCGGGAGTTGGTCGATCTCAAGGACCTCGACGTCGCCGTCGATCATCGTCACGTCCCGGGTGGGGCCCAACCCGAGGCGTACGGTTCGGCTCGCGGCCAGGTTCCGGCCGGTCGGGCTGTCAGCCACCGTGGCCAGCAGGAGAGTTTCGCCGTCCCAGTCGAACGACAGCGGTACCAGGTAGGGCGCGCCGTCGGGGGATGCGCTCGCCACCCAGATGTCGACGTCGTGGGCGAGGCGACGGAGGGTGTCCTGACGGCGTACGGCGCCTGGGCGGGGTTCGGCAGGACTGTCCATGTTGGTCAGGCTAGTGGAGCGAACTCGAGGGTGCTTTTCGAATACTGACCACCTTACCGAGGAGGTCACGTCGGGCGGCCAGGTCCGGCCGTGGGGCATGCCTTCCCGGCTCGCCTCGGCCGTGGCTAAGCCGCGTCGGGTGCCGACGCCGGATCATCGAGCGGCCAGGGCCAGTCGTCGGCCGCCCAGCTGGCCCAGGTCGGTCGTAGCGGCCCCTGACGAGGTAATCCGGGGCCGCGGTAGTCAGGTCGCCCGCGGTGGCCGATTGTGACACTGGTCGTCACGGCTGTTCGCCGGCCCGCGCGACCGGCCGAGTTCCCCTCGATGGGACGCCAAATCATCCAGTGTGGATGGACGTCACACCATCCGAAGAACCGTTCGGTGCCGTGAGGCGGGCCAGTAGTTCGGCGGTGACGGTGCTGAGCCGACGAGCAGCCGCCGAGTCCAGGGTGGGAATGGTCAGCGGCACCGGTCTGCCTCGGTCGTTGGCGGTCAACGGGGCGGTCGGTGGGTGATCGATCCACCCGACGATGGGGGCGATGGACCTCTCGACCGGTCGTGCGAACACGGAGACCGCCCGGATCGCCATTCGTATCGGCGTCGGCAAAGGGGTAAGGTCGCCGCTCCTGGTGAAGCCCGGGTGGTAGAGAACGTACCGAGCACGCGAGCCAGAGTTCTCGGCGAAGTCCACCCCGAGCAGGTCGTTGGCGCGGCCCGCCTGCAACTGGGCGTCGATCATCCGGTACCGAGACTGAAGTTGTAGGTCGTCCCAGTGAATGGTGCCCTTCGTGATGCCGACGCCGGCGACGTTGATGATCACGGGACGCTCGGCGCGGTCCAGGGCCTCCCGCAGACCATGAGAGAGCAGGTAACGGCTCAGGTAGTAAAGGGCGAAGGTCTGCTCCAGCCCTTCGACCGTCTGGATCCGCCGGGGTACCGGTCGGTTGGCGAACAGGGCCAATGCGTCGATCACGGGCCACCGCTCCTTGATGAACCCGATCGCGGCCCGGGTTGCCGCAACCGAGCTGAGATCGACCCGAAGGAAGTGGACCCGTTCTGACAAGGCCTGAATCGCCCTTCCCTTGTCCGGGTTGCTCCCGATGGCGACGACGTGGTCGCCCCGGGCGAGCCGAGCCTGGAGCAACGCCCGGCCCATTCCGTCGGTGCCGCCGCTGATGACCGTGACGGTCACTCGACCTCCTCTACGCTTGCAGTACGGAGCAGTTACGCCCGCGACGATCGATCGTGACCATCATTGACCGGTACCGGACCCGGGGGAAGAAGGCAGTTGTATGTCGCCTACGAACACCGATGTTCCCTCCTTGGTCGGCGGTTTCCTGCCGACTCCGGTACCCGTAGCCGAGTACGACCGATGCCCCGTCACGGAAATCCTGAGGCTGATCGGCGACCGGTGGTCGCTCGTCACCTTGGCGCTGTTGGGCCGGAAGACGTACCGCTTCAACGAGCTGCACCGCAGCATCGAGGGCATCAGCCAGCGGATGCTGACCCGTACGCTGCGCAATCTGGAAGCGAGTGGACTGGTCCGGCGGACGGTGCACCCGACCACCCCGCCGACCGTCGACTACCGGCTCACGCCGTTGGGTGTGAGCCTGCTGCCGCCGCTGTCGGCCCTCGCTGATTGGGCTGTGCGTCATGGGCCCGAGCTGGCGGCCGCTCGCCGGGCGGCTGTTCTGCCCGCCGTCGAATGACTGGCCACGCCGAGCAGTTTCTGGTCCGGGATCGAACACCCACTGCTGCCGATGCAGTACCTGAGAACGGTTCGGTGGCGCGGCCTCCCTGAGGAGCTGCTCGGCCTCGACCCCGAGGACTCGACGACGGTGGCCGAGGTCGCCACCCGCTGAGGCTTCACCCACCTCGGGCGGTTCGTCCAGTACTACCACGCCCGCTACGGCGAGCCCTGTCCCGGGCGCTGCGCGGACCATAGCTGGATGTCGACGCCTCGCCGTCCGGTACCCGCAGCCGTCATGGCCGGATGAGAACCGTTTCGCTACACTCCGGCGCGTGTCGGGAGGCAGGCATCGAGCGCCGAGCAGTGGGATCGACGCCGAGCGGGCGCTGCGCACCCTGGGGTCGGTTCAGTGGTCTCCGCAGCGGGTGGCGACCGCGTTGGCGGTCCTCGCTGCCCTGGCCGTCATCCCGTTCGGGGGTTGGTCGGCCGCCGCCGACGGGCCCACCGGCCCCCTGCCGCGTCTGGCCGTCGACGAGGTCAGCGAGGGCGGACCCTGGAACGTCACGGTCACCGGTGGGCGCCTCCTCGATGACCAGCCGCCGCTGCACGCGACCGATCCCAACAACCGGTGGGTGATCATCCTGGCGACGGTGGAGGTCACCGCCGACGCCAGCCGCAACGACATCGTCGACGTGCTGCGCATCTCCGGCGTCGAGGGCCTGGTCGACGAGGACGAACCGGGCACGGTCGCCCTGGTCAGCGACTTCACGCAGTACCCGTACCTGCATCCCGGCCTGCCCGAGTCCGTGCTCTTCGCCTGGGAGCAGTCGGCGACGGCTCCCGTACCGACGGAGGTCGAAGTAACCATCTTCGGCAAGACATTGCGCCGTGACAGCCTCACGGGCTCGCAGCAGTGGTTGGACCGAGCACCTCGGGCGGTGGTCCAGGTGCCCATCGTCGATCGGCGGGGCCAGTGAGCAGCGAGCCGAAGCGCAAGATCCTGGGCCAGGTCGCCTACGGCCTGGTCGCGGTCGTGGTCCTGCTGGGCACGATCAGCGTGGGCATGGGGCTGAAGACGTACGCCGATGACGTCGATGCCGCGCAGCGCCCCTTCGTGGTGGAGGCCAACGCCGGGCAGCTGGCGCGCGGTCGCACGTTCTTCGCGACCGCGCTCGAGGTGCGGGGCGCGGGGGTGATCCGGGACTCGGGCCTCGAGCATCCGACGAACGGTGTCTGGATCATCGTGAAGGTGCGCGTCGCCGCGCGAGACGAGCCGGTGAACGTCGGCTATGCCGCGGTACGGGACAGCGCCGGTCGCGTCTACCTCGCCAGCAACCGCATCGACCAGCCGCTGGTCCGTGGGCGGATCGTGCAACCCAACCTGCCGGTGGTGGGGGAGATCGCCTTCGAGGTGCCGCGCGAGGCGGCCGGGTCGCTGTGGGTGGAACTCGCGGAGAAGTCCATGGACCAGCGCATGGACAGCCTGTTGCGGCTGAGACTCGATCCACTCAGCCCCGACGTCGTCGATGGGTGGGCCGACGATCCGCAGCCGACGACCTTGATGGCAACGGAGTTAGCGGTATGACTGCTGCACCCCCGCCCGCCTATCCGCCCCCACCCGGGTACCCCCCGCCGCCCGGGAATTCGGCTCCGTCCGGGTACCCGCCTCCCCCCGGGCACCCACCGCCTCCCGCCGGATATCCCCCGCCGCCCGGATATCCGCCTCCCTCCGGGTATCCGCCGGGGCCCGGCTACCCGGGTACGTATGTGCATCCCGGGGCCCCACCGGGCCCGCCGGGCGGGCCCGCCTACCCGCCGTCGGGCTACGTGCCCCCGCCCCAGCCACCCGGCTACCCGGCACCGCCCGGCTATCCTCCGCCGGCCGCCCACCCCGGGTCCGGTTACGCCGGACAACCTGGTTACGCCGGTGCGCCCGGTTACGCGGGGCCGCCCGGTTACCCGGCGCCGCCGGTACCGCCGGCCAGCCCCGCGGCCCAGCCATCGAGCCAACCCACGCCCCCACCGCCGTCGCCGTCGGCGTCGTCGCGTGGGTGGTGGCGACGAAACTGGTGGGCGCTGCTGGCCATGCCGCCGCTGGTCGTGGCCGCGGTCGGATATAACATCGTCGATGGATACGACAAGTGGCACAACCAGCGGCCGGGCGAGGCGGTGAGCGCGCCGGCCGGGGAGTGGGTGGAGTACGCCGACGGGCGGCTCCGGTTGCAGTCGCTCGAGGAAGTGGACGGGCTGACCGATCACGCGGGTCGGCCGGTCGAGCTGCCGTCGGCCGTACGCGTCTGGCAGGCCGTTATCGACATCGATGCTCCCGCCGAGGCTCCGCTCGAGGTGTGTGAGATCCGGCTGCAGGACACCGCCGGCGACACCTACTCCCCGAATCCCGCCGAACTCGCCGACGCGGACATCGAGTCGTTCTACGGGTGCCTGCGCCCGTTCGACGCGCCGGAGACGGGACCGTACACCGTCACGGCGACCTTCCTCACGCCGGTGGTCGAGGTCAGCGGCATCCGGGTCACGGTGGGGACGGAGCTGCCGCGCTACGTCTGGCTCACCGCGCCCGACTGAGCCGTCGTCGGCCTCGGCTCCGGCTCCGCCGCGGCGGCCGCCGGCCCGGCGGGCGTGGCGGCCCCCACGGAGTCCGCCTCCGTCGTGGTTGCCGCCTCCGGCGTCGGGGTGGCGGGCGTCGTGGGCGACACCTCGATGCCGCGGCGGGCGACGCGCTCGACCATGGCCGCGACCAGGCAGGTGACGGCGACGATCGCCACCGTGTCGTTCAACGGCGCGAGCCAGTAGGACAGCGGGGCCCACCGCGTCCACAGGTCCTGGGGGCCGATGAGGAGCCGTTCGATCTCCCACAGCCACCGGCTGCCCGCCAGCAGGGCGGGGACCAGGAGGCACAGCAGCGCCATGGGGACCAGGCCCACCCGGACGATGAGGCGCACCCCGTTGGCCAGCGGGCCGAACCGCGTCTGCAGGTCCCTACGGATGCCGTTGGCGAGCCAGCGGACCGGCCTGGGCATCGTGGCGAGCCAGCCCGGTAGTGGCGCGTCCGACGGCCCGTCCAGGGTGGCGCTGTCCGCCCGCCGGGCGATCACCAGCCCGAGCAGCAGCCACGCCACCGGCGCCAGCAGCACGGCCTCCGCGTTCGACACCTGCTCCCCGACCCACATCACCACGCCGTGCGCCGGACCGGCGAGGTTCGCCAGTTCCGCCCAGGCGGTCGACAGCCAGACGAACACCTGGCGGTCCCGCAGCCACTCACCGCCCAGGCCGACCTGTCGGGCCAGGCCACCGACCCACAGCATCTCCAGGTACGCCGAGACCACCGCGATGGCCAGCCATCCCCGGCCGTCCTGCCAGCGCGGCACCAGCCACCGCAGCGACACCATGATGACCAGCCCGGCGATGAGCGACAGTCGGCCGTGGAAGGGCAGCCGGCTGGTCACGTCGGTGCTGCCGGGGTCCGTGATCGCGTCGGGATTGGCCAGGACCTCGGCGACGAAGACCTCGTAGTAGTACCGCGAGAAGTCGCTGCTCAGCAGGCCCAGCGCCGCGTAGACGCCGAGGAACGGGATGAGCAGGCTCGTGAGCTGACGCAGATGGTCGGCGAGGGTGGCTCGGCGGGTGGCGTCGGTCGGCGAGGAGCTGCGCGCCACGGTCAGCATGAGGACCAGGCAGGCCATCAAGACCAAGGGGCCGGTGAGGAACACCACCAGGCCCAGGGTGGCGTCGAACTCGCTGACCCAGACGCCGGCCTGCAGCAGCCACTGCTTGGCGGCGATCCCGAGCAGGCAGAGCGCGAACAGCACCGGCCAGTGCCGCCACCACAGCCGAACCGCGGTGGCGAGCAGGGCGCCGGCCTCCACAATGGACTTCAGCGGCTCGGGCCGGGACCGGTCCGCCGCCGGAGCCGGCACCGCCGGCTGCTGGACCGTCGGTGTCTCGCGCGGCTCGGGTACGGTGGGCGCGGCCGGCGCCGGATACCACGCCGGACCGGCGGGCGAGGCTCCCGGTTGCGGCAGCATGGGGACACCTTAGTAAAGCCTTCCGGCTCCGGCATGCCCCAGGTTGATCTGGCGGCGTACCCGAATGCCGCGCTAGCCCTCAAATAAGCGAGCCTGGCTGGTGAGGCTGCTTCCGTGATGTTCTGGTGTCGAGATGGCACCCGGTGCGGGTCGATTGGACGGTGACCGGGCCGGGGCGTTGGATTCGAGCTCGATGCCGGTGTCCGGTTTGATCGGGTTCTGGTAGTGTTTGGTCGATGCCGGGCGTGGTGGATCGCCGTCGCGGTGGCGCGACGGTCGCTGCGGTGACGCTTGGCGGTGGTGCTTTAGCCGTAGCCGAAGTGGGTTCGTTCGGTGGTGGCCCAGGCGCTGAAGAACCGGTCGAGGTTGATGGTGTATGCGACCAGTCGCACAGCGATGGTGCGGGCGCGGACGAGGACCATGGCGGGGATGCGGATGACGGTGTCGAGGAACCGTTTGAACTCCATGCGGATGAAGCCGTGCCGGTCGTCCTTGCGGTGCATCATGATCGCGTGCCAGGACTTGATGTTCCAGGCGAGCGTGGCGATGAGCATGTAGGCCCAGTTGGAGTGCAGGTCGTTGACCGGGGCGCGTAGCGCGCCGAGCCCGGACTTGAGCTGTGCGTGGATGTTCTCCTGGTCGCAACGCTCGTTGGCCAACTCGACGATCTGCGCCGGGGTGTGGGTGTCGGCGGTGTAGGTGGTGAAGTAGAAGAAGTAGCGGATTTCGTCGATGAGTGGGTGCTCGCCCTTCATGCGGCTGATGTTCTTGCGCAGCACCACGACTCGGTAGGCCCGCCGGCATTTGCCGGGCCGATAGGCGAACTCGGCGACATCCTCGTGGTTGAGCCGCAGGTTGACGAACTCCCGGTCCCTGACGACTTCCTGTTTGCGGTTGTGTCGCCGGGCTCGGGTCTTGCCGGTCTTGTTTTCATACGGCGCCGGCCGTTCCAGTCGCTGCCACGCGTCCTCGGCAAGGGCGTCGGCCCGGGTGCGTAGAGCGGCGATGTTGTCGGTGCCCAGTATGAAGTCCACCTTGGCGGCCCACTGGTCGAAGTGGGCGGTCAGGGCGAAGTCGGTGTCCCCACGCACACAGACGCGCTTGGCGTGCGGGGTCACGAGCGCGATCGCGCGGTCGATCCACGTGGCGGCGTCCAGGTGGCTGGGGGCGTTGCCGGGCCGGTTGACCAGGTAGAGCACCTCCCGGGTGTTGGCGAGCGTGACCAGCAGCGGTGCGTAACCCCAGATGCCCTTGTAGCTGATGTCCATGCCCTGCTTGAGTTCGCCGGCGGTGGGCACGATCGTGCCGTCCACGTCCACATAGGCCACCTCGCCGAGCAGACCGGCGCACCGACTACGCCACAGCGCCGGCCGGACCGAGTTGATCGCCTCCATCAAGGCGAGGATGTCGGCCTCGGCGAACCGGCGTAGGAAGTCCCCGACCGTGGTCGGGTCCGGCAGCAGCCTCGCGCCCAGGCCGTTCATCAACGGCACGTCGGTGCGCAGCCGGTCCACGTCCTCCAGCCGCGTGCCGCCGGTCAGCACGCTGTAGGCCAAGGTGAGCACATGGTCGGACTCGTGATACGGAAGGTGGATCTTCAACAGATTGAGACTGGCATCGATCGCTCTGGCCAGGCCGAGCCGAGTCACCAGCCGGTGCATCGCGAACAGCCCACCATACGGCGTCGCCTCGACATTGCCGCCAATCTCGTAGCTGATCTTGCCCGAGGTGAGCATCGGCTCGGACTGCTGTCCCCAACGCCCTGCCTGCCGGTGCCGCGCCTCGACCCGTCGCCGTCGGCGTGCCGAGTTCCGCCGGCTCTGCTCACGCGTTATCTTCTTCACCACAAGGGACCTGTCCTACCGGGCTGCGTTGGAGTCGCAAACTACGGCAGGATAAGGCCCTTGGTCTATCTCCAGCCGGATCTACCCACCCGACACGCTTACTGCAGGACTAGCGGGAACGGTCGACCAGATGACCATCAGCTCCCTCCCGGCGACCCCCTGGTACACCGACAACCCGACGCCGAACATCGCCGTCCCGCAGGCGAGCTCCACAGCGCTGCAGCGGGAGCCAAACAGTCGGCTGTCTATCGCTGTCTACCGCTGTCCACCGCGTCGCTTCGCTGTCCGGCGCTGTCCGGTTGCCATTCGGATGTGTAAATCTCGCCGCTATCGTCGGGAGGCCAGCCGCTCTGGGGATCGGGTGACCAGGACGGCGGATGACGGTGGACCCGGAGATAGGGAGGACCATCATGCGTTTGTTGCGCAGGCGACCGTTGATTCTCGCGGCGGTGCTTCTAGGGCGTGTCTCCTGGATCTTTGACGGCGGGTGGGATAGACCACTTTTGTGGTTGGTCGTCATGATTTGACGGATGCGGAGTGGGCTCGGTTGGAGCCGTTGTTGCCTGACCGTACGCCGCGGCGCGGCGGCCGGTGGCAGGATCATCGGCGCATCATCAACGGAGTGCTGTGGCGGACGCGTACCGGTGCGCCGTGGCGGGATCTGCCGGCGGAGTACGGGAACTGGAAGACCGTCTACATGCGACACCGGCGGTGGTCGCGGGACGGTACGTGGCAGCGGGTGCTGGATGAGTTGCGCCGTGGCTGCGACGAGGCGGAAGGCGCCGACTGGACCGTCGCGGTGGATTCCCTGACGGCCAAGGCGCATCAGCATGCCGCTGGCGCGCCCCGCACGCCGCCGGTCCTGGCTCACACAGGGGGCTTCCCGAAACACGTTTCATGATCAAGATACTGGTGTTCGAGAAGCACTGGGCCGGTCGCGGGGCGGCTTGACCACCAAGGTCCACCTGGCTGCCGACCGACGCTGCCGCCCGGTAGCCCGGGTTCTGACCGCCGGGCAGCGCAACGACGCGGTGGTGTTCGAGGCGGTCATGGCCGGCATCCGTATCCAGCGGCGAGGTCGTGGCCGTCCCCGCACCCGCCCGGGCCGGGTCGTGGCCGACAAGGCGTACTCCAGCCGGGCAATCCGGGCCAGCCTGCGCCAGCGCGGCATCACCGCCACCATTCCCGAACCCGCCGACCAGCAGGCCAACCGCACCCGCAAAGGCTCCCGCGGCGGGCGACCACCCACGTTCGACCCCGTGCGCTACAAGCAACGCAACGTCGTCGAACGCTGCGTCAACAAGCTCAAAGCCTTCCGCGCCATCGCCAGCCGTTACGACAAACGCGAATACATGTACGCCGGAACCGTCGACATCGCCTCAATCAGAATCTGGCTCCGCGACCCAGTCACATGATCCAGCAGACACGCCCTAGCTCGGGGCGACTCGCTCGCCTACGCCG